>Ga0075114_10001154_pt1 | contig 14634 bp, 16 predicted proteins | sample AntAceMetag02UKM_FD_69784 | JGI IMG/M metagenome (GOLD analysis project Ga0075114, IMG submission 69784) | Saline lake microbial communities from Ace Lake, Antarctica - Antarctic Ace Lake Metagenome 02UKM | ecosystem: Environmental > Aquatic > Non-marine Saline and Alkaline > Saline | place... | reverse complement strand
TCAACCCGCGTATTGCACGACGGGTAGCAGCGGCTTCGGTCATATAGACAGGGAACGAGTTCCAAAGACTCTGTCATCCCCTTGTCCTGTTTTGTTGTGCAACAAGTCTATTGAACCAACCAGAAACGGGAAGACCCACAGCCAGGCGGTGCCTTCTCGAAGCCCTCGTGGTCTTCGCCCTTTTCTGCTCCCTTGCTTTCGTCAGTCGCTATGTACCTGTGGCGCTTCACGTGATGGTACTCGTTGGCCTCACGTTGCCACTCGCCTGGGGCAAGTTGACTGGTCACTGGGCAGATATGGGGTTCACACGGCACAATCTCACTGCCGCCGTGCGCTGGGGTATCGGGACCGGACTTGCCTCCTGCCTGATCGGATTCCTCACCGTCTCGGAGCGTTCGTTGGCTCCGGATCTCAGGCTACAACTGGCGCTGGGTATCCCAATGTGGCTGCTGTTGGCCAGCCCGTTCCAAGAGTTCTTCTTCCGTGGCTGGCTGCAACCGCGGTATGAGTGCAGCCTGGGCAAGAGGGCGGGGTTGCTCGTGGCGACGGTCGGCTTCACGGGCTGGCACTACTTGCTGCCCATCTTCGACCAATCGGCACAGTCATCGTTCCCGTTGTATACTCTGCGCGGACTTGTCGCCATTCTTGGCGCGGGACTGGTCTACGGGTATGGCTTTCAACGTACACGCAACATCGTGACGCCGTGGCTAGCTCATGCGTTGGCAGGGATTATGTTCATCGTGATTGGGTCAGCCAGTTTCATTCCGGTTGGGCCTTGAGATGTGAGGCTGCCCAACCCGTCGTTGGAGCCGACAGCGCCTATCGGCGCTCGAAATCGGCGGTACGTTGCATCTGTCGGTGGTCTTGAAACGAGCTAGACTTTGCACACCCGGAGCGGCGGCTCAGCTCCAAGCCGGTTGGGCGGCAGGCCTATGCACTGATCAATGAGTGAGCAAGAAGACAGGTGGTTCAATGGCAAAGATCATTCTCGATGGAAGAACAGATGTGGAAGACTACTTCAAACTCAGCGGAGTGTTTGACAGTGAACGACTCAATCACACGCCGCTCCTTGTGTTTATAGCCGCAGATGATACAGTCAGGGTTCATGTTATCAACAGGCCAATCGCGTTATTGTCCTTTGACGACGAGACCCCGGTCATGGGACAATGGAGAAGTGAATGGCACAGTGATTTCTTTCAATTCACTGTCGGCCAGTACCGACGGTACGTCGAAGCGCAATATGAACTGTTGAAATCCGCCAGAAACGTTGTAAAGACAGTTGGACCACGAGGCGGATTTCGTTCTTTGTCGTACGAGTACGTGGGCGAGCACGGTACGACGGTTCATGCCAGCGCTGGCGCTAAAGCAGAGGCCGAGCGACTTGAAGCGTTCTTTGCTCGTCAGAGTATTCCGGTGACGGTTCAAGAATCACGTTAGCCTTTCAGTGGGGTAAACGATGATATGTCGCCCACCGATGAGCTGCAACCGTACTTCCACCTTCAAGAGTGCTGGCCGAGGAAGGCAAAAGATTGGTCTTGCATGGGTGAGGAAGCCACCCAACCAACGCACGCACCCGACGCAGCTATCGCCGCGACAAATCCAGCGACCTGGACTCGCACAGGTTCGGGTAACACCACTACGCGTGGTTCCGGAGCGGCAGTGGGCCGGGTGACTGGCCCACTGACCGCAGCGAAGAGGACATGCTAATCCAGGGCTTTGTTGCTGCGTGCCTGGGTTCAGAGTCGTTTCGTGGATTGTTGGGCATCACGTATCACCCGCACACCGGTTAGCTCCCGCCGTTCGGCAGGACACCGGTCTGATTTCGCGATTCTTGAACTGGCGAGGGTGACATGAGCTACAAGTACGACATGTTCATCAGTCACGCATCAGAGGACAAGGACTTCGTGCGCCCGCTTGCTGAGGCTCTCCGGGCTCAGCGGTTGGCGGTGTGGTACGACGAGTTTGAGCTCAAACCTGGCATGGGGCTGCGCGAGTCGATCGACGAAGGCTTGCTTTCCTCTCGCTTTGGGCTGGTCGTGTTGAGCCCCGATTTCTTCGCCAAGTCGTGGCCGCGTTGGGAGTTGGACGGGCTTGTTCAACTCGCACACTCCCGTGCGGAGCCCACAATCGTCCCCGTCTGGCACAAAGTCAATCATTCTGGTGTGGCGGCTTACTCTCCGTCTCTATCAAACATAGTTGCCATCCCCTCCCACGATGACCCGGACCGCGCCGCGAACGAGGTGCTTCGCCTATTCCGGCCGCGCCCCACCGCTGTCGAAGTAGCCCGTGAGGTTCTCGTTGAGTTCGAGTTCCCGGCCCCGATCCTGTCCGACGACTGGTGGCTTGACGCGGCAGTATGGTCAGCGCCCCGCTTCGGCGAGGGCACGTTTCAGGAGGCGAGCTCGTGGGGTTGGTGGGGCTTTCCTCTGCTAGCTGCAGGGGATTCCGCTGAGGCCAAGGGACAGCGAATTGCGTGGGCCGCCATGCAGCATTCTTAGCAAGAAGCCGCTATTGCGCAGAGGGTTACGCAGTGTGCTCATCCGGATCGAGTGCTGGAGTTCATTCAAGGTCAACCGGGGCTTGCGGCGACTGCTGAGCTGGGCTTGGACTGCCTGCTTTGCTACGTTCCGCAGTTGGGAATCCCGGGTTTTGGGGGACTCCTGGAACCCACAATCGAGTCAGTGTTCAATGAAGCGGAGTCCTCCATCAGGGCGAGTCCTACCGGAGGTGCTCCAGGATGGGTCCTTCGATGTCCGAATCTGTGTGGCCTCAGCGAATACGACTTCGTTGAACACTACCACTGGCCCACTGACCCTGCAGGGACCTCACCCGAAGCCAACGTTATTGCCTGGGTCGATGCAGCTGCGTGGCTTGCGTCGACTTCGAGCGAATGGTTGCCATCGGCAATCAGGGCCCATCTAACCGAGGGTCTCAGGTCGCTGCCGATCCACAGACGCATGGCCAAAGGTACTGCCGAGACCTGGGATATCCGCGAAAGCAAACGCTGGAGGGAAGTGATGTTTCGCGGTCCGGATGCCATGACGAAGCCGACCTTCGTTCGTGAGGCAAGAATGGTGTTTGAGAAGCGCCTCGTGTCTTCGCGCGAACTGTTGGACCTACCAGAGTCGCCCGTCGAACTGGTTGAGAAGATTTCGGCGTGGGGAGTGTTCGAGATGTACTGGACGCACAACGCCTCGCGCCAGTCCTGAGATCGCGGGGTATGGGGTGCCATGCCGAACAAGCGGATCAACCGGACTCGCTTCGCTCGCTGGTTATCCGCTGGCCGTTAGGCTACTACTCACACGAAGCTGGACCTCCGAAGGAGATGGGCAGCAAAACCTTGGAAACCTGCCCTACACACATCATCGCCCAGTAGTTCGGTACACCCGCGCCGCCTCCACGTAATGCTCCGCCGCGTGGTGGATGCGCTCCCGCTGCTCCTCGCTCACTGAACCCACCACCCTGGCCGGAATGCCCAGCGCCAACGAGCCTGGCGGGATGACGGCGCCCTCCGTCACCACCGCGCCCGCGCCGACGATAGAACCGCTGCCGATGACCGCCCCGTCAGTTCTCGGCTTTCTCGACTAGGCCCTCGACCTCCCGAATGAGCACAGGCAGATTGGGTCGGGTGAAACCCATCGCCGGCGCAGGGGTGCGATGCCGCTTGATATCCGGCGGAACATGCTTGTGGTGGGGAAAGCTTGAGGCCAACGCAGGGTCATCCGGATGGGGAAAGTCGCCATACCAGAATAACCGTTCCTCGCCTCGATGAACCTCGTACCCGTACGATGTGATCAGGCCCGCATCGAAGTCCAATTCCTCTCGCATCCGCAGTCGGAGACCATGCGAGAAGAGCACCTCCCCTTCCGCCACCCCCGTGTACGGACTATCTGACCAAACCGCCACTGTGGAACGCTCTATGGCGGGACGGTCAAGCCATTAAGCGACAAAACGGCTGTAGCTGGTAAGGGACTTCAGCGGGTTGTGGCTCATTGGTCAGTACGCCGGCTGCAAGCGTAGCGCTTCGACCAATTCGCGTTCCTGAAGCTGTGCGGTATAGGCTTGCTTGCGCCGCAACCACGTCTCGTAGATGCCCTTCCAACGGCTGAAATCAGCACGGGTCTCGTCGTACTCGTCATAGCGGGCCAACTTGCCGGACATGAGAGCCGCATGGAAATCCTCGCTGAGGATGCCGTACTTCTCTTCGTAGAGCGTCAGACGACGCTCCAGCAACTTCATCTCGATAACCAGCTCATGAATATCCATGTTCTACTCCAACAAGGCTGCTGCTCTTAACTCTACTGTTGCCGATCACGTTGATCACCACAGCATCAACTTCACCTGACGATACTATTCTACACAGACTGGGAAAAAGAGCAACTCGTGGTCCGACACACCCTCGCCGCCTCCACGTGATGCTCTGCAGCGTGGCGGATGCGCTCCCGCTGCTCCTCGCTCACTGAACCGACCACCCTGGCCGGAATGCCCAGGGCCAGCGAACCCGGCGGGATGACGGTGGCCTCCGTCACCACCGCACCCGCGCCAACGATGGAGCCACTGCCAATGACCGCCCCGTCGAGCACGGTAGCCCGTATGCCAATGAGCACGTCGTCTTCCACCGTGCAGCCGTGCAGAATGGCCCCGTGCCCCAGCGTCACCCTGTCGCCAACGCGGCAGGGATGCGTCCGCTCTACGTGGATGATGCAACCATCCTGCACGTTCGTCTCGCGGCCGATGACGATGAGCGCCAGATCTCCCCGCAGCACCGCCCCGTACCACACGCTGGAGCTCTCGCCGATGGTCACGTCTCCCAGGATCACCGCCCCTGGGGCGACGAAGACCGTGGAATGGATCAATTCCAAATGATGTTCGCAGTCAATCATCGTTCTGACCCCGCCACCGCCAGCCGCCAGGCACCCGTTCCAGATCCCAGAGCGCCTTGGCCTCCTCGACGCGAGCCTGCAGGCGAGCGTGGGCGCCTTCCACTTCATACAACGACACGCCGTCCTCAATGATCTCACATAGGAAGGGAGCGCCAGTGGCCAGACGTGTCTCTATCTCCGTCAGGGTCTTCACCAACGGTTGCACCAGACCGTCGCTGTGCTCGTAAACATCCAGCCAGTCCACCGACTCTCGTGTGACCACGAGAACATCCACGTCACTGTGCGACGTGAAATCACCCTTGGCCAGCGAACCGAAGAGCAGGATGAGCAACGGGTCCAGCGCCCGCACGTCGGCCACAAACCGCTCCACCGACGCCCAATGCGCGTACTCAGGGTATTTGGCTTTCAACGAAATGGCGTAAATTGCCTCCTCCTCTCTCATTCTCCCTTCTCCCTCCCGCTGACCCAGATCACACAACCGGCCACACATGCGACGGCTGCCTGGGAAACAGCACGTTCAGCAACGCCCGCGCTGCGTCGTTCGCCGCCCAGCAGTCGGTGAAGGCGTAGTCCAGCTCTTCCAGCGTTCGATAGCCGAACAGCAATTGCAGAAACGTACGGTCGGGGAAGGCCGCAGCACCGTCATCGGCCTGCGTCGGCTCCCAGGGCTCCACGTCAGTCAGCCGTCCCTGCGCGAATACCAGTCGCAGCCCGTCCCGATAGAAGCTGACCTTCAGATCGCCGCTGTGTCCCACGAGCGCCGATTCAGCCAGCCACCGCTCCAGCGCCGGCGTCACGTGGCGCAGGAAGTCGGGCAAATCGGGCACCCGCACGTACCAGGAATAGGGCTTCTGCGTGTGTGGCAGCCGGCTGTGCGCCACCTGGTAGACCGGGTGCTCTGTTCCCAGCCAGAAGGCGAAAGCACCCATCTCCTGCTTCTCTCGCTTGGCGCACTCTTCGCCCGTCGCCCACAGATACCGAACTACCGTCGGCGTCACAGCCAGCCACGATACGCCCGGCTTCAGCTCGTAGAGCGACGTTCCCATCCTCTGCCTCCGCAGGCCCGTCCAGTGCGTGAAGAAACCAACCCGCTGGCCTTCCACCGTCTCGACCAAACGAAGTTCCTGCCGATCCTCGTTCTTCTCGCTGCGGCCGTTCAGCTCGTACTGCCACAGGGCTTCGTCGCGAACGCAGGCCACCAGATATCGCTTGTTCCCCTGTTCGTACACGTGCGCCATGAAGGCCAAATCGGCCTCGGTCGCCCGGCGCACGCGATAGGGCTCCTCCTCGCCCTCCTTCAGCTTGGGCAGTTGAGGCTTGTAGCCGATGCGGCCGCCGCCTATCTCCAGCGCCATCTCGTAGCCAAATTGGCGATAGAACCAGGGGATGCCGGTAATCACCTGCAGCTTCTCACCTCGCTGGGCGCTCCACTCGTGGATCACCTCGAACTGGGCGCGCACCAGCCCCCGCCGCCGGTAGTCTGGATGCGTGCCCACCAACTCGGGCCGCCCGACTCCGAACTCGATCCCGCCGTATGACCAGGTCTGTGAGATCAGATTGGCCGACGAGACAATGGCACCGGTGTTCGTGTCCTCGACCAGCGTGAAGTCAGCCACATTGAACGTGGGGTGACTGCGCTCCGCCAGGTCCCGCGCCAAGGCCGCGACGGTTTCGGCCAGTTCTTCACCAGGATCGCGATGGACGTCGCCATTGAAAGCGACGAGCCGTTCGGCATCCGCCGCTGTAGCCCGTCGCAGAATCAACCCATCCCCCAGAATGACCTGCTCTTCTTTGCTCATATCTCCAACCCCAGCTACTCCTCCTCAACCTTAGCCTCAGCCTTAATCATCGCCAACAACCTCGCCTCATCAATCACCGGCACGCTGTGCTTCTGCGCGGCTCTGGTCTTTGAGCCGCCAGGCTTATCGCCCGCCAGCAAGTAGCTGGTTCTGCCGCTCACCGAGCCGGTAACCTTGCCGCCGTGTTCCTCAACGAGCGCTTTGGCCCGCTCTCGGCTCATGCTGGGCAGCGTGCCCGTGATGACGAAGGTCAGCCCCGCCAGCGGGAGCGGCCGTCCCGTCTCCGCCACCTCTTCGGTCAAACGCAGGCCAGCCGCCCGCAGCCGCGCCACGAGCCGGCGGTTGCGCTCCTGCCCGAACCACTCCACGATGCTGCTGGCCGTGTGCGGCCCCATGCCCTCGATCTCCTCCAGCTCCTCCGGTGTGGCCGTGATCAGCCGATCCAGTGAGCCGAAGTGGTGTGCCAGTCCACTCGCCACCGTCCAGCCAACGCCTCGAATGCCCAGTGCCGTCAGCAGCCGCGCCAGCGACCCATCCTTCGTCGCTTGGATGGCCGCCAGAAGGTTGTCAGTGCTTTTCTCGGCGAAGCCTTCCAGCGCCAGGATCTCCTCCCGTTTCAGGACGTAGAGGTCGGCGGCATCGCCCAGCAATCCCTTGTCCACGAAGAGCCTCACCGTGCGCACGCCCATACCCTCTACGTCCATGGCGTACACGAAGTGCGCGATGCGCTCCACCCGCTGCGCCGGGCACGCCGGATTGAGGCAATAGACCGCCACCTCCCCTTCCGGTTTGACCACCGGCTGGCCACACGAGGGGCAGCGCTTCGGCAGCTCGATCACCCGCTCCTGCCCCGTGCGCAAGTCCACCACAGGCTCGATGACGTGAGGGATGACGTCACCAGCCCGCTTGATCCGCACGACATCGCCGATGCGGATGTCCTTGCGAGCGATGTCATCGAAGTTATGTAGACCTGCGTGCTGGATCGTCACGCCGCCAACCTCCACCGGTTCCAGGATGGCCACAGGGTTGAGCGTGCCGACGCGGCCGACGTTGATCTCCACGTCCAGCAGGCGCGTGGTCGCCTCGCGGGCAGGGAACTTGTAGGCCACGGCCCAGCGCGGCTCCCGCCCGACGACGCCCAGCCGCGCCTGCGTAGTCAGATCGTCGATCTTGACCACGACTCCATCGGCCTCGTAGGGTAGGATGTCCCGCTTCTCCATCCACTCATGGCAGTAGCTCACAACCTCCTCAAAGTCGGCGAAGCGAGCGATATCGCGGTTGATGGGGAAGCCCAGCGTGCGCAGGAACTGCAGGCTTTGCCATTGACTGGACACGTCCGCATCTTCAACGTAGCCGATCTGATAGGCGAAGAGACTGAGCGGCCGCGTCGCGGTAGTGCGGGGATCGAGTTGACGCAGCGAGCCAGCAGCGGCATTGCGGGGGTTGGCGAAGAGCTTCTCGCTCGCCTCGGCCTGGCGCCGGTTCAGTTCCCCGAAAGCCTCCACGGGCATGTATACCTCGCCGCGCACCTCGAGGAGCGGTGGTGCTGGCAGGCTGCCGGGATCCACGGGAATGCGCAGCGGCAGCGCTTTGATAGTGCGCAGGTTGCTGGTCACATCCTCACCCACCAGGCCATTGCCGCGCGTCGCCCCGCGCACCAAGCGACCATTCTCGTAGGTCAGCGCCACAGCCAGGCCGTCTATCTTCGGCTCCACCACGTAGGCCAACCGCGTGTCATCCGGCAGCAGCCTGAGGAACCGCTCCCGCCAGGCGCGCAGCTCCGCTTCGTCGAAGGCGTTGCCCAAGCTGAGCATGGGCACGGGGTGCGTTACCTTGGAGAAGGCTGCCAGTGGTTCGGCCCCCACCCGCTGCGTGGGCGAATCCGAGGTGATCAACTCCGGGTTCGCTGTCTCCAGCTCCTGCAACTCCCGCAGCAGCAAGTCGTATTGGTGATCGCTGACCACCGGATCGTCAAGCACGTAGTAGCGGTAGTTGTGAAAGCGGATCTGCTTGCGCAGCTCGGCGATACGATCTTCTACCATCCAATCCCCATTTCCCATCTTCTCTCCCCAAGTTTGCTCACGTTCACGTCAAGGCTTCTATACCAGCCAGAATCCTGGCCTCCGACTTGGCTCCCAGGCCGGGCAGTTTTCGCAGCTCGCCCGCCTGGGCAGCAGCCTTCACCTCGGAGATGCTGGTGAGGCCAGCCTCCTGCCACAGCAGCCGCACCCTCTTGGGCCCCACGTCGGGGATAGCCAGCATGTCCACCACATCGCGCGGCACCTGCGCCTGCAAGCGCTCGTAGTAGTCGAGCCGGCCCGTGCGCAACAGCTCGTCGAGCTTCTTCGCCAGCGCTTCGCCCACGCCGGGGATATCCCGCAACTGGCCTGCCTGCCAGAACTCGGCAACATCCTGCCCCAGCGTTTCGATGTTGTCGGCCGCGCGGCGATAGGCCAGCACGCGGTAGCGATCCTCGCCCAGGATGTCCAGCATGTCGCCGATGCGCCGCAGCAGCTCGACCACCTGCTCATTCGTCCACACTCGCTCGGTCATGGTCTCCCTCCCGTCTCAGCGCCGACATTATACTCGCTTTTGCCAATGTTGACAACGTGAGACTACTTTGACAAAAGCGACGCTTTGCCGTATTATTGGGCCCATAGCTGATGGCGGATGGCGAATAGCCGATAGTTCGGAGAGGGTAGGACGCTAGCGTGAGCACATTGACTACTCCCTGGAGCAGATTCCGCCGGTGCAGCCTGGTCGGGCAGGCCAGGCTGAACTGGGCGGCGGCGCTGCTGGCACTAGGGCTTCTCCTGGCCCTGGCCCCACTTGAAATGACGCTGGCGCTGCTGGTGGGCGGCGGTCTGGTGCTGCTCATTCTGCTGCGACCGGTGGTTGGCCTCGGCCTGCTGGCACTGTTCCTCCCCTTCAGCCAGGTGCAGCAAGTATCCCTGGCTGGCGCACAGTTGGGCGTGGCAGAAGCGCTGCTGGCGCTGACGCTGACCGCGTGGCTGCTGCGCATGGCCGCCCAACGGGAGATCCACTTTCCCCATCCGCCCCTGCTGCTCCCCTTCCTGGCTTTCATCGGCGCTCAACTGCTGTCGCTCTTGGTCAGCCGCTCGCTGCGGGAAAGTCTGCCCGAACTGCTGAAATGGGTAGAGATGCTGGCGCTCTATCTCTTCATCGCCAGCGAGGTGGAGCGGCGCCATGTGCCTTGGATCATCGGCGCGACGCTGGTGGCCGGGAGCGCACAAGCCCTGCTAGGCGCCTACCAGTTTGTGCGCCAAGCCGGCCCGGAAGCCTTCGTCCTCCTGGGGCGGTTCATGCGCGCCTACGGCACGTTCAGCCAACCAAACCCCTACGCTGGCTACCTGGGGCTGATCGTTCCGATGGCGTTGAGCTTGGCGCTGCGGGCGCTGGGCCGCACGTGGGAGGGAGTGCGACGTGGCCCGCGCAAGTTGCCGCCGGACATGACGCGCCGCTGGCTGGCAGCCGGCTTCTTCGGCGGGATGACGGCACTGCTGATCGCTGGCATTGGCGCGAGCTGGTCGCGGGGCGCGTGGCTGGGCTTGGCGGCCAGCGCGGTCGTTGTGAGCGCGCTGCGCAGCCGCAAAGCAGCGATGGTCTTTGCACTGCTGGTGGCTCTCGTCGCTGCCTTGGCCATCCTGGGCAGCTTCGGGCCGATGCCGAGTGCGCTGAGCAGCCGCCTGGCCGATCTTGGAGAGTACATCCAGTACGCCACTGACCCCAACTTGGCTACCGTGGAGATCACCGATGCCAACTTCGCCGTTCTGGAGCGGGTGGCCCACTGGCGAGCGGCGTGGGGCATGTTCAGCGATCACCCTTGGCTGGGCGTGGGCATCGGCAACTTCAGCACGGCCTACGCTGCCTATGCCCTGCCCCACTGGAGCAATCCGCTGGGCCATGCACACAACATATACCTTCACTTCCTGGGCGAAACTGGGCTGCTGGGACTTGCAGGCTATCTGCTGCTCTGGCTGGTGGCCATCGTGCGAGTGTGGCGAGCCCACACGGCCACTAATGACTATACGAGAGCCATCACCATCGGCGTCCTGGGCGTCATAGCCCACCTGACTATACACAATCTTGTGGATAACCTGTACGTACAGGGCATCTACCTGCATCTGGCGATCCTGCTGGGCATGGTGGAAGTCCAAAGTCAGTAGCCGGTAGATTGGTACGCTGGTACATTGGTAGGGGGAATGCCGTCTTGACCAGACTTCTCACGCTCGCTCGCAACAACTCCAAGGAGATCATCCGCTTCCTGAAGTTCGCCACCGTCGGTGTGATCGGCACAGTGGTGGACTTCGGCGTGCTGAACCTGCTCATCCAACTGGCAGGTATGTCCAAGCTATGGGCCAACACCTGTTCGTTTACGGCGGCGGTCATCAGCAATTTCGTCTGGAATCGGCTGTGGACGTTCCCCGAATCGCGGGAGCGCCCGCTTCTTTCGCAGCTCAGTCAGTTCACTCTGGTCAACGTTGTCGGGCTGGCTATCAACCAGGCCATCTTCCTGGGCCTCGACCGATTTGTGTTGGGTGAGGCTGGCATGCTGGCAACGCCCATGTCGAGCCTGGCAAGCGGGCTGGGTATCGCCCACTTCACACTGGCCTTCAACCTGGCCAAGGCCGTCGCCATTATGATCGTGCTCTTCTGGAACTTCGGCGCCAACAGACTCTGGACGTATCGCGGATTGTGACTATGCACATCGCCATAGACTACACCCCCGCCATACGCCAGAGAGCCGGCATCGGCCGTTACACGAGAGGATTGGTCAACGCCCTCATAGAGATGGACGCAGAGAATGAATACGTCCTGCTGGTGGTGGGGAAGGTGCGAGAGGCACGAGGCAACACGGAACACGCAACCCGCAACACGAAACCAGGACAGCATCTTGCATCCCTGCCACCGAACTTCCGTCTCCGGCGCCTGCCGCTCCCTCACCGCCTGGTGACCATCGCCTGGCATCGGCTACGCCTGCCGTTGCCGGCGGAGCTGTTCGTTGGCCCCGTGGACATCTTCCATTCGCCCAACTTCCTGCTGCCACCGCTGCGCCGCGCCCGCGGCCTGATCACCGTCCACGATCTGGCCTTCCTGCGCGTGCCCGAGTGTGCCGATCCCAGTCTGCGCGCCTATCTCACCACCGCCGTGCCCCGATCCATCGCCCGCTCCGACCGCATCCTGGCCGATTCGTTGAGCACCAAGCGGGATCTGATGGAGCTGCTGAACGTGCCGGAAGAGCGCATCGGGATAGTACCAGCAGGGGTCGAACCGCGCTTCCGCCCCATTGACGATGAAGGAGAGCTGGAACGAGTACGTCGCCGCTATTCGCTGGACGAACCGTTCATCCTCAGCCTCGGTACGCTGGAGCCGCGCAAGAACTACGTTCGTCTCATCGAAGCACATGCTCGGCTTCGGCGTCGTCTGCCTTCTGCCCCCAGCCTGATCATCGCTGGTGGCCACGGATGGCTGTGCGAAGACATCCTCGCTGCGGCCAAGCGGCACGGCAACGGCAGCGTGCGTTCCCTCGGCTTTGTCCCCGACAAGGACTTGCCTGCCCTCTACACGCTGGCCGAGCTCTTCGCCTTCCCCTCGCTCTACGAAGGATTCGGCCTACCTCCACTGGAAGCCATGGCTTGCGGCACGCTGGTCGTCTGCTCCAATCGTGCTTCACTGCCCGAAACCGTGGGTGACGCGGCGCTGATGGTGGATGCCGAAGACATCGAAGGGCTGGCCACCGCCATGCAACGAGCCCTCGAAGATGAAAAGCTGCGCACAGAGATGATCGCCAAGGGACTGGCGCAGGCGAAGCGGTTTACGTGGAGAAAGGCGGCGGAAAAGCTACTGGAAGCTTACGAGGAGACGCTGCGATGAAGTCACGACCGAAAGGAGGACACAAGCGAATGGATACCGCCACGCTGATCATGATCGCTTTGGCCATCATCTTGACCGTCGTGGCCTACTTCCGCGGAGGCGTGCACTGGAAGGGGCTGACAAGTGGTGGACGGATGCTCTCCAGCAACCTGCTGCTGCTCCTGGCCTCTTTCGCCATAGCCGGGATGGTCCAGGTGTTGATCCCCAAGGAGATCATCCAACAATGGCTGGGGGCAGAATCCGGCCTCAAAGGCATCATCCTGGGTTGCATCGCTGGCGGCCTGACGCCAGGTGGGCCTTACGCCGTGTTTCCCATCGTGGGCTCGCTCTACCAGGCGGAGGCGAGCCTCGGAGCTGTGGTCGGGTTCGTCAGCGCCTGGTCGCTCTGGTCCGTGGCCCGGCTGCCCATGGAGGTAGCCCTCATCGGCCCCAAAGTGGCGCTGGTGCGCGTCATCGCTACCCTCGTCGTGCCGCCGCTGGCTGGCCTGTTCGCCCAGCACGTGCTGGGACGTCTGATTCAATTCTAGAAAGGAGACCGAGTATCATGATCAACCGCATCGAAGTTGCGCACACCTATCGCTTCGCCGATATGGTAGACCGCCTGGACGACGCCGGCCTGTTGCTGGCGGCCACCAAGCGCTCCGGCGAATCCAACGTCATGACCATTGGCTGGGGCACGGTGGGCGTCGTGTGGGGTCTGCCCATGTTCACCGTGCTGGTGCGCCCCTCCCGCTTCACCTACCAGTTCATCGAGGACGCGGGGGAGTTCACCGTCAACGTGCCGTCGCCGGACATGCGAGCATTCGTGGATTTCTGCGGCACACGCAGCGGGCGCGACGTGAACAAGTTCGCCGAATTCGACATCGCCAGCAGCCCTGGCCTGCGGGTGCAGAGCGTGACCATTGACCCCTGCCCGTGGGTCTACGAGTGTCGCGTGGTACAGAAGAACGACGTCCTGCCCGAAACGTTGGCGCCGAAGATCATCTCCTCCTACTACCCGCGCGGTGACTTCCATCGTGTGTACTACGGAGAGATCCTGGGCGTGTTCGCCACGGAGTAGACAAGTAAACAAGTAAACAAGGAAACAAGGAAACAAGTAGACAAGGAAAGGCCGGGTGAGCACTCATGTCACTCCTTGTGTACTTGTGTACTTGTGTACTTGTGTACTTGTTTCCTTCCTCAAGGAGGCAAAGATGCACTTTGAGCTTACCGAAGAACAGCGCATGACCCGCGAGATGGTGCGGGACTTCGCCGAGAACGAGATCAAGCCGCTAGCCCAGGAGCGAGACCACACGGGAGAGTTCCCCTGGGAACTCATCCGCAAGATGGGGCCGCTGGGCCTGCTGGGGCTGCCCATTTCCGAGGAGTATGGCGGCGCGGGGGCCGATACGGTCTGCTACGCCATCGCCGTGGAGGAAATCGCCCGCGTGTGCGGCTCCACCGCCATCACGGTGGCCGCTCACACCTCGCTGGGCACCTACCCCATCTACCGGTTCGGCAGTGATGAGCAGAAGCGCAAGTACCTGCCGAGGCTGGCCAGTGGTCAGGGGCTGGCCGCCTTCGGTCTGACCGAGCCGGAGGCTGGCTCCGACGCCGGCGCCACCAGGACGCGGGCCGTGCTGCAAGGCGACGAGTGGGTCCTCAACGGGCAGAAGATCTTCATAACCAACGGCTCCATCGCCGAGGTTGTGATCGTCACCGCCGTCACCGAGCCGGAGAAGGGTACACGGGGCATCAGCAACTTCATCGTCGAAAAGGGCACGCCGGGTTTCCGCCCGGGACGTGATGAGGAGAAGATGGGCCTCAAAGCCGCCGTGACCTCCCAGCTCTTCTTCGAAGATTGCCGCCTGCCCAAAGAGAACTTCCTGGGCCAGCCCGGTGAAGGGTACAAGCAGTTCCTCATCACCCTAGACGGCGGGCGCATCAGCATCGGGGCCATGGCTCTGGGATTGGCACAAGGGGCCTACGAGCGGGCGCTGGCCTATTCCAAGGAGCGGGTGCAGTTCGGCCGGCCCATCGCCAAGTTCCAGGCTATCCAGTGGATGCTGGCGGACATG
>Ga0075114_10001149_pt1 | contig 14676 bp, 11 predicted proteins | sample AntAceMetag02UKM_FD_69784 | JGI IMG/M metagenome (GOLD analysis project Ga0075114, IMG submission 69784) | Saline lake microbial communities from Ace Lake, Antarctica - Antarctic Ace Lake Metagenome 02UKM | ecosystem: Environmental > Aquatic > Non-marine Saline and Alkaline > Saline | place... | reverse complement strand
CGGATTCTGTGCAGTTTCGATTTCCTATATTTTTTTGAACATGAATATCGAACCGGAAATTCCCCGCCAGAACTCGAAAGAAACTATCAAATTACTATCACGGATCAAGGATGTTCTCAGCAAGGACAAGAATTTCCTGATCTATCTTTTCAACCGTGGTTTTATCTTCCTGGCTGGAATGGCTTTGGCCTTTATTACAGTATATGCGATCAACACATATAACTTACCAATCGCTCAGTCTGCTACCTTTACTGCCATCATGTTGGTATCCGAGATCATTGGATTTGGAATCTGGGGGAACCTGGGGGATAGGAGCGGCTATAAGCGGGTGATTGAGATCAGTAATTTCATATTGATCTTGGGTATTTTAAGCCTGTTATTTGTCAATACTTTATGGGCGCTGTATCTCGTTTTTGCCTTAATGAGCTTTGCTCATTCAGGTGAATATATCGCAGACCAGAATTTCGCCATGGAGTTTGGAACGGAAGAAAACCGCCCCACCTACATTGGGATGTCCAAAACACTCACTGGTCCTTTCTTCTTGTTGGCGCCCATTATTGGCGGAAGCCTGGTTCAGTTCCTGGGTTATAAAAGCATGTTTATGACAGCATTGATCATGGCTGTAATCTCGTTTACAGTTATCAGATTTTTTGTAAGCGATCCCAGAAAATCACCCCGCGCATTGGATATCAGCTGACTCCTGACATGGACAGATACTCACTCATTACAATCAGGAAATCGCCCTTATTTAACATTTTGATGTTTTCGGGTTTTTGGGCTTTGCAGATCTTTGTCACCAAATTGGCTCTTAACGCCGGCGCCCAGGTCTTATCCTACCAATTGCTATCTTTGTTGGCTGCCCTTGTTATCCTCGCCGTCTTGCTTCTGCCCAGATTTGGCAAGGAGTTCAGATCACTATTCAAAAATAAGCCCGATCTGTTTTGGAGGCTGTTCTTTGCCAATGGCATTCAATCAGGTTTGGGAACCTGTCTGAGTATTATTGGGATTTCATTAACCTCCGCGATCAATGCTGGTTTTTTGGTTAAATTGTCGACTGTAACGACAATCCTGTTTGCCTGGTTGATCCTCAAAGAGCGGCTGACTGTCATTAAGATATTGATGGTAATATCAATGCTTTCAGGTGCGTATCTCCTAACAACGAAAGGGCATATTCTCTTGCCCAGGGTCGGGGATCTATTCATCCTTGGAGCCTGCGTATGCTGGTCCCTAGGTAATGTTCTCATTCGAAAATATCTGAAATCTCAACCTGTGAAAGTTGAGGTTGTTACTTTCCAGAAATCCCTTGCCGGATTACCTTTTGTCCTGGCCCTCGTCGGCCTGGCACTTTGGACTCCTGGAATATTTGGATCTCTGGACGAGGTATTATCCTGCTGCAAGCCTCCCTCGGCAGTTTTTCCATACATCATTGGAAATGGTGTTTTGCTATCATTCACCTGGACCTATCTCAACAATACGTTGAAAATCTCAAGCGCCTCTTATATGACCATGATGTCCATGGTTACACCGATTTTTGTCAGCTTACTGGCCATGATTTTTCTGGGCGAAAGAATGGTCTGGATCCAGGTAATCGGTGCGGGGATGATCATCCTTTCAGGAGTGATCACCTATTTCAGTGGTATTTCAACAGATTAACGAATGGTAAACCTGCTGTCTGTCTAATAAAGCCAGGTGCAAAAAAGGCAAAGCGATTGGATCGGTCATGCTCTGTCTACCTTTGGGTCTCCTCGAGAGCTGCCTTCATTGCCGCCAGCAGGATATCCGCATGTTCCTTCTCAAAAACGAGCGGGGGACGAATCTTTAATACATTAGATTTTTCTCCGGTCGTTCCGACTAGAACATGGTTTTTACGCATGTTATTCATTATTTGATCGGCTCTTTCCCCATCCGGTTCGCCACTATTTGAAAGGACATCAATACCCAGCAGAAGGCCGGATCCATGAATTGGACCAAGCACTGGAAAATCTTTCCCTAAATCTTCTAAACCTTTCACCAAATATTCTCCTACATTAAGAGCGTTTTCCTGTAAACCTTCTTTTTCTATCACATCCAGAACAGCCAGGCCGGCAGCACAGGAAACAGGATTGCCGCCAAAAGTATTAAAGTAGCCTGTATCTTTGGCCAGCGCTTCAGCTACCTCAGGCCTTGTTACTACAGCAGCAAGTGGATAGCCGTTGCCCATTGGTTTTCCCATTGTCACGATGTCAGGGATCACATCATCGAACTCAAAGCCCCAGAAATGTGTTCCAAAACGTCCAAAACCTCCTTGGACTTCATCAGCAACACACAAACCTCCTGCTGACCTTGTCTCAGCAAAAAGGGTTTTTAGATACCCTTTTGGAGAAATGTATATTCCGTCACTGACAAATGAGGTATCCACGATAAGCATGGCTGGCTGATGCCCATCTTCATCCAAAGCCCTGATCGCATCACGAATTCCGGAATCCAGTTTACGCCAGGTCTTATTTGAAGTGGGAGCATCAAAAGTTTTTACATGAGCTGGTAATTTCCCTTCCGGAATGTCTTCTGTACTGAACTGGGCGGTAGCACCAGTACTGCCGTGGTAGGAATAGTTTGTGATCAGTGTCCCTGTATTGCCCGATACTAGCTGTGCCATACGCCAGGCCAGCTCATTGGCCTCTGAACCAGTACACACAAAGGTACAAACGGTAAGTGGCTCTGGCAACCTTTTCGTGATCCGTTCTGCCAGCTCAAGGATGTGCTCGTGAAGATAGCGCGTGCTGGTATTCAGCAGCCTGGATTGTCTGGAAATTGCGTTGACAACATGGGGATGGCAGTGGCCAACTTGAGGAACATTATTATAAGCGTCAAGGTACCTATTACCCTCAACATCAAATAGCCAGACACCCTCACCTCGTACAATATGTAGAGGGTGATCATAGAATAAGTATGCAAAAGGACCCAGCAGGCTTTCCCTGCGTAATAAGAGAGATTCAATCCCCTCATCTGATTGAGCCATCCCTGGTTCCATTCCCTCTTGCTCCCAGAGACCGCAAGCCCTGAAAAATTTTTTGGTAACCTCTCTGGAGTCCTGATCCCGCCACATTTTCAGGACCCGCCAGGTAGAATCGACACCACCCATAATATAATCGTAATTATCCGGATGGATTGTCACCCGCCAGGATGCGATCACATTCAACATTGTCAATCGAGCTCCGACCAGGTCAAATAACAAACGCAGCTCTGTCTCTTCGAGGGGAATTAGTTCGTTATAACCTGCAACAACCTGGGCGGCGATACTTACGGGATTCTCGGTTTCACGCAGAGTTGCTGCAATGGATGTCGCCAGGTCAATGACCAGCAGTGTATGGGTCAGATCACCAAAATCTATAATTCCTACAATCTTGTTTGGGGCTTCTTCTGCCACTAAGATATTGTCAGGCACCAGATCATTGTGAACGATCTGCGCCCTGAGTTTTGGAATCAGGGGCAGTACATTTTTGTCAAATCGATCCAGGAAATAACTCACTAGTTCACGATGATCTGGATCACTGATATAGCTTAAATAATTCTGGAGTTTTGAGGTATGTTTTATATCCCATAGCAGTTCATAATTTGCTACTGGGTGGAAGAAGCCCCTTAAATCTATAGTTAACCTTGCCAGATATAATCCCAATTGGCGATAAAGATCATCGGTAACATATTCGCCCTTGGGATAAACCCCTGGCAGATAAGTCACCACGCGTACAGGGTGTTTTCTACCGTCCTCAGCTTCAACTTCTTCAATAGCCGATCCACTTTTTGAAAGCAGTACTTTTGGTACCGGCAAATCGGGGTCCACCTTAGAGATATATTCCATGGCTTTAAGCTGCATATCAATGATTGCCGGATCTTCGGAACTGTTGGCAATTTTGATAACAAATTGATCCCCTGTCGCTGTGACTAAATGGAAATTCTGATCTCTTTCACTACCCAGCTGTGATAAGGTTCCACTTATTCCATACAGCTCGTTTGCGATTTCATTCACTCTGTCGACAGAAAAGCTCGGAGAAGGGGTCTTCAGTAATTTATCTTGATTCAGATTTTGAGACATACAGGGCTTCCTTTGACGCTGTGGAAAGGGAAAAATACTGATATAGTGGCCGATGATCCAGCAGCTCAGGACTTCCAACACCGACTATATGGACATGGACATCAATTAAACCAGGAAGGATAAAATGCCCGCCAACATCAATTTCTGGGATATTGTCTTCAACAACAATTGACTCACGGCTGCCAACTGCCTTTATGACACCATTATCCACAAGAATCGTGATGTCATTTAATGGAGCACCGGTGAGCGCATATGTTTGAAGGGGTTCCATCATCATAAGATCTCCTTTCAGAAGTCACGTGAAATATCTAATTATTCTTTTACCAATACTTGAAAGCTGTTTCAAAACCTTAGATTATATTCAAGGGCGTGGCTGCAGTATTTTTAAGACCGCTTCTACACATATTTTTCCTCATACGCAGCGAGAACCCCTTTCCACAACTCGGGTTTAATAAATAAGAGGATGGGGAATACGGCATTCCTGATAGTTTCGGAGCATGGAACAACTCCGGTATGATAATCTCCCAGCCTCTCGTTATGATGTATTCAAACCTGCTGGGTCACTGTCACCCTGGTGATAATATCGTACACCTCCAATTCCTTAAAGAAAGGCTCCGGGTCAAGGCAAGCCTCGGGGGGATAAACTCCCGGCTCTATTTGTCCTTCTGCAAGCCAGATGGCAGCAATCGCTGGAAGTGCTCCCGTGGGAAGAGCACCTTTGCAGGTCAAAGTTCCCATCCGGTAAGTGACCCCTTCCCCATCCTTGTTACCCCGGATCTCAGTAACGATTTCCTTGGTCCAATCAGGGGGTTTTGCTTTAGCGGGTTCCAGTAAATCCGTAACGGAAGGTACGTATCCAGACAACATAGATACCATAAACTCCCTTGGAACGACAGTTAACCCACCCACATCCACTGGTTCTTGACTGGCGAAGCCATAATCGGCCAAAACTTTTATTTTTTCAATCGTCTTCTGTGCCATTCCCCAGTAGTTGATCTTGAAAAAACATTCCTGTATTCCTTTGTCTTTGAATGTGATCGGTAATGTAGCAACTTCAGAATGCAGAGACAGGTGCATGGGAAGGATACCAAGTGGTTCAGTGAACAAATAATCCTCAAATTCACTCAAGGGGGGTTTGGCAACAAACTCACCATTTTCAAAAACCATTGGTTCTACAGTTAATTCGTCAATGATTGTGGGCACTGCATAAGAAAAACGCTCATCTTCAGGAGCTGGAGGTTTGATACCATCAAAGATCCTTATACTTTCAATTGAATCCAGGCGGTCAGCAGCATATCTGGCTTGTAGATTTGGGATTCCGGGAGCTGAGCCCATACACAAAACTGCACTTACTCCTGCCTCTGAAAATCGATCGTGAAGTTCAAGCTGTTTCCGGGTGATATGGAATAAGCCCCCCATATCTGTATAATGTACTCCTGCCTTTAAGCACGCCTCCATAACTAGTAGATTTGTGTAATAAACGGTCGCATTTAAACAAGCATCTACGCCTTCCAGGGCTTCAAGAAAACCCTTCTGGTCGTTAACATCAACCTTCTGGATCTCGATCTTTGGGCTGTTTATATAATCGGCTACAATCCTTGCCTGATCAAGATTGAGATCTGCAATTACAACTTCTTTTACTCGATCATCACCTGCCAGAGTCTGAACTGCTATACAGCCCATTTTCCCTGCCCCACCAAGCACCACAATTCGCATCTGATACCTCCCTATCCAAAACAGAATTTCAGAAATTAGGTATTGTTCAGGTTGATTATTCTAAAGCCACTCTTTTTCTTCATGAATTTCTATGCCTCTAATCTTCAGTTCATTGAAGAAGATCTTGGGATCAATAGCCGACTCTGGGGGTACTACACCCCGGACATTAACATCACCTCGAACGATCATCTGAGCGCCAATGCTGAGCGGGATGGCGATGTTCTTATAATAGGCTGCTTTTCCACCCCATTCATCCATGGGAGGATGTTCGGTCCAGGTTTTGATCTTGAGGTCTTTACCGTCTTTTTTACCGAACACCTCAACAACCAATCCATAGGCCCAGATAGGAGTTTCTTTGGTTTGCGGGGACCTCAGCAGCAACTGGTGGATCATTTCCAGAGAATTGATCTCAATATCCTTATAGGTAAAGGGTTCTTCATCATAAAGTCCCCATTCCAATAAGGTTTTAGCGAGATTCATGGCCTGGGGTGGGAAACATCCATGCACAGATACCTTTTTTGCTCCCAGACTTTTAGGCATGGTCTTGGTTTCCGGATGAGGGATATAACATACTTCCTGGGTGCCAACCTCTCCACCAAAATCAATATCCTTCAAACCCTCTAATGGGCCAACCCGATGGAATTCCCCGTTTTCATAATAAACCCTACTTTCAGTTTTGGGATGAAACTCCCACAGGAAAGTGATCAGCAAACCAGGCGCAGGCGCTGGACAGCGGAAGGCGGCAAAATTGATCTGGATATCATCGATCTCATCCATCTGAACAGCGGCCTGTTTGGCCATAGCATTGGTGATTCCTGGTGTGGCTCCCACGCCGGGTATAAAGACCAGATCTTTATCTTTGGCAGTCTGATCAAAATCCCACTGTTCTTCTTCGGTTGAGACATCCAGCCCGTTCACGCCAACCTCTACGCAGGCTTTAGTCACTGCCAGGTCATATTTCCAGGGCAAGCCATTGATCACAACATCATATCCGGGAAATAACTTTAACATCTCATCGTAATTATTGGCATCAAACTTAACAGCTTTTAATCTGGGGTCGCCAAGTTCCTCAATCAATTCATTGGCTGCTTCCAGGTTATATTCGGCAACCATAATTTCATCGAGATCACTATACTGGGCCAGGTCCCTGGTAGTTTCACTGCACACGGCTCCTGCTCCACCTAAAACCAACGCTTTCATATTGAACTCCTTGTCATTTCTAAGTTAATCAAATCAGATCCATTCTGTTTCAACATATACCTCAATACCCCTGAGCTTCAATTCATCGATGAAGATTTCCGGGTCGATGGCCAGTTCCGGGGGCACAATTCCCCGAACACTGACATCACCCCGGGCAATCATTTGAGCACCAATGCTCAGTGGAATGGCTATGTTCTTGTAATAAGCAGCTTTTCCCCCCCATTCACTCATGGGTGGGTGTTCGGTCCAGAGTTTCATCTTTAGGTCTTTGCCATCTTTCTTGCCAAACACCTCCAGGACCAATCCGTACCCCCAGACTGGTGTTTCCTTGGTTTGGGGAGACCTAAGCAGCAGCTCAAGCATCATATCGCAGGCATTGATCTCAATCCCCTTATAGGTGAAGGGCTCATCATCAAATAAGCCCCACTCCAGCATGGTCCTGGCAAGATTCATGGCCTGGGGTGGGAAACAACCGTGCACTGATACATTTTTAACTCCTAAGCTCCAGGGCATGGTCCGTGTTTCAGGATGAGGGATATAACAAACCTCCTGAACGCCGATCTCGCCTTTATAATCCACTTTCTTTAATCCCTCTAAAGGACCAATTTTTATTTTCTCCCCATCTTTGACATAGAACCTGGTATCGGTTTTGGGGTTGAATTCCCATAAAAATGTAACTAATAATCCTGGAGCTGGTGCAGGACAGCGAAAGGCGGCGAAATTGATCTGGATCTCTTCTACTTCATCCATCTGGTTGACAGCGTGTTTGGCCAAAGCATTGGTGATCCCTGGGGTCGCTCCTACGCCAGGGATATAGACCATATCCTTTTCTTTGGCAACAGCATCATAGCTCCACTGATCTTCCTCTGTGGCTACATCTAAACCATTCACTCCCGTCTCGGCACAAGCTTTGGTAACAGCCAGATCATATTCGCAAGGTAAGCCACTGATCACAACATCATGGCCTGGAAATAGTTTCACCATTGCGCCATCATCATTGGCATCGAACTTTACAGCTGTTAATCTGGGGTCACCAATTTCCTTGATCAACTGATTGGCAGCTTCCAGATCATAGTCTGCTACTATAATTTCATCAAATTTACTAAATTGAGCCAGGTCTCGTGTGGTCTCGCTGCACACTGCTCCCGCTCCTCCTAATACCAATACTTTCATGAAAATCTCCTTCAATTTTTTTTGCATGGGATAGGATCGACAATCATATAGTTCTTAATCCTAATAGTCATTTGAATTTTTTCTACCCTCCTGATAATGCGGTCATTAGATTCAGGACGTCACCATCTTTAAGTTTTTGATCAAGTCCTGATGTTCTTCCGTTTAGTACAAATAACATATGCTCTGGATCTATATCAATTGGTAATTTTCCAAGTAAATTTTTGATCGAACTGCTTTCAGGCATTTCAATTCTAATGATCTGCCTTTCTTCGTTATTCTCGAACCGCAAAATGGCGTGAAGGTGTACTTCAACTACCATTGATCGACCTCATCTGCCCATTCAAATACTTTATCGAGATCCTCGTCCGGGACATCAAAGATAGCATTATGAGGTGGTAATTTTTCCTTGGTCATCCATTCCGGCAAACGATCATCATCCTTCCCGAACCCAGCTGCGCGATTAAATTTCCGTTCGAGACTCAAGGTTATTTGTCCCAGCTTTTGAAGAATATCTCCAGGTTCATCCCAACCATAACGCGTATTCAGAAGTGACGTGATAGTACCCGGAGCAGCTCCAAAACCGAATCCAGCAAAAGCACACACTCCGAGAGTGTCATATCCGGCAGCGTTAATCTGGGCTTTTCGAGAAACCTCAATCTGGATGGTTGGATCGAGATGATCGATCTTGGCCCGGATGGTCAACCCGCTGGTATGATCCGCTCCCTGCGGTGAAGTTGCATAAGTGACCCCTGTGCCCTTTATCGCACGAGGATCATAAGCTGACATGGCCTGCCCTTTCACCACTGGCACACGTTCAATCTGGTAAGCTTTTCCTGTAGAAACTGCACCATTTCCAATGATCACACCATCTGGTGAGCCAACCTTAATCTCATTGATGAGATCAAGCGCTTGAGATATATTCCCGAACTCCATCTTGCCAGCTTCTGCGGCCACAGCTAAAGACGCTCCAAGTTCGATCGAATCCAATCCTAGATCATTGGCTTCCCAGTTCAAACGGGCAATTTCCTCCAAATTACTAATTCCTAAGTTGGACCCCATCAAACCAATCGTTTCATATTCCAGGGGAGAAACGATCCCACTACCGGATTCATCGGCATATACATTGGAACAGCGAATTGCGCAGCCAGTCATACATGCATGGGTAGTCTTGCTCTCTCCCCCTCGTTCCAACAGTTGGTCCCGCATGGTTTCAGCGCTAATATCCTCAATGCTTTCAAAATTCCCATCGCTGAAATTGCGAGTGGGCAAAGCACCTAAACTATGGCAGATCCTGGCCATAGCGGCGGTACCATAGTCCGCATAGACTTGGGTTTGAGGATGTTCCAGAAGCGCCTTGTTATAGATCTTTTGGGCTTTCCGGAATCCATCAAGATCCATGATCCCTGGTGGCTTTCCCTTGCTAGAATCGATCACAATGGCTTTAATCCCTTTGGATCCCATCACGGCTCCCAGCCCACCACGGGCAGCGATCCTTGATGGTACCCTGTCCTGATCCAGGTTTTGGATCCCCGCTGCTTTTAGTTTCATTTCACCGGCGGGACCGATCAAAGCAATCGCAACTTCAGGTCCGTACTGTTCCAAGAGGGAGGCAGCAGTTTCGTAAACGCCAATACCTGCCAAGTGGGATGCTTCCTCAAATCTACATTCCGTAGGAGAAATGTATATAACGTTCAACTTTGGGTCCTCGGGTTGGTCCTCAAGAATAAGGACAGAACAGCCAAGGTAGGTGATCTGTAACCCGGTACTGCCTCCCGCATTGGCTTCCTTTACTCCTCCAGTTAAGGGGCTCTTACCCCCGATGGAAATCCGATCACAACTGGAAAGACGGTGACCGACCAACAAACCAGGCGAAAAGATCAATTTATTCTCCGGTCCCAGGGGATCACAGGATGGATCCACTTCATCATTCAGTATTCTGGCGATTAATCCTCTCCCCCCCAGTTTTTCCCAACCAGGTGGGGTACCACTAATTTCCAGCTCTTGAGTTCTAGTGTCAATTCGCCAAATGCTCATCTTAGATCCCTTGTCAACAAACCACCTCTGCCATCGCTTCCTGAAAAACAGAAACTGCTTCAATAATCTGTGCCTCCGTTACGATCAAAGGAGGAATCCAGCGGATCACATTTTCATAAGTGCCACATGTAAGCAGGAGTAAATTCCTATTCAGGCAGGATCTTTGTACGGATTTTGCAGTCTCTTTATCAGGCTTACCATCTGATGTGAATTCAATTGCTACCATCAGTCCCAAGCCTCGAACATCCCCGATCACTGGATATTTTTGTTGGATCTCTTTCAGCAAACCCAATAATTGCAAGCCCCTCTCAGCTGTGTTTTCCACTAATTTTTCATCGACGATTACATCTATTGTTGCCAGAGCGGCTGCAGCTGCAACTGCGCTACCTCCCCCATACGTTCCACCATGGGATCCTGATTTCCAACCTTCCATCAACTTATGATTTGCCCCAACTGCGGAAATGGGCAGACCGCTTCCAAGCCCTTTGGCCATCACAATGATATCCGGCTCGATCCCAGCATGCTCAAAAGCAAACATCTTCCCTGTACGTCCAAAGCCAGATTGAACCTCATCTACAATTAATAAGATCTCATGTTCGGCAGTTTTCTTCCTCAATTCTTTCATGAACCCGGCAGGTGCCGGAACATATCCCCCTTCTCCCAAGACAGGCTCAATAATTACAGCAGCGACTTCACCAGGAGCGATTTGTCCATGGAGAATGGTATCCAATTGCTTCATGCAGAAATCCGTCGTTTCTTCTTCATCCCAGCCATAATAATAGCTATAGGGGAATGGCGTAACAAATATCCCGGAAGGCAAAGGTTGATAATCATGGCGGTATATGTATTTAGAGGTTGTCATCGCCATTGTCTGAGCGGTCCGTCCATGGAAACTTCCCTGGAAAACAATGATTCCTCGTTTTCTAGTGACATGTCGAGCCAATTTAACACTTGCTTCTACTGCTTCAGCTCCGCTGTTGGATATAAAAAAACTGTCAATCCCAGGTGGTGTTATCTGATTCAATCTCTCGGCCAATTTCGCTGACACCGGGGGTATGACGATATTGATTTGCCCAAATATCAGTGTTTCGCTTTGCTTCTGGATCGCCTCTACAACTCGTGGATGGCAATGACCAGTATTTGTGACTCCAATACCGCTGGTGAAATCCATGTAGCGATCACCTGACTTATCATAGATATATATCCCTTCAGCGTATTTAGGTTGGATCTCTGTCAGATGGGTCCAGACAGGAGAAAGGTGTTTTATCGTCTCGGTCATTTTTTCCTTTTTTAATCTATTGGATCTCTCAGCCAGTTGCGACTTGAGCTTTTTTGTATATCTTATCCAGTTCTTTGTGGACATCACCATCAAGAGGTAAGGGTTTGTGAGATTTCAGAATATGATCAACCTTATCTCTTGCTTCATCCAGTATGCCTTTGCGACCGGCTTTCTCCCATGTTTTTTGAGTAACATGCATCCCAAGGCCAGGGATGAGCCATTCTCCGGATCGTAAATTTTTAACCGTTGATTTCTCTCCCAGATAGTTCCCGCCTGGTCCTGCTTTTTGAATGACATCATCCAGCCAGGCTTCATGATGAGTTGGTATGCCCCGGTGTATTTGTTTGCTCATACGGAACATTTCTGCATCGATTATCAGCTGCTCCAAGCTCATAACCATAGATCCACCCAATAAACCACATCCAACCATCAGATCAGGCCAGGACAATATACCCGGTAGAAAATTCATGGTCCGCTCGTAACTGGCTTGGATACCTGGAATGAACGTATCTGTTCCTCCTCCGGATCCTTCAACTGGTAATTGGTAATACTGGCCCATTTCAATTGCTGCACTACTGAGCAATCCTCCCTCAATCGCACCCGCACTGTAAATTCCATTTCTTGGATTCATCACAGCTAGAGCCGGTGCGTAGATGATTGGCGTTCCGGGTTCTAAGGCCTGGGCCAGACACAACATAGCCAATACCTCACAATTCCCCTGGATCGTCATCGAGATCATATTTCCCGGACCTGTGCCTCCCATCAATGGCATAGGCATTATTGCCAGCGGAATATTCCAACCTCCCGTTGCCAGGTAGGCATCGGTATACTGCGCATCTATCATCAAAGGAGATTGAGGACAGACCAGGAAAGAAAATGGATGAGTATTCCTGATGGTATCCTTGTCGCCAAATACAACCTGGAGGATTTCCAGCAACCAAGCGCTGCTTCCGGCATCCGGTGAAGAGTCCTGGACATGTTTGGAAAAGTTCTGAAAGATACTGATCCAATAGTGGATCGAATCTGCAAGAGTCCCTCTTTTATCCCCTTGTTCAATCATGGCCCAATAAGCGCCGACCTCATCAAGAGCGTCAATCACTCGGGTGGCATCCAGCCAATCTGCAAATGTTCCAGGACGTTCTTCCCGGGTTCTATGATCAATGATAGTGATTCCCTCACCATCCGGCATTAAGTAACATTCTCCCTCATTCATCCCCAGATCCCAATCTGGTCTCCTGGCACCAAGGGAGAATTTTTTAGGAGCTGCCTGAAGGGATTCTTCCAGTAATTTTCGGGGAATGCGGGCGATCTTGGTGTTCTCATCGACCTCAGCGCCAGCTTTTTTCAAGTAATCCCGCCCCAGGTCCGACTCTACTCTAACTCCGGTTTCAGCCAGGATCTTAACCGTTTTGTCATGGACCTGGTCGCGATCCGTGTCTGAAAGAACTCGGAAATTAGTCTCCACTAATTATCCCTCCCTTTAAGTTCCTTTTCTGCTGCCTTGACAATTTTGCTCAGCTCTTTTTTCTGCGCATCACTGAGCGGATCCGGGTGGTGGTTTTCAAGGATCCAATCCGTCTTCTCCCTGGCTACCTCAAGGACATCCCTGTACTCTCCATCTTTTGCAGGTATAAGTTGCACTTCAGAAAAATCTAGTTTCCGGAAATATTCCCTGGTGTGACGTTCCCTCAAGAAATGCCCCCGTGGGCCTACAGCATCGATCACATCCAAAGCCATATAATCCGGGGAGGTATTTATCTCAGCCAGATCAGCTCTAACAGCATGATATAGCTCAGCATCAAGGACCAGCGCTTCTGGGACCAAAAGGGTGCTGCCCCGCAGCAAACCCATACCACTTCCAGTTTCTGCACCGCATAAAGCGCACAACATGGAAGGCTTTCCACCACCGCTGCCAAACTCCCAACCCAGATCTGAAGCACCCGACCCGAATGTACCTGCCAGAGTAGGAACTCCCCACATATGGGCCAACTCAACGCCGATAGCATAGACATAACTATCCATGCCGTAATAAGCTCCTGTGCGAGGATGGGTCATTCCCGGCATAAGTGAGTGATAAACAGGCGAACCGGGATAGGCCATTTGAATTAACACGATCGCGGACAGGATTTCCGCATCTCCCAGGACAATGGTGCCTGCGATGGTAGCTGGTGCAGTTGACCCGGTGTTGGGCATGGACATAAATCCCACAGGAATCTCCGCTTCAGCCGCCACCAGTGCAGCATCCATAGCCGCCTCATCCATCGCCAGGGGCGCGATGGTGCAGATCAACAAGGACAGCGGGGGATTGTTTTTTAATCTATCTTCGCTTCCAGCCACAACACGGGCCATTTCAATTGCGTGGCGAGTGGTTATTTCTTCCACTATCGTTGGGGTCTGGACATGTTTGAGGGTATTATTAAAGGAAGCTTCCAGCTCATGAAGAGATGGAGCAATGGGATGGTCCTGGGCGCTGACCATCGGCCAATAAAAGCTGATACTGGATAGATAATCAGCTACGCGTGCGGATTTGGCGACGTCATCCTTAATAGAGGAGCGAAGCTCTCTGGTCTTATAATCTACTGTTTTTGTTCCCGTACCATCCGTAGCTTCATAGGTAACTGGTTTTGAAAGGTCCAGATCGAATTCTTCCGTCCTGCCGCCCATGGTGTAATAACGGGGCACCGTGGAGAGGGCCTTCATGATCACATCTTCTGAGAGTTTTACGATCTGGTTCTCAAAATCAACCTTGGCGCCGTTCTCAGCATAGATCTTCAACGCCCGTTCCGAGGGGCATTTAAATCCGGTTTTTTTCAGTATATGGAGCGTTCCTGATCTGAACTGATCTAATTTTTCATCGGTCAAAATCCGAATCTTATAGGAAGGAACTAGGGGTTGGATGGGGGGTGTTGGGTTTGACATAGTATATTTCCTCGATTTTTCTATATCCAATTAGTCAGAATAGAGCTTTAATAAATCTTGGTAACTATCAACTCTCCGATCACGATATGGGAAAGAGGATAGACATTTGGTCTCTTCAACTTCTGCCAGGTCAATAGGACAAATCAGGATCTCTTCCTGGTCTTTTGACGCTTCTTTGATGATCACTCCATCCGTGTCAGCGACAAAACTCTGCCCCCAGAAGTTGATGCCACTTTCACCATTTGGGCCAACTCCGTTAGATTGGTCTGGAGAATTTGATGGG
>Ga0075114_10001142_pt1 | contig 14757 bp, 13 predicted proteins | sample AntAceMetag02UKM_FD_69784 | JGI IMG/M metagenome (GOLD analysis project Ga0075114, IMG submission 69784) | Saline lake microbial communities from Ace Lake, Antarctica - Antarctic Ace Lake Metagenome 02UKM | ecosystem: Environmental > Aquatic > Non-marine Saline and Alkaline > Saline | place... | reverse complement strand
TGGCCTCCAGGGCCTTCTCCACGGCCTTGCCTTCCTGAAGAGATGGGATTATCGTCCCCACGACGATGATGACGCCGCTGATGATCATTGTGGCTAGTACTACGATGGTCATTGCATCCATGTTTTCCATAGTTCTGGTTCCTCCTTGAGACTAGTTGGCTTGAGGGGCGAGTTTCGAACCCGCCCCTACTGGGTTGGAATGGGTGGCTGTTGTTCCTCGGCCAATGGCTTCACAGCCTGGCCAATGTAGACGATGGCCAGAAGGGTGAAGACGAAAGCCTGCAGGAGACCGAAAATGATATTGAAAGCGAGCATCACCGTCGGGACGACGAGCGGGATGATTCCGTACAGGACAGCCACGATCACCGTCCCGGCGATCATGTTGCCAAAGAGGCGCAGGGAGAGGGATAGCGTCCTGCTCACGTGTCCCAGGATCTCCATAGGCAGCCCCACGAAGACCGGTCCGGCCAGGAGTTTGATGTACCCCACCAGGCCCTGCCGCCGGATGCCATAGTAGTGGACAGCGAAGAAGACAATCAATGCCAAAGCCAACGCAGTATTGATATCGCTGGTGGGGGAAGGTAAGCCGGGCAAGAGCCCCAACAGGTTGGCGGTAAGGAGGAAGATCATCAGGGCGCCGATCATGGGCAGAAACTCACTGCCAGGCTGTCCTATGGTACTCGATATCAGCCCCTCGAGGCCCTCGATCCCCATCTCCAGGAGGTGCTGCCACCCTTTGGGCCTGAGGCTCATCCTCTTCGAGGCCAGATAGGCGAGGATGCTCCAGGCAGCTATCATTACCCAGGTAGCTACTACCGTATTCGTGACCGGGATGCCGAATATGGTGAAGACAACGTAAGGAAACGTCTGTTCCATTTTCTCCTCTACTCCCCTACCCACACTTTCCTGGTCACCACCACTCTGCCGATGGTGAAGCCCACGATGGCCGCTATGGCCCCAAGAGGCTCCAGTTTCAGCAGGGCCAGCACGACCAGAGCCCACAATACGTATCGAAGCAGGAATCCAACCACCATCAGACTTCCGGTGGCGGAAGATCCTCTCCGCAGGGCCCACTTGACGGTCCAAGAAAGGGAGAGGAAATAAGCTACGCCGGCTGCTGTGGCCAGGACAAGGCATAGCAGAAACTTCATCCCTTTCGTTCCTTTCGTGTCCTCAGAGTCTCAATCTCCCGATAGCGTAAAGGTCAGCACTGTGACCCCTCCCTCTGCCACACGCAGGATGCCAGCCGCTATGGTCAGGGTGTGGCGGCCGGTTTCATCCTCGTAGACCAGTTCGCCCGGTGTCAGGGCGGCCACCAGGGGAGCGTGGCTAGGCAGGATACCGATAGCCCCGTCGGTCAGCTCGGCCTCCATGGCCAGCACCCCTTCTGCCCGCAGGCGCACCCCCATTGGCGTTACAATTCTCAACCTTTGCCTTTCCACCATCTCGCTCCTGACCCCTTAGGCCATATCCCGCGCCTTGGCCACCGCCTCGTCAATGCTGCCCACCATGTAGAAAGCCTGCTCTGGCAGGTTGTCGTGCTCTCCCTCCAGAATCTCCTCGCAGCCGTGCAGGGTTTCCTCCAGAAGGACGTGGCGGCCGGCCAGGCCGGTGAAGGGCTCAGCCACGAAAAAGGGCTGGGTGAGGAACCGCTGCAGGCGGCGCGCCCGCCTCACTACTATCTGGTCCTCCTCGGAGAGCTCCTCCACACCCAGAATGGAGATGATGTCCTGCAACTCCTTGTGCTGGGCCAGCAGAGTCAGCACTTCTCTGGCGATGCGATTGTGGCGTTGCCCCACCAGTCGAGGGTCCAGCAGCTGTGAGCTGGACTGCAGGGGATCCACAGCGGGGTAGAAACCCTGGCTGGCCTGGCGGCGGGAGAGGACAGTGATGGCGTCCAGGTGGGCGAAGGTAGCAGTCACGGCTGGGTCGGTCAGGTCGTCGGCTGGCACGTAGATGGCCTGCACAGAGGTGATGGCTCCCCTGCTGGTGGAGGAGATGCGTTCCTGTAGTGTGCCCATCTCGGTGGCGAGGGTGGGCTGGTAGCCGACCGCGCTGGGCAGACGGCCCAGCAACGCCGAAACTTCCATGCCCGCCTGGATGTAGCGGTAGATATTGTCAACGAATAGCAGCACGTCTTGCTGCTCTTGGTCGCGAAAGTATTCGGCCATAGTCAGAGCGGTGAAGGGAACGCGCAGGCGAGCACCCGGCGGCTCGTTCATCTGGCCAAAGACCAGGACAGTACGCGCCAGGACGCCGCTGCGCCGCATCTCGAGCCATAGTTCGTTCCCCTCGCGGCTGCGCTCCCCCACACCAGCGAAGAAGGCGATGCCCTGTTGGTGCTCGATGGTATGGCGAATCAGCTCGATCATGAGCATCGTCTTGCCCACCCCGGCCCCGCCGAAGAGGCCGATCTTGCTTCCCCTGCCGTAGGGGGTGAGCAGGTCAATGACCTTGATACCGGTGCTCAGCATCTCGGTGGTGGCTTTCTGCTCCCGCAGCGGCGGGGCATCCACGTGAATAGGCTGGCGCACCACACCGTCCAGGGGTGGTCCGTCATCTACAGTCTCCCCCAGCACGTTGAAGATGCGGCCTAGTGTGGGCTGGCCCACCGGCACCATGATCGGCCAGCCGGTGTCACGCACCGCCAAGGCCCGGTGCAGCCCTGAGGTGGAGCTCATGGCCAGGCAGCGCACGGTGGATGGGTCAATGTGCTCCTGCACTTCGATCACCAGGGTAGGGGCGGGTTTCAAACCCGCCCCTACGTCACGCTCGACGAGCAGCGCGTGGCGGATGCCGGGCAGGTTGCCCACGGCGAATTCCACGTCCACCACTACGCCCGCTACGCGCACCACATGTCCGATTCTCATCCAGATAGCTCCTCCATCAAGCAGCGGTCGCCGCCCGCGCCTCGGCGGTCAAGATGATGTCATACGAATAGTCCTGTACCTCAGGAGGGACGTCGTCCCAGGTGCCTCCGCCGTCCAGCAGCCGCAGTACGTTGCTGATGCCCCAGTTATAGGCTGCCAACAGCCAGTAGTCTTCGGGGCGGTGGCGGGACAGCAACTGCTTCCGCAGCCAGACCCAATAGGCCGCTGCCAGACGGATGTTGCTGGCAGGATCGAAGGGGTCGAACAGTTCCAGTTTGGCGGCCCACTGATCCCAGGTGGCGGGGTGGATCTGCATCAGCCCATACTCGCCCGCGCCGCCGATGGCCAGCGGATCCCAGCGGCTCTCCCGCCATCCCTGCTCCAGCAGCAACTGCCAGACGAGGTCATACTCGGCAGCGATTTCCTTGTAGGTCTCTAGATATGGCTCGTCCATGATCTTTTTCTCAACAGAACACGAAAGGAACGAAAAGATGAATGATGATTAGCGGACGCCCTGCCACAACGCCCACAGGCGAGGGCCGAAGAGCAGCAGACCGACGATGACGGAAATGATGGCGGCGAAGATCACTGCTCCGGCCGCGATGTCCTTGGCGGTCTTGGCCAGGGGGTGGAAGCGCTGAGTGAGCGCGTCCACTGCTGCTTCGGCCACCGAGTTGAACATCTCGGCTACGAAGACGAAGCCGATAGTCAGGGCCAGGATGGCCCATTCGACCAGACTCAGGCGGAGCACAGTGGCCAGCGTGATGGCCAACAGGGCGATAATCAGGTGGATGCGGGCATTGCGCTGCGTACGCAGGACGTGCCTCAAGCCAGCAAGGGCGTAACCGAAGCTGGTCGGCAGGTCTGATCGCCACTTGGACTTCATCTGAGGAGTCTCTTGTTCCTTTATGCTGCGCTTCAGCCCTGCCAGAATCTCCTCCTGCCGCGCCCACATCGCGGCCTCTTCCTCAGGCGTGGCGTGACCGTATCCCAGCAGATGCAGTGTACCATGCACCACTAGCAGTCGCAGTTCGTTGGCCACGGGATGAGCAGCGGCTTCCGCCTGGGCTGAGGCGCGAGGGTAGGCGATGATCACGTCTCCGAGGTACTTCGCTGCCTCCTGCGGTTCGACGAGACGTTTCTCTGGCCCTCGCGCAGGGAAGGCCAGCACGTCGGTGGCACTGTCCACGCCCCGGTAGCGTGCGTTCAGTTCTCTCACCTGGGCGTCGTCGGTCACGACGAGGGTTATCTCCCCATCAACCTGACCTTCGGAGACCAGGACTGCCGCCGCTGCAGCGTGCAGGTCCGTGGCGTCCACCTGTCGAGCGAATGCGGCAGCCACCTGCACCTCGACTGTCGGGCCGAATGGGCTTCTACTCAGATGCATCGTCCCCCTCCGTCGTGGCAGGGATAGCCGGTGGCGGCTCCGGGTAGCGGATACGGGGGTGGTGCACGCCCCGCAGCACGTCCACGAAGGCCCGCCTTGTGCGGTCCAGGTCTCGCAGGGTCAGGTCACTTTCGTCCAGTTCCCCTTCCAACAATGGCTGGCTGATCATACGGCGCACCATTTCCTCAAGTTCCTCTACAGAGGAGGGGCGATTGGCGCGCACTGCTGCCTCGCAGCCATCGGCCAGCATGACGATGGCCGTCTCGCGACTCTGCGGCTTTGGTCCCGGATAGCGGAAGTCCGTTTCATTGACCACCGTTTCTCCCTCCGCCTCCTCCAGGGCCCGGTGGTAGAAGAAGCTTACCAGGCGCGTGCCGTGGTGCTCGGGGATGAAGGCCTGAACTCGCTCGGGCAGACGATGCTTCTGGGCCAGGTCGAGGCCATCTTTGACGTGGCTGACGATGATCTGAGAGCTGGTATACGGATCGAGATGGTCGAAGGGATTGCTCCCTTCGGCCTGGTTCTCGATGAAGAAGTGCGGGCGAACGATCTTCCCGATGTCGTGATAGAAGGCACCCACGCGGGCCAAGGAGCCATCGGCGCCGATAGCACTGGCCGCTCGCTCTGCCATGTTGCTGATGAGGATGGAGTGGTGGTACGTGCCGGGGGCCTTGAGGACTAGCTGCCGCAACAGCGGGTGAGTGGGGCGGCCGAGCTCTATCAGTTGCAGGGAGGTGGTGACGCCGAAGAGGGCTCCCAGGAAGAAGAAGCCCAGCAAGGTGAGGCTAGCGGCTAGCACGCCGTTGGCCACTGCCGCGCTGCTCAGTTCAAGGATGCCCATCAGGTCGAGATTGTGCTCGGGCAGCCGGAAGGCAGCCAGCACGATCACGTTGGATAGCGTCACGAAGCCGCCAGCGCGGGCGAAGTTGCTGAGCCGCTCCCCCCTGCCCAAAGTATACGCGCCCACGAGCGCTCCAACGACACCGTAAGTGACGATCTCCGTGGCTCCCCCGGTGAGGTAGCCTGCCAGCAGTCCGAAGCAAAGGGTGATCAGGGTCGCCAGGCGGAGGTCGAAAAGGGAGCCTATCAGCATGGCCAGCGTGGCCAGCGGGAAGAAATAGGGCAGGATAGTGTGCAACGGAAGCATCAACTTTGCCAGCAGCAGGAAGGTGATCATCAGCAGCGACAGCAGCGGTGGCCAGTGGCGTTGTGTCCAGAACTCCGTAGCGAAGGAGAAAAGGTACAGCCAGATAAGCGCCGTGAGCGCCAGAACGAAGAGGGCTGTGCCGCCGACCTGCCACCAATCCCAGGCTGCCTGGTACAGCCCCAGTTGCTCCAATGCCTCTACATCCAACTCGTCCACGATGTCGCCCGCTCGCACGATGATCTCTCCACTGGCGAAAGAGACCGCCACGGGTTCGACCGCTTCCCGAGCGGTTTGCTGGGCTGCTTCAGTCTTCTCTGCGTTGTAGAAGGTGTTGGGTTGCAGTAGCGCCTTGGCTAAAACGCCGACGACTTCCAGTTCCTCGTCCGAGAGCTCGACCTGCAGACCGATCATGCTCTCCACACGGCGGCGGGCCAGGGCCAGTTGGTGTTCCCTGATCTCTTCCCGCATGGCCCGGTTGACCACAAGTGGCACCTCGCTGGTCACGCGCAGCCATGCCTCGTTGCCAAGGCTCAGCGTCTGGCTGATCGCTTCGGCGGAGAGGGCGGCGTCGGGGATGGCTTTGATCCACGCTATCTGGTCCTCGATAGAGGCGTAAGCGTCGGACCGCACGGAACCGATGTAGTCCAGCACCTCCCGTGCCCGCGCTACTTGCTGATGGCGGATCTTTGTATGTGGGGGGTCATACTCATCGGGCACGGCTGCCTCGGCGCTCCGGTGAGCCTCCTCTGTGAGCAACTCGCTGATGTAGTGGTGGGCACGCGGGGCGCGGATGTTCACCGGACTGACGTCGTCGGGTTGCAGAGCGATGCGATCCGAGGCAGCAAAGCGCAGCGTGAGGATGAGGATGGCGGCGAAGGCAAACAGCAGGCCGAAGAGCATCCCCGGTAGCCTCTCGCGCCAAGAGATGCGCGGCTGCGCTGCCTCCAGCGGGCGGATGCTTTCCTCTACGATCCCTTCAATGCTCATGGTCACGTGTCCGCTCAGTCAGCCTCCCGCAAGCTGCCTCCATCGCTGCAGCCCTCGGCAGGGTGGACGCTTCTACTGATGTGTCGTCATTGGGAGGGTTCGCGTAGTAGCTCTTGGACGACCTGGTTGACCAGCTTGCCATCGGCCAGGCCACGCAGTTCCTGCATCAGCGGACGCATGACCAGCCCCATCTGTCGCGGGCTGGTGGCCCCCACTTCAGCGATCGCCCGCTTCGCCTTCTCGGCGATCTCCTCCCGCGTGAACTGCTGCGGCAGGTAGGATTCTAGCACCGTCAGCTCGGCGCGTTCTTGCCCCACTAAGTCCTGGCGGCCTCCCTTTTCGAACTCGACGATGGCGTCCCGGCGTTGCTTGGCTTGCTTGGCGATGATGGTCAGCATCTCCTGCTCGCTCAGTGTTCGTGCCTTTTGGCCAGCTACCTCCGCCTCGCGGATGGCTGTCTTCACGGCGCGGATAGCCAGCTTGCGTGCCTGGTGGCCGCTGCGCATGGCCTCTCTCAGATCGGCGTTCAGTCTATCCATCAGATCCATGTTGTGCTCCTGCTGTGCCATCTTCTGTGTCTATGATCGTAGTCAAAAGGGGCAAGCTGTCAAACTCCGTCTTCGTCCTTGAGTTGGTAGTTACGCACGTAGCGCAGCGGAGTGCGATTCAGCGCCACGCAACGGAGCAGAGTGGCGCACTACGAGCCTGTCTCGGTGCTACGCCGCGGTCTGTCGGCACATGATGGCTCTGTCTCCGTTAGCAGTCCATCACGTTGGGTTTGATGCATGAGGGTAGCGATTCCGTCTCTGCATACCGCACCGGCCCCCGGAACTTGTTTGGGACCATCGTGCTGCATCCCCAACAAGTTGGGGACTCCGGCACTCCGTACCATGTCAAAACCACCCTGATCAGCTACTAGCCTATCCTACCACAAGATGCGCCCTTCGGCAAGTCATGCCGATTGTCTGTGAGTACACCATGCATTGCAGAGGAGATGAACCCGTAAGACCTTCTTGCTCCCATGGGCGAGGCACCTGGCAGGAAAACGGTTGTCAAATGAAGGGAAGTATGCTATACTGTATCAGTAGTTACGCTGTTACTGGTGGCAACTCAGGCGACACGAGCTTTCAGAGGGACTGGAGGTGAGGCGTTTCCGCTAACTACGTGATACTGCAATTGCTCTTTCACCTCCCCCACCGTTTCTGATGAATCGAGTTTGAGTTGATTCAGCACCACATGAGTCAGCAACACGAAGGCAACATGGCGCGCCATGGCCTGAGGTAGGTGACACTGACAGACCGCGAAACCTGTGAATTGTTTGCTGCCTCTGAAGATCGTCTCACAACGGGTGAACCAGCGCTCATTGTACCAACTGTCGAAGACCAGGTAGTCAAAGGGCAAGCCAACCATCAGCATCTCGCTGATCATTTGTTGAGCTAGTTGTAGCTTGGTGCGGTAACATTGGGGGCGACATTTGGCACGAGGCTGCCACAGACGGAAAGCCACTGGAATCTTCACTGGCCCCAGACCTGTCTGCGTGTACGCACAAGCAGATACCATAACAACACGACGATGTGCAATCTGGACGTCATGGCATTTGGTCTCCTCAATGAGGCTATTGTCGTGTAGCATGATCATACCCTCCAATGCTCATAGAGTAAACCGCATAACCACTGGAGCAGTATCTACCGCTGCTTCACAGAATCGGCTGAAACATGTCTATGGATTTGGCGATCTCAGTTGCGCAAGATGAATGGTATGCTCTCGTCGACAACGAGCGACGTTTGGGGTTGGCGTGCAAATGGGCGCTGACTGCCCTGGGCACCCTGCTCTGGCTGACTGGTGGCCAGCCCCCCCTAGTTGGCGGCCCGCCGCTGGCCCTGCTGATCTACGGGCTCACTACGCTGGCGTTCACTGCTCTGCTGCTCAGGCTCGCCCGACCTCAACACCGATGGAGGTGGCGCATGGCGTGGCTTCTCTGGCTGAGCAACGGCCTGGACGCTCTCTTCGTCAGCTATCTCATCGCCCAGCACGTGACGCTGGCAGGCCCGCTTTCCCTGCTCTACGGACTAGTGGCGCTCAAGATCGCCCTCACTCTGCCGGGACGGTGGGCACCGCCGCTCGTCGCCGCGCTCTGCGGCCCGCTCTACGTAGGTACGCTGTTCTGGGCCCGTCGCAGTTTGGTCTTCTTGCTCGATCCAGCGTTCTTGTTGCGCTACCTGGCGCTGATGGCGGTGGTGCTGGGCAGTGCTTACGCTGGATTGGTCCTGGCGCGTCGCCGTCAGCGCATCGCTAGCCTGGACGCGGCGCTGGAACGGCAGGAGGCAGACCTGGCGCAGAAGACACAGGTGCTGCAGCGCATGGCCACTGACCTGGGCGCGCGTGTGTTGGAACTGCGTGCTCTGCACGAGATGGCCAGGACGCTTTCCTCTACCTTGCACCTGGAGGAGACACTGCAGCTCATCGTGAACCGGCTGGCTGACCTCTCAGACAGCAACCACTGTGCTGTGGCTTTGCTCGATCAGGACCGACGAGGGCTTGTCGGGGCTGCGGCCAGTGGGGCGCAGAGCGAAGCGTTTCCTGGTCTGCGGTTGCCACCAGGGGAGATCATGAGCGAGTCTCCTGCAGTGCAAGGCGGCAGCATCTTCATCCCCGACGGAACTGACTTTGAGCCTGGCGGACCGCTGCACCCGCTGCGTGAGATATGGGATGCCCGTGCTTGCTTGGTGTGTCCGCTGGTGGTGCGCGACCGGCTCATTGGCGCGCTCTACTTGGCCGACGGGAGTCCCGAGTTCACTTTCGTCGAACGGGAACGGCAGCTCATTGCCAGCTTCGCCTATTTTGCGGCCACGGCCATCGAAAAGGCTCGTCTGTACCAGGAGACGTGGGAAAGGAGCCAAGAGCTGGAGACGGTGCTACAGGGCATCGGCGATGGTGTGCTGGTGGCCGATCCGCATCTGCAACTGCTTATGATGAACGGCGTAGCAGCGCACATCTTTGCTCTAGAGCAGTCGCCACAGCCGGGGCTGCCCCTGGCACAGATTCTGCCGGGTGATCCAGTGCTCGATTTGTTGGAAGACACGTTGCAGGCCGGCGAAGAAGCAATCAGGGAGATCGAATTGGAGGGCCACGGGAGGGACAAGGCACGCACGTATCAGGCCTTGGCCTCGCCGATGATTGCCGAGGATGGGCGGGCGCAGGGCGTCGTGGCAGTGCTGCGGGACATCACGGCGCAGAAGGAGTTGGAGCGGATGAAGTCCAACTTCCTCTCCGTGGTCTCTCATGAACTCAAGACACCCCTGCATTCCATCAAGGGTTTTGTAGAGATCATCCTGATGGGCAAGACAGGCGCGATCAACGAGTTGCAGCGCGATTTCCTGGGCACGGTCAAACAGCAGACTGACCTTCTGCAGCGACAGATCAATGACCTGTTGGAGTTCTCTCGCCTGGAATCAGGGCAGGTCAAGCTGTATGTGGAAGAGGTGGCGCTGCCGACGTTGGTGGCCAGGGTGCTGGACAAGTTGGCTCCGCTGGCGCAGGAGGGGGAATTGACGCTGCACAATCGCCTGCCGTCCGATTTCCCTGCGGTGGAAGGGGATCGTTTGAGGCTGGAACAGGTGCTGACCAACCTGGTGGAGAATGGACTGAAGTTCACACCGCCAGGGGGTGATGTGACTGTGGATGGAGTAGATCTCGGCGATCAGGTGCAGATCACGGTCAGCGATACAGGAATCGGTGTGCCGCCCACCGAGAGGGATCGGGTTTTCGATCGTTTCTACCAGGTGGACAGCAGCGCCGAACGGGCCTATCGTGGTGCGGGTCTGGGACTGACCATCTGCAAGCACATCGTGGCTCACCATGGCGGGCGTATCTGGTTGGAGGACAGTGAGCCGCAGGGGAGCCGTTTTTGCTTCGTGCTGCTCAAGCGATTGGAAGTGGCCGAAGCGCCCCTCGATTTCACCACCTTGCCACCTACGGCTGAGAATCGGTAGATTGGTAGATTGGTCAAAGCAAGGCTCGCACCAATTTACCAGTTTACCGATCTATCGATGTACCATGAGCCATGTTGCCCCAAGCGCCCTTTGATGTTACAATAGTCGCATGAAGCAGAAACGTTCGTTGTACCTGGCAGGCATCGTCCTGCTAGCGCTGGCGCTGCGACTGCCACGCTTCCTCACCGCCCAGGTGGTGTTAACCGAGGGGACAACCTATGCTACAATTGCCCGCAACCTGGCTGCCGGACGAGGTTACGTCGGCATCCTGGGAGTGCGGGATTTCTTTGTACCGCCGCTCTATCCGCTGCTGATGGCCGGCTTGATGCGGTTGGGGGTCAACGCGCTGTGGGCGGGGAGGCTGCTTTCGCTGATCCTGGGGGCGCTTCTGCCGCTGCCCGTCTACTGGCTGACGCGGGAGTTGAGCGACCGCCGTGCTGCCGGGTTTTCTGCCGCTTTGCTCATCGCTGGTCATCCGCTGCTCATTATCTATGCGGGCCGCGTGTGGAGCGAGACTATCTATAGCTTCTTGGTCTGGTGCGGGTTGTGTTGTGCTTGGGCCGCGCTGACACGCGGAAAGTGGACAGCCGCCGCATTGACTGGGCTCTGCTTCGGCGCTGCCTATCTGACCCGACATGAGGGGACGGTGTACTTTGCCGTCTTCCTGACGCTGATGGTGGTGGCATGGGCGTGGAAAAGGGTGCAAGGGAGCAAGGGAGCAGGGGAGCACGGGAGCAGGAACGCGAAGGTCACCACGCTCTTGGTGCGGATGGCCGCCGCGTTAGCCGCATTCGCTTTGTTGGCTGCGCCCTACGTGGTCTGGCTGAGCGGGCAGGCAGGTCGCCTGATATGGGAGACCAAGTCCGTTCCCAACTTCGTCACCGCCCAGCGCTTGGCGGCGGGGATGAGTTACACCGAGGCGGCGTATGGCCTCACGTCTGCGGGCGAGCCGGCCGGTCCGTTCCTGTTTCGCAACCAACTGATCAGCCAGCCGCCAGCGGATGCGGGATTGTCGCTTGTCGAGCGTCTGAGCGGTGCATTGCAGGGGCTGCGGGATGAGGCCAAGCATTTCCTGACAGAGATCGCTTCCCCGCTGGCTGTGGTGCTGGCCCTCTTCGGCTTGCTGGCCGGGCATTGGGACGTCGTACGGCTGCGGCAAGGTGGACTTGCGATGCTATTCTTTGCCACTTTGCTGTTCCTGCTGCCCTGGATGGTGAAGCCGCTGGCAGCGATGGCGCTGCTTGCCGTTTCCTGGAGCGGTTGGGATCGGCAATCGTTGGCCAGGGCGGGTTTCCTGCTGGCCTTCCTGCTGCCGGTGGTGGCGGTGATCAGCCTGGTGCCGCGTGTCTACACCCGCTACCTGACGCCGCTGACGGGGTACGTGGCACTGTGTGGCGGCATGGGGCTCTCGGCGGGTTACCGTTGGGCGCGGGAGACGTGGAGGGCACGGCCGCGCTGGGCGGAAGCGGCGCTCTCGGTGCTCCTGGTGGTGACCTTGGCTGTCGTGCTGCATTCCGTTCAGGGGGGCGTGCTGGCTTTCCGACCGCCGCGAGGGGTGTTTGACCTGGATCAGAGGAGCGCAGGGGAATGGCTGGCTGCGTACGACCCTGCACCCGACAAGCGCATCATGTCGGTGCACAGCCAATTGCCGTTCTACGCCGGTGGCGTGCACGTGCCCATGCCCTACGCGACTCCGGTGTTAGCCCAGCACTATGCGAAGATGCAGGGGGCAAACTACGTTGTGGTCTCGCCGCGCAAGTTGCGCAGCCGCCCGCCATTGGAACCATGGACGCGAGGCGAGGCCATCCCGGCGGAGTGGCAGCCGGTGTACCACGATGCAGAGGTGGGATTGATCATTTATCAGACCGAAACCGGCGACCAGTGAAGCGACGAATGCTGCAGCCATTGGAGCAGACTCCGTATCATCTGGGTACGCTGCAAGGACTCCACGGCGTTCCGCCATTCGATCGAGTCCTCCCAATGGGGATGCTCCGGACCCTCGCCCCGGGCCAGACGGGCTTCAAACGCTTCCAGGGAACCGCCGCAGCGCTGTTCAAAGCGCCGGATTATCCCTTGGAGGAGTACTTCCCGGCTGAGTTCGCCCTTGAGCAATTGGGGGAGCATTTCTTGAGAAATTCCAGGTGGGGTGGCCCATAATCGCAATACGGGTCTGCAAGTGAAACATTGTGGAGCAAGCCCTGGAGAATTCCAACTCGCTGGCTCCGGCTCACAGTGTGGCTTTCCAACAGGATAGACCATGAGATCGAGCAATTCACAACGCTTGCAAGCGGAACGGCCACCTTGGCCGTCAAGGGAGACTCCCAGGTCGTCTTCCAGCGAAAGGGATAGGGGCATGAGACGTGAGGGGATAACGCGGCGGGAGTTTCTGCGGCGGGGGCTTGTGAGCCTGACGGCCATCGCTGCATGGCGTCCTGCAGGGCGATTTGGATACACGACTGGAAAAGGGACAAGGAGACTCGGAGACAAGGAGACACGGGGACTCTCACCAGATCACCTTGTCTCCCCCTCTCCCCATCCCCAGGTCTCCCCCTCTCCCGCTCCGCTCCTGGCGCTCTCCCCTCACGAGTACGTGACCGTGGCCGCCATCGCTGCCCTCATCGTGCCCACGGACCACAATCCGGGCGCGACAGAGGCAAACGTGGCTGGCTACATTGATCGCAAGCTCAGCAGGGATGCGGCGGAGCGACAGCGCTATGCCGGCGGCGTGCGCTGGATAGACGAGGCCAGCGGTAGGCTCTTCGGGCGGGGGCAGCGCTTCATTGATCTCAGCGCGGAGCAGCGGACAGAGGTGCTGAAGGTGACTGAAGCGACGCTGGAGATGCGGCTGCGCCCGGTGACCTCTCTCTGGGCACGGGCCTGGCGCAAGGCGCAGAAGACCTACGACGACCTTTTCGGGCTGGGGGCGGGTGCGGCCTTCTTCCGCTTCGTGCGGGAGGACACGCTGGCCGGCTTCTATACCAACCCCATCAGTTGGAACATGCTGGGCTACATCGGCCCGCCGCAGCCGCGAGGGTATCCGCATTACGAAGATTGTCCGCCGCAGGCGAGGCGGTGAGGCAAGACGGGGGGCAACCACAGATCCGACCTAATTACACAGAAGACCAATCAGTGAAATCCGTGTGATCTGTGGTTCTCCTTGAGTTGATGGAGGATTGAATGGTTCTGAGAAAGAAACCCGACTCCGTAGACGTCTGCGTCATCGGCGCGGGGGCAGCGGGGGCAGTGGTGGCCAAGAAGCTGGGTGTGGCGGGGTTCAGCGTTGTCGTGCTGGAGGCAGGGCCGCGCTTCAACCCGGCCAAGGACTACCCGACTCGCCAACATGATTTCGAAGTGGCCGGGCCCGCGCTGTTCGAGCCCCAGGACCCACGCCGCGATCTCTACACCTGGAGCGACGGGCCGTGGTTCCACTTCAGCCGCATCAAAGGGGTCGGCGGCTCGACGTTGGTCTACACCGGTATCTCCCGCCGTTTCCACGTCTCCGATTTCCGGGTGCGCAGCATTGATGGCGTGGCCGACGATTGGCCCATTACCTACGAGGACCTGGCGCCGTACTACGATGAGGTGGAGCGGGAACTGGGGGTGGCGGGCCGAGCGGGAGCGGCGGGCGAAGCGGTACGCGGCCCCTACCCGCTGCCTCCCTTCGGCTTCAACTGCGCCAGCCAAACCATCCAGCAAGGCGCACGGAAACTGGGCTGGGAACTGTGGCCTTCGCCTCTGGCGATCAATTCTGTGGCCTACGATGGCCGGCCAGCCTGCGTGCGCTGCGGCGCGACCACCGTCACCGGCTGTCCCATCGGGGCCAAGGGCACCGCGGACGTGACCTACATCCGCAAGGCGGAAGCGACGGGGCGGGTGGAGGTGCGATCGCTCTGCACGGCGCGGGAGATTACCGTGGATGGGCAGGGCCGCGCTCACAGCGTCATCTACTTCGACTCCGACGGGCAGGAGCAGGAGCAGGAGGCGCGGCTGGTGGTGCTGGCGGCCAATGCCGTGGAATCCCCTCGTCTACTGCTGCTCTCCAAATCGTCGCTGTTTCCGCAGGGACTGGCCAATTCCAGCGGGCTAGTGGGCAAGTATTTCACCGAGCACCTGGCGGTATTCACCAAGGCAGTGTTCGAGCAGCGGCTCGACCCTTATCGGGGCCCGCACGGCGGCGGCATGATCGAGCACTTCTACGAAACGCGTCCCGAACACGATTTCGTGCGCGGCTGGACCTTCGAGGTGAACAACGGCTGGCTTTGGCCCTACTCCACGGCGCGCAAGGTCCCCGGCTGGGGCCTGGAGCACAAAAATGCTATGCGCCGCGTCTTCGGGCGCATAATGAGCACCGCTACTGTGGGCGAGCAGTTGCCC
>Ga0075114_10001135_pt1 | contig 14818 bp, 10 predicted proteins | sample AntAceMetag02UKM_FD_69784 | JGI IMG/M metagenome (GOLD analysis project Ga0075114, IMG submission 69784) | Saline lake microbial communities from Ace Lake, Antarctica - Antarctic Ace Lake Metagenome 02UKM | ecosystem: Environmental > Aquatic > Non-marine Saline and Alkaline > Saline | place... | reverse complement strand
GGTCTGCACGGCCTTGAACTTCTTGCCTTCGGGAATGCCGCCGCCGATGTCGAAGATGATCTCCCGCAAAGTGATGCCCATGGGGACTTCCACCAGGCCGGTGTTGTTGACCTTGCCTACTAGGGAGAAGATCTTGGTGCCCTTGCTGCCCGCGGTGCCGATGTTGGCGTACCACTCCCAGCCTTTGTCAATGATCAGCGGCACGTTGGCCCAGGTCTCCACGTTGTTGAGGTTGCTGGGCTTCTCCCACAGGCCGCGCTCCACCGAGCGCACGTACTTGGCCTGTGGTTCCCCCACATCCCCTTCGAGCGAGCGCATCAAGGCGCTCGACTCGCCACAGACGAACGCTCCGCCGCCGCGCCGGATGGCAACGTCAAAATCGAAACCGGAGCCCAGGATGCCTTGCCCCAGCAGGCCGTAGGCCCGTGCCTGTTCCAGGGCAAGGCTGAGATGGTGCACGGCCAACGGGTACTCGTGGCGGATGTAGACGTATCCCTCGTGACTGCCGATACCGTAGGCGGCGATGATCATGCCTTCCAGGATGCTGTGAGGGTTGCCTTCCAGTAGACCGCGATCCATGTATGCTCCAGGGTCTCCCTCATCAGCGTTGCAAATGACGTACTTGGGCTCACCTGCTGCCCGGCGGCAGCTTTCCCACTTGCGCCCGGTGGGGAAGCCCGCTCCGCCGCGGCCTCGCAGGCCAGAGCGCTTGATCGTATCAATCACCTCTTCGGGTTGCATGGAGAAGAGCGCTCTGCCTAGCGAGCGGTAGCCACCCAGCTCGATGTAGTCCTCAATGCGTGTAGGGTCAATGGAGCGAGCCTGCTCGAACAGGATGCGCTGCTGCTTGCGGTAGAAGGGTACGTCCTTCTCGTAGGTGACCCGCTCGCCCGTAGCTGGGTCCACGTGCAGCAGCCGCTCCACGATCTGCCCCTGCTGCACAGTCTTTTCCACGATCTCTGACACATCCTTGTCTTTGACCTTCTGGTACAGGATGCCGGCGGGCTCCACGATCACAATGGGCTCGATGGCGCAGAAGCCGTGGCAGCCGGTGGTCTTGAGCTTGACCTGCTCTGCCAGGTCTCGCCCGGCCAACTCTGTTTCGAAAGCAGAGATGACCCGCTTCGAACCATAGGCCTGGCAGCAGGTGCCGTTGCTGACGGTGATGCATGGCTGGCTGGGGTCGTGCGCTGCTGCCAGCGTGGCCTGCAATCGCTTCAGATCTTCGAGGCTGCGCAGTGTCTCCACTGGGGTCATGCCTCGCCCTCCCCGTCGGAGCGTGTCCGGTGCATCCTTTTCAACAGACGACTCGCCTTGGCCGGGTTCATCTCGCCGTGGTATTCGCCATCCACCACCAGCACGGGCCCCAGAGCGCAAGCGCCCAGGCAGTTGACGGTTTCCAATGTGAATTCCATCTGCTCGTCGGTCTCGCCGGCGTGGATGCCCAGTTCCCGTTCCAGCGTGTCCAGCACCTTGACCGCTCCGCGCACGTGACAGGCGGTGCCCGTGCAGACGTGGATCAGGTGCCTGCCCCGCGGCTCCAGGCTGAAAGCCCGGTAGAACGTAGCTAGGCTATACACCTTGGATACGGGGATGTCCAACCGTTCGGCCACGTAGCGCAGCGTGCCCTCCGGCAGGTAGTTCATTTCTTCTTGCAGGTCTTGCAGGATGGCAATGATAGCCGACGGGTCCCGCCTATGCCGGCCCACGACGCTCTCGACGGTCACCATTTCCATTCCTAGTTCTTCCAGTTCCAATGCTGGCTCACTTTGACCCATATTCCAAGTCCTTCGCATTTGGCAAATCGGCAGTGGAGACCAACTACCAGTTTCCCAGTTTACCGGTTCTCTTCGATGTACGGGATATTGCGCACAATGCAGTGTTCGGTGCAGACCCCACAGCCGGTACACTTGTCCTCGTCCACGCTGCGGGCTTTCTTGCGCACCCGTACCTGGAATCGCCCGTTTTCTCGCTTCACCCACTCCACTTCAGAATAGGTCAGCATCTCAATGTTCGGATGGCGGCCTACCTCAACCATGCGCGGGGTGAGGATGCACGAGGAGCAATCCAGCGTGGGGAAGGTCTTGTCGAGCTGGGCCATGCGGCCGCCGATGCTGGGCTCCCGCTCCACCAGGTAAACCTTGAAGCCGGCGTCGGAGATGTCCAGCGCAGCCTGGATGCCAGCGATTCCTGCGCCGATGATCAGCGCCGCTGGTCTGTTGCTATCGTTGTTCATGACACGTAGTCCCTCTTGTGTCCCCTGCTTGAAGTGGGACATGCGGAGAGCGTGACACGTGAAACATGACACGCGACACGTTTCGCTACGAACTCATTGCTCGTTGACTAGGCTCACTTCGCCCTCGCCAGCGCCCCCATAGGATCCCACGGCGGGAGCACCACAGGCTCAGTATCCAGCACCGGCAGAAGCTCAGGAGAAAGGTATTCCTTGCTGACGACTACCTCGTAGAGGTATTCATTGAACCACTCGTCGGTCATGACCAGGTAGCCCGCATCACCGTCCTTGGTTCCCCAACTGTTCTCGACACGCCACTTGATGGGCTTGCCCGTATCGTCCAGATCAACTCCGGTGAACAGCATGGCGTGGGTCATCTTGCTGTGTCCATAGTCCAGGCGACAGGCCTTGTTTAGCCTGAACTGGGTGTCATAGACAAGCTCATAGTCGTACACTTTCGGATCGAGAGTGCCTATCTCTCGCTCCAGCGGTTTGCTCATATCGCAGCCGAACCACACTGTCTGGCCGTCAACGATCATGGCGACGGCGGCCTTCTTCAGTGTTTCAATGTCAACGTTCAGGTAGCGGACTATGTACCCGCCTACGACGTTGCCCAGGTACTGCACCGTGTAGAGCTTGCGGAAGGGCTTATCGCTGGTGGGGGCGTTGATCAGGCAGACCATGTCATCCAGGTTAACAGACACGTATAGCTCGAAGAACTCTGTGGGGGTGATGTCGCCGTGCCTGTGGAACTGCTTGTCTTTGTCTCGCCATTCCCAGAAGAAGCTGTCGGGCGGTTTTCCCAGATGGATGCAGAGCATGCGGTAGAACTCCTGCACCATCTCGCTCTTGGCCCCGCGCATTTCTTCTACAGAAGCGGACTGCTGGTGCATTTGCCGCAGCGTCCAGGCGTACTCTCTGAGCTTGGCGACGAGCAGACGGTTCATCTGCTTCGAATTGCTGCTGCTATGTGTTTCGGGCATCACCCGCTTGGGCAGCACACCATATTTGTGGACGATGTTCACGAACATGTCCCACTGCCCGCCGTCGGGAAGGGCATTGGCCAGCAGCCACATGACGAGCCGGCCATTCAGAGGCTCATCTCGCGTCTCAATGATACTCTCGAGGAAGAAGCTGGCCTTTTCCAGCTTGTCCCAGAACATGAGGTAGTTCTGCGAAAGCTCAAAACTTCCCCCCCCTTCCTTCTTGACCCTGTGCAGGTTCATCTTGTCAATGGCCGCCAGCCTGAGAGTATTGAGCCCGGCAAACATCCAGCACCGCCCACTCTTCTCTTGATTGGTGGCTCCGGGTGTGTCCACCCGGTGTGAGTATGTGTGGTTAGTTCGATACACCGCTTCCCTGCTCAGGGCTACGGCATTGATACCGTTCTTGGCCACAGCGTTCAATGCCAGCAGGTTTTTGGGTTCCGCATCGAAGGCGGCCGCAAACCGCCCGATGTCCTCGTTTCTTATCTCTTTTCCCATGTGTAATCCTTCTTTCTCTGTAGAATTCCTGGGCTGCTACCGGAAACCCGTTTGAAACGGGTTGATCGGGCCTGGTAGCCTGCTTTCAGCGGGTTTTATGTGACAGACGTTGAATTCATTCAACGGGTCATGGAGAGCTACTACGACACCGACACCTCATCCAGTTCATCCTCGCGGAAGGTCGTCACCGGCAGAGTATCCTCGACGCTGCGTCCGGGCACGTACTCGAAGATCGCCTGGGTCTTCTCGCCCACAGCGCGGAAGACCCGTCCCACCGGGATGTCCGAAGGGCAGGCGTCAGTGCACATGCCGCAGCCGATGCAGGAGGTGCTCATATGGTTCAAACGGGTCAGGTGGAAAAGCAGCGTGTCGGACGGCAGACGGGTGGCCCCCTCACGCACTGCCCAGGTCATGTACTGCGCCGGCTCGTGGTTGAAGGCCGGGGTGCGGAAGAGGCAGGTCTTGCAGTAGCAGATGGGGCAGTTGACCATGCAGTTGTGACAGCGAATGCAGGTGGAGAACAGTTCGGTCAGACCTTCGGGGCTGGATAGCCGCTGACGGATCTCGGCGAAAGCCGCGTCCCGCGCTGCCGTGCGGGCGGCGATCAGCTTCTCGGCCCGTGCAGGCTGGAAAGCCTGCGCCACGGGCGTCAGCCCCAGCCGCTCGCCCAGATCGTCGGCGAGTTTGATAGGGATGTTTTCGTCGAGATCGGCGCCCAGGAGTTGGATGACGATTCCGGCGTTCTCCGGCAGCGGCTGCTCGCACATCTGGCAGGCGTCACGGAGCGGTCGGTCGGCCAGGGGGTCGGCATAGAGCTCGCGCCACGACTCGGCATCGGGCCCATCCTGCATCATCTGCACGTAGTCGGTCAGCTTGTAGGTGCCGGCGCAGTCGAGTCCGATGATGAGCAAATCGTCCAGGCTGGCCTGCTGCAGCTTGACCAACTCGATGAGCGCCCGAATCTCGCACGAGCGCAGCACGACGCCAATGCGGCCCCGTGGCTCGCGGATGGACAGAGCCGAGACCAGTCGCGCCCCGTTCATAGAGAGCACAGGTGCCAGCGGATCGGCGTCGTCCAAGAGTCTTGGCTGCGAGACCAGCGCTGGTGTCACTGCGCCGTTCCGTTCGCGCATGGGCACCATCAGCGCTTCCACAACGCCTCGTTCCAGCAGACTCTTCAGAAAGCCGCGGATCGCTGCCAGGGTGTCTCCGTTTGCTACCACTATCATTGTCTGCATACTCTATCTCCTGCCTCGGTGGGTAGGCCGGCAGATTGGCAGATTGGCAAATTGGTAGATTGGTGGACTACCGGGAGTGTCAAACTACACCAGTCTACCGGTCTACTAATGTACCAATGTACCAACCAATCTACCATCCTACGCTGCCCATTCTCGCTTCATCGGATTCGGACCCATCTTCTTGATCGCCGCCGTCATCTCGGTGACGGTATCGGCGAAAAGCTGACCCTCGCTGGCGCTGATCCAGCGCAGCCAGAGGCGGTCCTCCTCCAGCCCCATCTGTTTGAGGGTCTCTTTGAGGATGGCCACTCGCCGTCGTGCCTTGTAGTTGCCTGTCTGGTAGTGGCAATCGCCGGGCCAGCAGCCGCCGATGAGCACGCCGTCGGCTCCGTCGAGCAGCGCCTTGAGCACGTAGACCGGGTCCACGGCGCCACTGCACATCAACCGGATGATGCGCACGTTGGGGGGATACTGGATGCGGGATGTGCCGGCCAGGTCTGCGCCGGTGTAGGTGCACCAGTTGCACAGGAAGGCAACGATTATGGGCTCGAAATCGTTTGACATAAAGCACCTCAACGGAGTTCTCAGTGATCGATGATCAGAGAAGGTTCAATACCCAATACCCAATATCTAGTACCCAATATCTAATACCCAATACCCAACACCCAATACCGGATACCCGATCCCCACCCACCCTGTCGCTCACACTGCCACCAGCGCCGCGTCCACTATGCCGAACAGTTGCCCGAACTCGAAGCCTTTCTGCTGGCTGGCCTTGTTGGGGCAGGCGACGATGCAGGCCCCGCAGCCCTGGCAGAGCACCTCGATGACCTCGGCGTAGGGAGCGCCCGGTTCCAATATCCGTGCGCCGTAAGGACAGACCTCGACGCACTGGCCGCAAGCGGAGCAGAGCCGCGGGTTCACGGTGGCGATGATGGGCGTGGCTTCCAGTTCCGTCTTGGAGAGCAGAGTCACCGCCCGTATGGCCGCTGCCTGCGCCTGGGCGATGGTCTCCTCCAGGAAGCGGGGCGAGTGCGCCAGCCCGGCCAGATAGACGCCGTCGGCGGCGAAATCCACAGGGCGCAGCTTGACGTGCGCCTCCAGGAAGAAACCGTCCTCGTTCAGCGGCAGCTTGAGCAGCTTGGACAGGGGTTCGTTGCCGGGATGGGGCTCGATGCCGGCGCTGAGCACCACCAGATCGGCGGGCAGCGCCATCAGTTCGTTCTCCGGCTGCACGGCTACCTCCACCTGCAGATCACCCAATCGACCTCTCTGCCAATCCTCTTCATCGCTTGCCGACTTGCTGATTTGCTGATTTGCTGATTTGCCGACTACCTGTGGTGGATTGTCCCTGTCATATTCGAGGAACATGACCCCTTGCTCCCGCGCCCGTTGGTAGAGCGTTTCCTTGAAGCCGTAGGTGCGGATGTCCCGGTACAGGATGGTGATCTCGGTCTCCGGGCTCAGGCGCTTGATCTCCAGAGCGTTCTTGATAGCCTCAGTGCAGCAGACGCGGGAGCAGTAGGGGTGAGCCTCCTCGCGGGAGCCTACGCACTGGATCATGACCACGGACTTGCAGTCCGTAATTCGTAATTCGTGATTCGTAATTCGTTCCTCAAGCTCGCGCTGGGTGATGACACCGGGCAACTCGCCGTAGCCATACTCCGTGGGCGTGATCTGCTGCGCGCCGGTGGCGACGACGATCACGCCGTGGCCCAGTTCTTCCCGCCGCCCGTCGTCCAGCCGCACCATCGTGCGGTACTTGCCCACATAGCCACTGACCTCGCTAACCTCAGCTCCTGTGAACACGGTAATCAATGGGTTGCCAGCCACACGCTCGATGGCCTCGCGCAGCAATACCTGAGGATCAGTTTCAGGCTTCACCTCGGAACCTGGAACCTGAAACCTGGAACCTGAAACCGGCAGAGCTACGTGAATATGGCGCAAATTCCCGCCCAGTTCTCTCTCCCGTTCCACCAAATACACCGGATAGCCCTGCTCAGCGATGGAGAGCGCCGCGTTCATGCCTGCTAGCCCGCCGCCGATCACCAGGGCATGATGATCAATGTCGAAGGTGCCCTGCTCGATGGGACGCAACTTACGGGCTTTGGCGATGGCCATTCTCACCAAATCTTTGGCTTTCTGAGTGGCAATCTCCGGCGTGGCCCGGTGCACCCAGGAATCCTGCTCGCGGATGTTGGCCATATGGAAGAGGTGCGGGTTCAGGCCCGCCTGGCGCAACGTGTTCTGGAACAACGGCTCGTGAGTGCGCGGCGTGCAAGAGGCGACGATGACCCGATTCAGCTTGTGTTCCTTGATCTGTTCGCAGATGCGCTCCTGGGTATCCTGCGAACACGTATAGAGATTGCGTTCGGCGTAGACCACGTCTGGCAGCGTGCGGGCGTACTCGACCACACTGGGCACGTCCACCACCGCGCCGATGTTGATGCCGCAATGGCATATGAAGGCTCCAATGCGCGGCGCTTCGTCGCTCACGTCCCGTTCTACCGGGTACTCCGGTGTGCGGGTCAGCGTGTGCCGAGCCGGAGCGAGCAGCCCCGAAGCCTGCGCCGCCGCGCATGAAGCCTCGATGACTGTCTCGGGGATGTCCTTAGGCTCGGCGAACGCGCCGGCCACGAAGATGCCGGGCCGCGAGGTCTGCCCGGGGGTGAAGAGGGCCGGTTCGGCGAAGCCGAAGCGGTTGAGTTCGACGCCCAGCCGCTGGGCCATTTGCACCGTCTCGGCCGAGGGCCGTAGCCCCACCGCCAGCACCACCATGTCGAACTCATCTTCGTGCGGCACTGGGCGTTTCGTCCTTCGTCCTTCGTCCTTGGTCCCTGATTCCTTCGCATTCTCAAACGTGACGTAAGTGAGGCGGAGATTGTGGGTTCTGGGAGCTTCCTTCACGACCGAGACCATACTGCGCACGTAGCGCACGCCGTACTCTTCTTGCGCTCGCTCGATGTAGCGATCGAACCCCTTGCCGAAGGAGCGGATGTCCATGTAGAAGATGGTGGGCTCGATGTTGGCGTCGTGCTCGCGGGCGATGATGGCTTCCTTGGCCGCGTACATGCAGCAGACCGAGGAGCAGTACCCCTGGTCACAGGTGATGTCGCGGGAGCCGACGCACTGGATCCAGGCCACTTTGCGCGGGTGTTGCCCGTCGGATGGGCGCTTCACCTCGCCAGTGAAGGGGCCGGAAGCGCTTAGCATGCGTTCGAACTCCAGACTGGTGACCACGTTAGGGTAGCGGCCGTGGCCGAACTCGGGCCGGATGTCGCCGGGTAGCGGTTCCACACCGGGCACCAGCAGCACCGCCCCGACGTCAATCTCGATTTCTTGCTCCACCTGGTTGTGGTCAATGGCATCGGCCTGGCAGGCGAAGACGCACTGCAGGCACTCGGAACAGATGCCACAGGCAAGGCAGCGAGCCGCCTCGGCGAGGGCTTCCTCTTCTGTCAGCCCTCCGTAGACCTCGCGGAAGTCCCGCATCCGCTCAACGGCCGGCAGTTTATGCGTCTCGTGCCGTGCCGCTACCGAAGCCTCACCGCGATCAACCTTGGCCTGGGCCTCGGCTTCGCTTAGCTCGACAACCTTACCTATCTCCCAATCCACCAATCTACCAGTGTCCCCATCTCCCAATCTGCCCTGAAGATACAGGTCAATGGCCCACGCTGCCCGATGCCCCGCAGCTATCGCATCTACAATGAACGCCGTGCCGGTCACGACGTCGCCGCCGGCGAAGAGGCCAGGCACATTGGTGGCCATTGTCTCCTTGTCTATCACCGGGAAACGGCCGCGTATCTTCTCCACCTCGTCGTTCAGGCAGGAGACGTCGGGGCGCTGGCCGATGGCGAAGATGATCACATCGGCCGGCAGCACGTGCTCTGTTTCGGGGAACATCTCGAAATCGGGACGGCCATCCACGAAGCCACGGAAGTCCACTTCCACGCAGCGTATGCCGGTCAAGCGGCCTTCCTCGCTGGTGACCTCCTTGAACGTTCGCGAGGGGAAGAGTTCGACCCCTTCCTCTTGGGCGTCAGCTATCTCCCATTCGTGGGCGGGCATCGTTTCGCGGGATTCCAGGCAGGCCATGCCCACCCAGGAAGCGCCCAGTCGCACAGCGGTCATGGCCGAGTCTATGGCTACGTTGCCGCCGCCCAGTACCAAAACACGGTGATTGGGTATCAGTGATTGCGCATTGGGGACTTCTCCATCACCAATGTCTGATACCTGATAATTGTGCATGGCTACCTGGCGCAGGAAGTCCGTCGCCACAAGCACGCCGGGCAGGTCGGCGCCGGGAATGGGCAGTTTAGCGCCGGTATGAGCGCCCACAGCCACGAAGGTGGCATCGTACTCTTCCAGAAGCGCCATGGCATCCTCGACACGGTGGTTGAGCTTCAGTTCAACCCCCTCGGCGACGATGGCTTCAACCTCCCGCTGCACCACCTCCGGCGGCATCCGGTAGTCAGGGACACCGACCCGCATCATGCCGCCGGGCACCGGCAGCGCCTCGAATACCGTAGCGCTGTAACCCAGTCGCACCAGATCGAGCGCCGCCGTCAGCCCCGCCGGCCCAGCGCCAATCACCGCCACGCGTTGAGCAGACCCCTCTACCTCTCCCTCTCCCTCTTTTTCCTCTTCTCCTTCTCCTAGCTTTCCCTCATCTGCTCTTTTTCCCACCAGTTCTTCTGGGTGTTGAAACGCCCAATCGGCCACGAACCGCTTCAGAGCCATGATGTTGACGGGATCGTCCACCATGCTGCGGCTGCAGGCCTCCTCGCAACGGTGGTTGCAGACTCGCCCGCAGACGGAGGGGAAGGGGTTATCCTGCAGGATGGTGCGGTAGGCGTCGGCGTAGCGCCCCTGGGCAACGAGGGCCACGTAGCCTTGCGCTCGCTGGTGAATGGGGCAGCCGTCTCGGCAGGGGGATGTGCCCAGTTTTTCGATGGCGTAGGCGTTGGGGATGGCCTGGGGGTAGAGCTTGTAAACAGCCTTGCGTTCGGAGAGGCCAGTGTTGAATTCGTCCAGTCGGACGATGGGGCAGGCAGTCGCGCAATCGCCGCAGCCGGTGCACTTCTCCAGGTCCACGTAACGAGGATGCTGCTTCACGGTGACGGTGAAGTCGCCTGGCTCCCCTTCGATGCGCTCCACATCGGCGTAGGTGAGCAGTTCGATGTTTAGATGCCGCCCCACCTCCACCAGCTTGGGAGACATGATGCACATGGCGCAGTCGTTGGTGGGGAAGGTCTTGTCGAGCTGGGCCATGACCCCGCCGATGGCTGGGGACTTCTCCAGCAGGTAGACCTTGAGGCCGGCCTCGGCCAGATCGAGCGAGGCTTGCATGCCGCCGATCCCCGCGCCGACCACCAGCACCGCGCCAATGTGTTCTTTTCCGTTATCTGAAGAGGTTGTCATCCTGCGTTCCTCGCATGTCCTGAGACAAGGAGAGGGGGAGACGGGGAGACAGGGTGCTTTCTGTCTCCTTGGCTCCCTGTCTCCTTGCTACCCTCTCCCTGGTCATCGTCGTCGCTTGATGATCCATTGCTCAGGGTGTCGGATCATGTTCACCAGTTTCCCCAGAGTGTTGTCGTACGTTGTGTACAGTTCACGAGCCACTGTTGCATCGAGATACTGGCACTTGACCGAGAATTCCAGCCAGACTTGCGTCTCTATCCTCTCTCCCATTCACCTTGTCTCCCCGTCTCCTTGTCTCCTTGTCTGCATGGCTTGCCACACCAGCTCAACCACGTCCATAGAGCGGAGGCGCAGGCGACGTGCCTCCTGATGGCGGCGCACAGCGTTGGTTAGCGTGCGCTCGCACTGCTGGCAGGCGGAGGCGATGACTTGGGCTTCGATCTCACAGGCTTGATCCAGGCGGCGCAGCGATACTTCGGAGACGACGTCAGGATCGAAGCTCTCCAGGTTGCCGCCGCCACCGCAGCAGTCCGATTCGCCCCCGTGGCCGCTCATCTCCACCAGCGTCAGCCCAGGAATGCTCTGGAGCACGCGGCGCGGCGCATCGTACACCCCGCTCTTGCGCCCCAGATCGCACGGATCGTGGAAGGTCACACGTTTCTGGATATCGCCCAGCGCGATGGCCCGCTGCTCGATGAGTTCCTCCAGCAATTCGGTGGCGTGCAGTATCTCAATGCCCATCTCCTCGCCCGCCACCTCGGGGTAAACGAACTTCCATACATGATAGCAGGAAGGGCAGGTGAACACCATGCGCGAAGCGCCCAATTCCTTCACCTGGGCGATGTTGTGGCGCATCAACTCCTCGGCCTCGGCCTGCCGCCCCATGGACAGCAGAGGGAAGCCACAGCACCACTCCTGGCCGCCCAGGGTGGTGAAATCGACTTCGGCAGCGTGCAGGATACCAGCCAGCGCCTGGGGCACGCGGTAGCTTCTGGGGAAAAAGGAACCGACGCAGCCGACGAAGTAGATGGTCTCCGCTCCGCGTTTGCCTTCCAATCCCTCCGGCACACGCTCCAGGTTCTGGCTCCAGATCAGCCGCTCGCTGTTGTCGTCGCCACTGATGTTGTGTGCTTCGGTGATGGTCTGGCCGAGCTGGTTCAACCGGCCCAGGCCCACGCACAGCCGCTCGTCAATGACCGATTCCGGTCTCTGGGCCAGGTAGTCGGCCAGGATCTCCCGCAGTTCCTGGCAGTCTCCTCGCCGGTAGCCACGCTCGCCCGCCACCTGCCGCAGAGCGATCATCACCTGGCCGGCGTCAATGTCATTGGGGCAATGCTCGGCGCAGTTTTCGCACCCCAGGCAGAGCCAGATATCGCGGCTGGTGAGCAGCCGCTCGGCCTGGCCGAACTGGATCATCCGCAGGGCGCGATCCGGCCCGTAGTCCATGGCGGAGACCACCGGGCAGCCGGCCGTGCATTTGTGGCAATGGTAGCAGAGCTGGACGGTCTGGCCGCTGAGTGTGTTGACCTGGTCAAGAAAGCTAGTCATCAAGGGCTACTCCGTTTCGTCCGGAGGGGCGTTTCTGGCAGGCGCGCAGAGGATGGGGGGCGGTGCGACGCTGTGGAGATAGGAGGAGCGCATTCCCGAACCGTGCATGACTCCATCGTCCTTGGGGACAGTTCTTGGATGCTCAGAATGGGTTTGCGCAGCGCTAGTGCGCAGGCGACGGGGGTGGCAATGAAGTAGGCAAGGACGCCCCGCACGCCACGCGCTGCTCTCGCTGCGCATTCCCAAACACGGCACTATGATACCACAGACGTCACCAAATGTCAAAATCACTGACCGCCGGTCAGTAACTGTCCGTCGGTCAGTAGCGTGGCCCATCACCGCTAGGGAGATAGACCTCCGAGGTCTTCTTTGCGCGTGATTCGATCAGTCCAGGTGCATTCTGGCCATCCTGTACCTGTCAAGAACTGAAAGCGAGATCTCGGGGGTCTGGAATCGGCATTTGTGTCGCCATAGCTTGGCAAATTGGGCAAGTTGTGCTATGATACCGGCATGGCAGCGAGGCTGCCTCTGCGATTGCTGAGTGTTGGTCCATGTACGGCTGCATCACATGGGAGTGGTTCTGTGAGCACTCTTGAACTGCACGAGAAGTACGCGCCCATCATGCATTTCTCTAGGGAAGAACGGTTCTTTCCGATGTCGGTAGGGGATTTCCTCTCTTACGCAGGCCTCTACCGAAAGGGCGAAGACAAGCCGCTTGTTCCCCCGGGACGAGTCCAATCCATCCACCTCCGCCGTGCCTATGCGCAGGACACTTTTCTGCGTTCGGTGGGCACGGGGTCACTGCGTGGCGTAGACGTTGCCAGGTATTGGGGCACGGACACGATAAGGCTTCTCTACAGATGGTCACGATCCCCGATCTATACCTGGTCAGAAACTGCGGCGCGTAAGGCCTATGACTGGTTCAGCGAGAAAACGAAGTCGGCCACCAAGTATTTCTGGTGGAACAAGCTGCTGCTGCGAGACGATCAGGTGGCCTCCCCGCACGGCCAGCGATCAGAATTGCCCCGCTTCCGCTTGCCGCACGACGTCCGAGACGCCGCTCTGGAAAACTATGACCACAGCCAGGGCCGCCGGCGGAACACCGCCTACTACTACCGCACCGTGCAGCAAGGTGACTACCTCAATCTGCAGTACTGGTTCTTCTACGGTTACAACGACTGGGCCAACAGCTTCAATGGCTTCAATGACCACGAAGGCGATTGGGAGTCCGTTCAGCTTTTCTTCAAACTGGATGCGAGCCGACGTCCCATTGAGCCGCCAGCCCACATCTGCTATCTGGGCCATCATTCCCGCATCACCAAGCCCTGGCACCATCCCGACATTCAGCGAACCGGCACGCATCCGCACGTCTACGTGGCGGCGGGCTCTCATGCCAGCTACCCCGAGTCCAAACCTTACACCATCATGTCGCTCTACAATCTGATTGACTATGCCACCGGCGATGCACTCACCCTCGACCACGCCGAATGGCGCAGCCGCATCAATCTCGACGCAGCCCCGTGGGTTCACACCTTTCCGGGATCGTGGGGGACGCGTTACTGGCTGCCGCTGGCATGGTTGCAGAAGAGCGTGGGAATAGTCGTGACCGCCATTCCGGGCGAGATACAACTGCCGGGCGTGAGCGCGCCGCGCGGCCCGCGCTTTGACGATGAGGGCCAGGAGCGGGAGACCTGGGCCAACGCGGTGGTATTTGCTGGCCTTGTGGAGTCCTGAGCTCGCTGGGAGTGACATTTCTCTTCTTTTTCCGTCTTATGCATGGAGGCTCTGTGCGTGTCAGAGTCCTCGCAACTACATAACAGGGAGGGCTCAATCATCATGTTGGAAGATCTACTCAAGGGGATTTTGGAGGGCGCTGCGGCACAGCCGCAGCCGAGCCGCAGCAAGTCAACCGGCGACCCGCTGGCTGACTTACTGGGAGGTATTCTGGGCGGTGGCAGCGGCGGTTCGCAAGGTGCTGGTGGCATGGGCGATCTGCTGGAAGGGATTCTCGGTGGTGGCGGTTCGCAAGGTGCTGGCGGCATGGGCGATCTGCTGGAAGGGATTCTCGGTGGTGGCGGTTCGCAAGCTGCTGGCGGCATGGGTGGCCTGCTGGAAGCCATCCTGGGAGGTGGCGGCGGCCTGGGCAGCAACTCGTTCCTGGCCCCCATCATCGAAGGGTTGGCCGAGAAACTGGGCCTGCCTCCGGCCATAGCCCAGATGGTGGTCAGCTTTGTGCTCGACAAGCTGCTGTCCGGTGGTCTGGGTGGCTTGGCCCCTTCGCCAACCGCGCCTTCGGGGGGTCGCGGGCTCCAGCCAGCGCAGCCGCGGGGCTATGACCTGGATCACCTCCTGGACGCTATGGGGAGTGGTCAGCAGGTCGACTCTGCCTATCTGCAGTCCTCGGGTATGGCCGACGAACTGGCGCAGCAGACCGGCCTCGACCCCCGCACGGCTGAGCGCAGTTTGCAGGAAGTGTTTGATATGCTGGGTGGACAGGTCGCCACTGAGCGACGCCAGGTCCGCCAACCCACGCCGGGCAGCCTCGATAATCTGCTCGACACCTGGTAGCCGTTGCGTTTGATTAGGAGGTACATCACACATGTGTGCCAAGCGTGCAAGCAGGGCTGACCTGCCCGACCGCAAGGTTATTCAAAACACGATGCATGCCGTGGTGCAGATCGTGGCGCTGCGCCAGGGCTTCTTGGGCAATCTGTCCCCGGCCTGGACCGGATCTGGCACCGTCGTTGACCCCAGCGGGATCGTCTTGACCAACTGTCACGTGGCCAACCCGCGGGCTATGGGCATGCCCGCGCCGCCAGCGGATCGGCTGGCCATCGCCATCACCCAGCGTTCTGATGAGCCACCGGCGGTCACTTACTTCGCCGACATCGTGG
>Ga0075114_10001133_pt1 | contig 14841 bp, 9 predicted proteins | sample AntAceMetag02UKM_FD_69784 | JGI IMG/M metagenome (GOLD analysis project Ga0075114, IMG submission 69784) | Saline lake microbial communities from Ace Lake, Antarctica - Antarctic Ace Lake Metagenome 02UKM | ecosystem: Environmental > Aquatic > Non-marine Saline and Alkaline > Saline | place... | reverse complement strand
AGTCCGAGTTGTAACAGTACAGATGAATTCAACGAAAAGATAAAGGTGGCAAAATTGATTTTCGGCAGTTGATAATCTGCTGGTTCCTCCTCAGGAGCAGCCGCCTCTTGTGATTCACCTGCCTCAACCCCCTCTTTTGAAGGTTTGGCCGTTTCTTCTGTTGTCTCTTGATCCTGTTTTTCCGGATCCCCTTCCGCGAACATTCTTTTGTCTTTGATAACAAAATCTTTTTTGTCAGGCATTTCTGATCTCCGGTGTCTACGTGTTAAGATAAAATTGATGATCTCATAAAAGGTCAGAAAAACGACCTTGTTACAAATTTATCAGAATTAATTTAACAGAGAAAATAGATCTTTTCAACAAAATTTAAAACAATCGTATCAAATTGGTCTGTTGAAAAATCTGCGGAAGATTTTAATTTAAAAACATTCCGAAAAAGGGGTAATCGGATGCGCCTCAGGTGAATGCCGGGCGGGCTCGGTTGGAGGGCGAGCTTGCACAGAAAAATGTGCATGTTGCACAATAAATTGTGCATTTTGATAATTTTCACCTTTCGAAATAGGTTCTTAAAAATAATTCTTTTTTCCAATAAGTTTAGAAGTGAATGCCTGAAGCCTTCGCCAGTAAGAGTTCACGGATATCTTTGAAGGCATTTATCCAATTTATCCAATTTTTTTTAAGAAAGGTAAAAAAAAACCTTTTTGTCACAAAAATTGCAAATAAATTATGGATAAGGTGAATAATCGTTGTTCACACAACCTCATTGGGAGAAAAAAATGGCTCACGAAAAGTTTGACAAACGCTTTGGCATGGTCGCGGTAGAAAAACAATTCATTACATCTGAACAGCTATTTAATGCAATAAAGATTCAGATTAATGAAGATGTGGCAGGTGATAAACATCGTCTAATAGGCGAGGTGCTAATGGATGAAGGGTATATCACCCAAATTCAGATTGATGAAGTGCTTAACGTGCTGGGACTTTTATGAATTTATGGTGAAAACGGAATAAGTAAAGATGGTAACCGTTCAGGGGCTCTGGGTTCAGAGGTTAACCAAAAACGCTGAACATGTGAACACTTACGAGAGCTTGACTTATGCGAAAAACGAACCGTGTTTTTGTTGTTGATGATGAAAAATTGTCCAGAGAAGGAATTGCCCTGGCACTCAGGAAAGACTATCGTGTCAAAGCCTTTTCTTCTGCCGAGGCCGCAATCGAATCCATGCTGAGCAACCCACCGGGAATGGTTCTCCTTGATGTAGGTTTGCCCGGCATGGACGGAATACAAGCTCTTGAAAAAATTAAGCAAATGTATCCATACTTGCCTGTTATCATGATAACAACCCTTGAGGATGCCAACACGGTTGCTGCGGCCATGAAACTCGGCGCACACGATTATATCGTTAAACCGTTGCAGATAAATGCTCTCTTGGCAACCATGCACAACGCCCTTGACGCTGTTTCCAAATACAAGGAGGATTAGAGCTCTTCATGAAATCATCCTGCCATCACCAATAAATTCTGGTCCATCCTTAAAATTACAGATAATCACAACATTTTGATACGCCGTTATATTAGCTTCAAGATTCGATATCTGTAACTACAATTCCTTTATTCATTCATTAATACCCAGGTTATTCAAATATGATTTCCGCGAGGTAAGATATTGTTTAAAATCATCCTATCAATAATAATATGGCTTTAAACTACTATATATATTGTATTATTTTTTATTTGACATACAAGATACATTAACCTATATGGTCTTTAACAATGTTAAACCATAGTATGGGCCTTTTCGTTTTTTGTAGTTGGAGGATTTAATGATGGCCGGTAAAGCAACCTATAAAGAACTGGACAAAAGGGTCAAAGAGCTGGAGAAAGAAGCTCTTGAGCACAAGCGCGCCGAGGAGAAGCTGCAAAAAGCTCGTGACGATTTTGAGCAGCGGGTTAAAGAACGAACTGCTGAGCTGGCGAAGTCTAACGAGAAACTAAAGAAAGAAATAATAGAGCGTAAGCAGACGGAGGGAGCGTTTCAAGGAAGCGAAAGCTGCATCCGCAATCTATTAGAAAGTTTACCGGTTGGTATTTGCATCATCCAACAGAATCAAATCGTATACCAAAATCCCAGCCTGAAGAGGTTATGGGGACTTTTACCCAAAAGATTTGAAAACCATGTCCTTGACTATCTCCATCCGGACGATGTTGAGAAGTGCAAGGAGGTTTATCGGCAAATCACTTCTGGAAGGAATCAAACATCGGAGGTGGACTTCAGGTTTTATCCGCCGGTCGAAAAGGATCATAAATTTAGTCTATGTTGGGTACAGTGCCGCGCTATTTTGATTAACTATCAGGGTGAGGATGGGATCCTGCTCAATATGATGGACATTACCAGGGTTAAGGAAATAGAACATTTATTAACCATCAAACAAAAGATGAGCTCGCTGGGACATGTTGCGGCCGGCATCGCTCATGAAATACGAAACCCGCTGACCGGGATCAATTCTTATTTATATACGCTTGAAGAATTATGTGACTCGGAAATTATTGAGGGTGACCAAATTGAAATGATTAAACAAATTATCAGCCAATTTCAGCTTGCATCAGACAAAATTGAGGCCGTTATTAAAAGAGTGCTCGATTTTTCCAGGCCCAATCCCCCTAAAATGGATCTGATTGACCTTAACCAATGTATTGAAGGGACACTGAATCTTTCAACGATCATGCTTCGCAATAATGATATCAAGCTTGAAAAGTTGCTGGAACCGGACTTGCCGCAGTGCTATGGCGATTCTCATCTGATCGAACAGGTCCTCTTAAATCTGATTAATAATGCGGCCCGGGCAATGGAAAAAAAACAAACCGCTAAAAGAATTCAGATCGATACATTCCACAAAAAGAAAAGCCTTTACATTCAAGTTTCCGACTCGGGACCGGGCGTTCCCAAAAAACTCAAAGATCAAATTTTTAATCCCTTTTTTACAACCAGTCCCGATGGGACAGGGATTGGGTTGAGCATTGCCCAAAGAATCATTGCGGATCACCATGGAACGATTGAAATTCTAAAAAGCAAGCGGGGTGGCGCCACTTTTAGCGTCGAACTTCCGATAGAAAAAAGGACGCCCTCCAGATGATATCTTTTACCATATTTATTGTTGATGATGAACCGTTGGTCAGGGAAGGAATCTCCCTGGCACTCAGGAAGAACTACCGTGTCGAAGCCTTTTCTTCTGCCGAGGCCGCGATTGAGTCCATGCCAAGCAACATACCGGATATGGTCCTTCTTGATGTAGGTCTCCCCGGTATGAGCGGAATTCAAGCTCTTGAGAAGATAAAGCAAATTCATCCGGACATGATCGTTATAATGATAACGGCCTTTGAGGATGTCGGCACGGTTGTTGAGGCCATGAAGCTCGGCGCATACGATTATGTGGTTAAACCGTTGCAGATGGATGCGCTGATGGTAACCGTGCGCAATGCCCTTGCCGCGGTTTCCATGCGCAAGGAGATTCAGGCCCTCCATGAAAAGTACCTCAAGGAGAATCTGCCTTGCTTTATCGGTGAAAGCAATGTGATCCAGGATGTCATGGACATTGTCAAGAAAGCGGCCCGTAGCCCTGATACCCCCATTCTAATACAGGGTGAAACCGGAACGGGCAAAGAGTTGATTGCCGGGGCCATCCATTTTCGCAGTCCCCATTTCAAGGGACCCATGGTCGCGGTCAATTGCGCTTCAATACCTAAAGAATTGATTGAAAGTGAGCTTTTTGGTTATGAAAAAGGCGCCTTTAGCGGCGCCGCAAAGGGAGGCAAGGCCGGTTTGGTTGAAAAGGCGAACAACGGAACCCTATTCCTTGATGAAATTGGCGATCTAAGCCTGGAGGCTCAGGCAAAGCTATTGAGATTCCTTGAAGAAGGCGAATTCTACAGGGTGGGCGGTACCCGGAAACAAAAAATCCATGCCAGAGTCGTATTCGCCACCAACAAGGATCTGCTCCAAATGATCGAAGAGGGACGCTTCAGACCCGATCTTTACCACCGCATCGCGGTTGTCAAAATCGAAGTCCCCGCCTTAAATCAGCGACGTGATGATATTCTTCTGATCGCGAAACACTTCCTGGTCGAATTCAGCCAAAAGCTGGGCAAACAATTTACCGGTATTGCTCCCAAAGCTGAATCGACTTTAAAAACATTTGACTGGAAAGGCAATGTGCGCGAATTAAAAAATGTTATCGAAAAAGGCGTCCTGCTGGAAGAAGGGCCGGAACTGATGCTACCCAACCTGGTGCTGGAGACCACCCGACAGGATGAAGCGCTCATAGAATTTAAAAATGGAACCCAGCTCCCACCGTTGTCCTCGGCAGGCATCGATTTTCCCGCCTTTACTGCCTCCATTGAATCGTATTACTTCCGGCAGGCACTCCAATTGGCCAACGACAACGAAAGCAAGGCCGCCAAACTGTTGAATTTAAGCCGCGACAGTTTCCGTTATCGCCGCAAAAAATTAGACAATGTCGGTTGACTCTAAACACTTCCCTCATATTTCCTTTATTTACCGGAAATGGACTACGGACAATAGATAACGGGCAATAGCTTTGCGTCATTTTCCACAATTTCTTTGCGTCATATGACCCAATTTGTCCCAAGGATATTGAGATCATGTGGCGTTTATACCACTTAACTTATTGAAATTAAATTATTATTATGACAGGTATTGCTTTGGCATATTCCCTGCATTTGTAATGTAAGGATACGATATATGAATCATGAGGGATGCGGGTCGATGAATTCATTAAAAACCCATTTTCGGCACATTGCCTTTTAAGACATCGGGTCCGTGAATCGAAATTGGCAAGGAGAATTAGTGATGAGTTTAGGAAAGCAAATCAGCGGTTTTATCCTGAGGGTTCAATCTCAGTTGACCGTCGTTGCCTGTCTGCTCTTATCGCTGTTCTTGCTTGGGATGGCAACTTCGTCCGTTGCGTGGGCGGCAAACTTTACCGTTACAAAGACTGCGGACACCGCAGATGGAAGCTGCGATGCGGATTGTTCGGTCCGGGAAGCCATTATCGCGGCCAATGCGCTGGCCGGGGCGGACACGATCAACATCCCGGCCGGCACCTATACCCTGAGTGTGGGTTCGTCAGGCGAGGACGCCGCGGCCGAAGGTGATCTCGACATCACCGAGGATCTCACCATCACCGGCGCCGACGAAAGCACCACCATTATTGACGCAAACGGAATCGACCGTGCATTTGACGTCCTGGCAGGCATCAGTACAAGCCTCTCGGGCCTGACGATCCAGAACGGGGCTGCAGGTGGCAAAAATGGCGGCGGCATCAACCACGTCAAAGGGTCATTGACTCTCACAGACATGAGGATCAGCGGGAACTCGGCTGCTCATGGTGGCGGAATCTACAGCTTAAAAGCTGGGGCCCTTACAATCACAAACTCTACCATCATTGGAAACACAGCAACTGGCGAGGGCGGCGCCATACGGAATGAAGGAAACCCAGCGATCCTGACGAACGTTACCGTCAGCGGTAACACAGGGAACCTGGGTGGAGGCTTCTACGTCAAGGGCTCGGGCGGCAGTCTGACCATAACCAACTCGACGATCAGTGGCAACGTTGCAGATTCAGGGGGCGGCATTCTAACCGAGCAGTCGGTAACTCTGACGAACGTCACGATCAGCGGAAACACGGCCACAACCAGTGGCGGTGGCATCAGCTACGCTGGAGGTCCTGCTTCTGCCCAGGTCAAGAACAGCATCGTTGCGAACAGCCTCTCAGGGGGCGATTGCGGCGCGGTACTCAACTCAATGGGTTACAACCTCGATAGCGACGGGACATGCGGCCTTTCCGGCACAGGCGACATCAGCGGCAGTGATCCCCTGCTCGGACCGCTGCAGGACAACGGCGGCTCCACCTTCACCCACGCCCTTCTGGTCGGAAGCCCGGCCATCGATGCCGGAACCAACACCGGTGCTCCGGTCACCGACCAGCGTGGCGTGGCCCGTGGTTTAGACGGCGACAGCACTCCCAATAGTCCCGTCGCCGGTGACTACGACATCGGTGCGTATGAATATGAGCCTCCACCTGTTTATGCGATCTCCGGCACCGTCTTCGAAGACGCCAACTTTGCCGGCACGGCTGCTGACTATGAGGGGGCAGTAAACGATCAGCCCCTGGCCAACGTTGATGTGGAACTCTATGACAACAGCGATGTCTATATCACTTCGACCACCACCATCGGCGACGGAACATACAGCTTCACCGGCCTTGCCGACGGCACCTACAAGGTGCGTGTCCGTTCCGCCACCATCGGCGATGCCGACACCCTGCCCAAGGGCGGCCTGAATACCACGGTCCCCGGAACCTGGCCTTATCCACTTGCCGAGATGACATGGGGTAATGGAGTTGCAATGTATGGAGGTCAGAGTGCCACCGTTGATGATAATTCAACAGCGGATAACACTGGGCCGGGGGATACCTATGTAAATGTTACCGTCAGCGGTTCCGGTGTAAGTGATGTTAATTTCGGTTTTGCTTATAACCTGGTTGTGAATACATTGGACGATGCAAACTCTGATAATAGCAGCAGTTCTCAGGGTTCTCTGCGCCAGTTTATGAAGAATGCCAATGCCATCGGTACTGCCGGTGGGACCACCGCCAACTCCAGCCAGTTCAGAATTCCTGCTGGCCTTTTGGATCTCAACGGAGTAGCGTCCATCGCACCGGTTGCGGCTCTCCCCACCATTAGCGATACCAGCGGCGGAACGATCATTGACGGCACCACCCAGACGATCAACAACGGAAATACCAACGCCGGCGGCCCGGAGGTGGAACTGGACGGCACCAGCGCCGGCGCCAGCGGCCTTGTCATCAGCGCCGGAAACTGCACCATCCGTGGGTTGGTCATCAATCGTTTCGGAAACTGGTATGGAATTCAAATTACAACGAATGGAGGCAACACGATTGCCGGCAACTACATTGGGATCTCCGCTGACGGAACCTCCGCCACCCCTTCTCTCTTTACTGGACTTGTAATTGACTCTACTGCGGCCAATACCATCGGGGGATCGTCAGCGATAGACCGAAATGTTATCAGCGGATCTATACACAATGGTATTCAATTAACCGGAGCCGGCGCAACGGGCAATATCATACGAGGGAACTTTATTGGAACAAATTCCGCCGGGGACGCTCCCATCGCCAATGAAAACGGCATCACTCTGAACAATGCCCCAGGCAACACGATTGGGGGCACGACTGCCGGAGAACGAAACCTGATATCGGGGAGCACTATGTGGGGGATTTATCTGTCGGGCGCGCTCTCCTCCGGCAATGCCATCCAAGGAAACTACATCGGCACAAACGCGGCCGGAACCGGCGCCATAGCCAACCAGCTTGGCGTCCTGCTGACCTCGGGATCTAATAATAACACCATCGGCGGCACCCTGGCCGGGGCAGGGAATCTCATCTCACGGAACAGCAGTTATGGGGTGGGCATAGCCGATGGGACCGGGAACGCCATGTTGGGGAACTCACTGTATTCGAACGGCAGCATTGGCATCGACCTCGACCCCTACGGCGTCACCGCAAACGATACGGGCGACGCCGACACTGGGCCCAACAACCTCCAGAATTTTCCGGTGCTGACCCTGGCGAGCACCCTGGAAGGGGTGACGGCCGTCGAGGGGAGCCTCAACAGCGCCGCCGACACCACCTTCCGGATCGAATTCTTCTCCAGCCCTGCGGTTGATCCCTCGGGCTACGGTGAAGGACAAACATACCTGGGGTCGACCACCATCACAACCGACGGCAGCGGGGATCAAACCTTCACGTTCCCGACCTCAGTGCCGCTGGGCCAGGTCATCACAGCCACGGCGACTGATCCGAATAATAATACCTCCGAGTTCAGTAAAGCTGAGACTGTTATTGAAGGGAATGACATCGGAGGCGACTGTGATTTCAGCGACTGGACGGACGGTGACGGCACCGAATTCGTCGTCGATGATGAGGGCGGGCCGGATGACTGGACCGCTCCGGCCAGATATGATATTACCCGGTTCGGTATCGCAAGCAACCTGAGTGACTCATTCTACCTTCTCTTCGGTTTCGACGATATCCCGCCCAGTAAGTCCACGGCGGCCGTACTCATCGACACGGACCTTGACGACAACATCAACTACGCCCTTGCTGTAACCCTCGATGGCAGCTCCACGGTGGAACTGTTCACCTGCGACGACAGCATCCCCTATGGATGCGGAGGACAGACCCTCACCAAAACCTACAGCACTCCCGGTGACTACTGCGTGGGTACCGCAACCGGACCGTGGAATACGGATACGTTCGTGGAGGTTCAACTCCCCTACAGCGATCTGGGGAGTTTTACGGGCGGCACTACCATCCTGACGTCGTTGATATCTTATAATAGAGACGACTTGGCAAAACCCAAGGATACAATATTCGCCGATAACTATGATCGAATAGCGTACGATACGGACAACGGAACGGGCCAAATCATTGACGACGCGGGCACGCCCACGATCTCGGGGACCGTCTTTACTGATGAAGGCACGACCTCTGCCGGCATTGGCAAGACTGTCCGGCTTCTGGTCAACGGGGCAGTTTTGGGCACAGACACCACGGATGATGACGGATATTATTTCATCGTCGCCCCGGCCGGCGCCGCCGCCGACATTCTCGTTTACATCGACGGCAATACCACCTACCAGGGCACCACCGTCACCGTTTTTGACGGCACCCTGCTCAATGACCTGGATATCTATGCCGGGCACGTCATCACCCGTCACGATAACGGCGGGTCCTTGAGCAACACTAATATGTCCTCCGCCAAGGGGGGCTCCACGGATACCGATATTCTCTACACGGTGTCCGGTGGTACCAATCTCACCGTGACGGGCACTGGCACCGAATTATATATCCCCACAGGCTACGGCTATGCACCGGGCGGGAATGTCACCACTCCGAACATGGAAAACATCGGCACCTTTACCGGCGGCACGGGGGCGATCGATATCAACGGCGCACTCACCCTGAGTGGCGGCAGCTTTACCAGCACCAGCGGAACCATGAACGTTGCCGGTGATTTTTCCCACGCCGGCGGAACTTTCAGCCATAATACCGGAACCGTCACCCTGGATGGGACCGGCCAAAGCATCTCGGGTTCAACGAGCTTTAACCATCTGACCAAAACAGTGACAAGCGCCGACACCCTTACCTTTGAAGCCGGCGCCACCCAGACTATTACCGGTACCGGTACTGTCAGCCTGAAAGGCGCTGACGGGAATCTTTTGAGCCTGGTATCCGGCACCCCTGACACCCGCTGGAACTTCACGCTAACTGCCGGCGCCGCAAAAGACATTTCCTATGTGGATGTAAAAGATTCGGACGCCTCCGGGTCCGATGCCACACTGAAACCGATCACCCCGGTGAATTCAGTTGACAGCGGAAACACCATCGACTGGTTCCCGCTCTCACCGGACATCATTTTGCTCAAGTCGGTCCAGACCTTCTCAGATCCCTATAACGGCGAAACCAACCCCAAGGCGATTCCGGGGGGTGTTATGCTATACGCCATAATCGCCACGAACCAGGGAGCGAGCGCTACAGACGCCGACACGGTCTTCATCACCGACCCGATCCCTGCAAATACCGCCCTATTTGTGGGGGACATCGACGGCCCCGGGCCTGCTGCCGGTCCGGTTCTCTTTACCGATGGCACGCCGCCGGATGACAGCGGTCTCTCTTACACCTTTACCAGTCTCGACAATCTGACGGATGATGTGGCGTTTTCCAACGACGGGGGGAGCACATATACCTACATTCCCGTACCCGATGCCGATGGGTTCGACACCAATGTAACACACCTGCGCATCAATCCCAAAGGTACGTTTAATGCGGCAAGCGGAGGGGATATCCCGACCTTCGAGGTCAAATTCAAGGTGCAGGTGGAATGAGATAGGCCTAAGTACATGTATTCGTAAATACGGTCACGTATTTATAACTTGGTTTATTCATTCTATGTATACAAAAGTGTAAAGTGCCTAAAGTGAACTAAAGTGCCTAAAGTTAATGTATTCTATCAATTTTAATTATAATTGATTGCGCTGAAAGCGCGTTCCTCAACTTTAGCTCACTTTAGGCACTTCAAACTTTTGGACTCCAGCTTATACGGGCTATTTGTACTGATAAAAATACGTCATCAAACTTATGAATCAGAGCACTAAGGCGCAAGGTCAACAGTCAGATAATTTCACTGCCCCAAAGCTGTTCCAAAAATGTCTGCCAGGGAAGTATTTCAATCTGATCCTCTGTTTTACGCGGATTTAAATCCAAAGATACCAGGATGCTTCGTCGAATCGAATATTCCTCTTTAAATCTTCGAAGTCCCTTTAAATGGGTTGCATTGGCTGCTTCGGTAGATTTAACTTCAATCACAATTTCATGATCTCCGAGGATAAAATCCACTTCAATCCCGGAAGCCGTCCGCCAATACGCTATCGGGTAAAATAATTCAGAATAACTGGCGTGAGCTACGATTTCCATCCAGATAAAATGCTCGAAAGCCCGGCCAAAGAGTTCAGATCCAGGCGATACCCGCCCCCGGCGGGTCAGGTGTATTATCGGGGATAGATCAAAAAAGTAAAATTTAGGACGGGTCACCAGCCGCCGTTTTTTCCTTTTTCGAAAGGCAGGTAATTGGCGTCCGATCAGAGTATCTTCCAGGATCTGGAAATACTCTCTTACAGTTGGGCTGGACACTCCGCATTCTCTGGCAATATTGGTATAATTCAGTATCTCTCCATTTGACAGGGCCGCCACTTCAAGAAATCGGGTGAATGCCGGGATATTCCGCGTCAAGGCTTCTGCCACGATCTCTTCCTTAAGATAATCTCCAACATAGGATTGAATCAATCGTAAGGGTTTGACACTGTCATAATGACGAGAAATCAATCCTGAGTTCAGTGCTTTTATCAATAAAAAGTCTGGGATCTCCGGATAAACCAATGGATACAGTTCATAGCGAACGGCACGGCCGCCTAACAAGTTGGCATGACCTCGTTTTAATTTTCGAGCACTAGATCCACACAAGATGAACCGCAACCCTTTATTTTCCATTAGCCAATGGACTTCATCGAGAAGGGCCGGGATTTTTTGTATTTCATCTATGATGATCGGATTTTGCTGAGAATTTGAATCGAGCCCTATCGCACGACACTCTTCACGGATCACACTCGGGTCCCTTAAGAGCCGCTGATATTCCGTGGACAGCAATAAGTCATAACGCATTGCCTGGGGGAAAAGCATTTTTAACAGTGTGCTTTTTCCCGTTTGCCGAGGCCCCCATAAAAAGCAGGTTTCTTGAGAGCTCAAACTTAAAGATTGTATTCGAGTATACATGTAATTTTAAAGTATATATTTAATTTTACATGTATCTTATAAGATAATCATCGCGTATGCAAGCTTTTTTGGTACCCTTGTGCCGTGCCTGCCCCCAATTCGTTCCGTGTCTTGCACCTTAAGCCTTCTGTCTTCCACCTTTGCGTCATTTTCCACAATCTGTTTGGGTTAAATTCCACAAACCGGTCTCCAGGCGATCCTTACGCCCACCCTTCACATCCCTTAATATATTGATTTTACATGATTTTTGAGCAGTTGGCACCCATGGCATCATTTGTGCAATATAGTTCCATAAATAAATCTAACATATTGAAATATAAACATTAAAAATGGTTTTGGAGGCGATATGAAAAGCTTCGGCAAATTAAAAAATCTGAAAACCTTGCTCGTTGACGATGATGAGATGATTCGCGACGCATTGGCCGTGGCCTTTAAAAACAAGGGATGCTGTTTGAAAGTCTATGAAGATGCAGAAAAAGGACTCCAGGCCCTCGAAGAGGAGCGTTTTGACATTATCATTTGTGATTTCAAGCTCCCGGGAATGGATGGACTCGAATTCTTCAAATTGGTGGGTAACTATCAGTCGCATATTCTAAAAATACTCATTTCAGGTTACGGCGATAAGGAGTTGAATTCTAAATCATCCCGGATCGGTGTCCACGCTTTTATCCAGAAACCATTTTTGATCAAACAGCTTATCGATTCGCTGGTGCACTTGCTTGGGGACCATCAGAAAAAAACAGGGGAGACTTGTGCACGGTAACAGGCCCGCCATAAAAAAAATTAACATCTTAGAAAAAGATAAAAGAGGTAATAATCAATGAAAATAGGAGGATATAAAATGAAAAGGTATGTTCTAATTATGTTAGCCGCATTACTCACAGCGCTTGTCGCAAACAGTGCGGTGTGGGCCCAGCCGAAAGGGAACATTGAACTTAAGGCGGTCGCCGAGGTGGAGATGGAGGTGATCAATGCCAAAGGTGAAAAGGAACTCAAACGTGTTCCTGCTGCCAGAGTCGTTCCCGGCGATTTTGTCATTTACACGATTTATTACGCAAACGTGGGTAAGGAGCCGGCGGACAAGGTGGTCATTACCAACCCGGTTCCCGAACATATGCGTTACGAAGATGGCAGCGCGTCAGGGGAGGGCACCCGCATAACGTTTTCCGTGGATGAAGGAAAGCGCTATGAGGTTCCCGCCAACCTTACAATCGTGGGTGCCGATGGTAAAAAGCGTCCGGCAAAGGTGTCAGACTACACCCACATTCGCTGGACGGTTCAGAAATCATTGGCACCGGAGGGAAAAGGGCGGGTCAGTTTTCGGGCGCAGCTTGAGTAAGCATATGAAACAAAAAAGCAAAGATGTATGAACCCTGTAACTTAAAAAATAAACGGGCAAGGAAATGAAACAAAGGAGGAATAGAATGAAAACGTTACAAAAACTTTTAATGATGTGCACGCTGTTTGTTGGCATGATGGTTATGATCATGCCGCAAGTTGCATGGGCGGCCGGTACGGCTTCCGACACCGACATCATGAACCAGGCCACCGTCAGCTTCGACGTGGGCGGTAGCGCGCAAACACCGATTCCCAGTAATACCACAACATTCAAGGTGGACAACAAAGTAGACCTCGTTGTCGCTGAGGTGAGCGCCGGGTACACCGACGTGAACCCGAACACCACAAATCAAGTGTTGACGTTCACGGTGCAAAACAATGGGAACACGACCCAGGATTTTGTACTTTCAGCAGCGGCGGGTGCCGATCCGTTTGGCGGTACGGATAATTTCGATGCCAGCAATGTCCGGGCCTTTGCTGAAAGCGGTGTCACCGCGGACTATCAGGCCGGGGAAGACACGGCTACCTTCATTGATGAGTTGGCTGCCGACGGTGTGGCCACCGCCTATGTCGTGGCAGATATTCCGCTCGATCAGTCCAGCGGAGACATCGCTGCCCACACTCTCACCGCGACGGCCCGTGCAGGTGCTGGGACCGGAAGCCTGGGTGCCGTCCTTGTCGAGACCGTAGGTCCTGATACTGCCGGTGTGGATATCGTCTTTGCCGATGGTGACGCTGACGGTGTGGGTGCTGCCGATATAGCGAGGAATGCCTCATACTTCAACACCGATGCGTTTCGGGTGTTATCGTCCCAGCTGACCATCGCTAAGACTTCAACACTAATTCGGGATCCGTTCAACCTGATAAACAATCCGAAACACATTCCCGGCGCCTACATGCAGTATGTTGTCACGATCAGCAATGCAGTTGGTGCGGGCGCCTCGGCTACGCTGACCGCCATCACCGATACGCTGGAGGTCACTAATACGGCGATTGATCCTGACCTTATTGTCGCTGCCACGGGTAATCCGGAAAGCGCGGCCGGTTCGGGCTTCAGGGTGGACCTTGTGGGTACTACCAGAGGATCACAGGGGACGCCGCAGTACTTCACGACGACAAGTTCTGTCGACGGCGTTGATCACGACGAAAGTACAACAGGCGGCACGGTTACCGCAACTATGGCAGCGGTGCTGCCGGTAGAGGTTATTCCCGGATATACCGCCGGCGAGCTGAAACCCGGCGAATCGGTCACGCTGACCTTTAACGTGATCATCCAGTAGTGAAGAGGAGGTCATGATGTGAAAAGAATCTTTTTACAGAAATGCCGCATGGCGCCCGCGTCTCCGGACTTAATATCCACGTGGGCGCCATGGCGGCATTTCATGGGACTGATGCAAACCAGCTGATGCAAACCAGCTGAACCAAGACCTGCCGTGAACTGTAAAACACCGGCGGGTTGATCGGTTTTTCAGCAGAGATTTCCACAGACATGGCAACGTTTCGTACTGACATACAGGTGGTATGCGCCCTTTTTATTATTCTGCTCATACCCACCTGGGGATGGTGTGTTCCGCCAGGCACGACGATCAGCAATACTGCTCGAGTCACCTATGACTCCGGCATTGTGTTGATATCTAATACGGTGACCTTGGTGACGGAGATTATCAAAACCTCGTCTATGCTGGAGTATTTGAAGTATGCTCCAGCTGCTTCCGGTGCAGAGCTGGTTACTGTTCCCATCACAGAGTACAGCACCAGCGGCACGGGGACAGGTCCTTTTGTGCAACTATCGCCTCCCACCCCCATCGGCAGTCCTATGCCCATCGACCTGAGCAATCCGGTACCCTTGCTCCCAACCAGCCTTTTACACCAGGGCGAGCCTGTGTTCCTGAGATTGACCGATCCGGATCAAAATCTTTATCCACTTGTGGCCGAGACCGTGCTGGTGACGGTAAGCGTCGGTCCTCTGGGTGAGAGAGAACTTCTTCGTCTAAAGGAGACCGGTCTCAATACCGGGGTATTTGCGGGATATATCCAGTCTGCGGGTAATCCCCCCCCCACCCCCCCCCAACCG
>Ga0075114_10001129_pt1 | contig 14865 bp, 12 predicted proteins | sample AntAceMetag02UKM_FD_69784 | JGI IMG/M metagenome (GOLD analysis project Ga0075114, IMG submission 69784) | Saline lake microbial communities from Ace Lake, Antarctica - Antarctic Ace Lake Metagenome 02UKM | ecosystem: Environmental > Aquatic > Non-marine Saline and Alkaline > Saline | place... | reverse complement strand
CTTCGGGGAAAGCCGCGACCCGCCTCTCAATAATCCTGCTTTCGAGCAGCGCGGTCACGGGTGGGATCACGGCATATACCGAATTGTGCTCATCCAGTGCTTCGATCGTTTTTTGGCTCAGCATTCCTTTGCCCAGATGGATCTTAACTCCGGCCTTTGACAGCGCGGGAATGGTGCTTTCTATGTCGAATTTGTTGCTGGAAGTCGGTCCCACACCGGACGGACTGACCGCCGTATGAAAAATCACCGCCCCTTGAAGGTCAATCCCGGCGGCAGCAAGCTCTCCTATTTCAATCAAACGAACCAGTTTGGGCAGAACCGCATCTCGTCCTGTACAAATGCAACCGGAAATCGCGATCATCTCACCAATGCCAAGATCGCTCACTACCTGTTCCTGTACGGGGGTATTGATAGTTTTCATTGCTTTATCTATTCCATTCCCTTCCTTTTCCAAACACAGTTCACGCTGTTTTTACACCATCACACCTTGGAAAATATCTTTCTTCGTAATTGGATTGTCTTCAGCGCCATAACCTTACAACTTAACGACCGCGATTTTGATTATCTTATATAAATCCTGTTGGTTATCCGTTTTCACAGGCAAAGCCCCGACCCTGTTACGACTTGCCATTTCCGAATCAATTTCCATGCCTTTCGTTTTCAACAAATAGAATTCCTCAATAAGTTTTTGCTCGAGCAGTTCTTTGTGGCCGATAATGGAATCAAACAAGCCACGTCAAGCATGAATGAGAAAGGTGGAGTCGACTTCCGCGCCATTTTCGGACAAAGTGGAATCCCGAACGCTTGTGTAGATAGCAGCGGGAGGCTATATCGCTTTGGCATCCACCAAGTGAGTAAATATTGCGTTTGCGATGAGTTTATATCCCTCGGCATTTTGATGTCGTGGGTTGTAATACAAATCACGGGAATCCTTCAAGATATCAACAAGGTTAATCACGTTGTCATATTTATCGCAGGTTTTTATTGCATCTTCATAAAACGCCAGTGTTTCTTTAATATACACTCCCCCACGCGCTTCATTGTACGCGTCCAACATTTCGTTCTCGTGCTCGCTCGGTGTGTATTTGCCAACGCCCATCGTGGGTTGCAAGAACGCATAGAATCGCACGCCGTATTCTCTTGTGATTGCGGACATAAGTCTGAGATTTTTTTTCCATTGTTCAGCCGGCGTGGTGTCGACAACTGGGCCATAATTGATGTCATTGATAACATCCTGCTTTTGCTTAGACCTTATGCGCTTGCTCAATACCGTCTGTAAAACATAGTTACTATATGGATGAATCATCGGGTGCTTTTTGATGGAATGCATAAAACCAATGTCATTAATTCCGGTCAGGCTAATCACGATATCGGGTTTCAAAGGAAGCACATCCCGTATCAATTTCAATAGTTCTTGGTTGCTCGAATAGCCATTGACGCCCCCATTGTAGAGTATTGAAGGTTTCTGTTTGTCATCCAGTAGCGATTTGAAGTGTTTGGGCCAGTTTTCCAAAAAATACTGGGAGGTTGTTGATCCGCCTAATGTCACAACTTTCAATAAGTTTTCCGGGGTCTCGTCTGGACTGCTGAGAACCTTGAACCCAGGAATGATACTTTCCGAGCTCGACTCCGGTAGATCCCCACTACTATACGCAAAACTCAGAAATGGATCCAAGCTTCTCAATCGATGTTTCATTGTGCTATTATTTTTCATAGTGTCCAATTAAAGAGTATACACAAACGAAGGAAGTTCCTCGTCCAGATCGAGATTGTTTTCCAGCATGCAGGCAAGAGCTGCTAACGTTGGTGCTAAGTTCTTCAATGCCGGTTCGTTGGCCCAAATATTCTCTAGCACCTTCTTTAGTTCTTCGGTAGAATTGTAGTTTATTTCAAAACAGGGCTCGGCCGCTGTTAAACTCGCGCGCGGTGAGAAATAGCTACTCACCTCTTTGTCGGGATCCAAGGGGATCGTTGTCTCGGCGAGATCGTGCCCATGGGCTATGCAAATATTATGGGCGACGAATTTTTCTAGTGAATCCATTGCTCCGTGTTTGTCTCTGTCAATCGAGTTCATATTCTTGATCTCCTTCATCATAGTACTGGCTCAACTTTTGATGGTCCTTATACAAAATAATATCTTCTAACACCAAGATGTCCATTTCGGTTCGCATGAAGCATCGAACCGCATCCTGCGGTGTGCACACGATGGGCTCTCCCCTGATGTTGAACGATGTGTTTACGAGAAGCCCGCATCCGGTTTTTTCTTTGAACGCATTTATGATTTTATAATAGCGAGGGTTTCTATCCGCATCCACAGTCTGAATCCGTGCACTATAATCGACATGCGTTACGGCGGGGATATCCGAGCGCATCACATTCACTATATCTATAATAGGCTTCCCGCCATTTCTGTGCGCATCCATGTCAAAGGGTTTTCGGCGCGCTTCCTGGACAGGCGCTACGAACTGCATATACGGACTTTCCTGCGTCAGTTCGAAGTATTCTTTTAAATCTTCAAGCAAAACCGACGGAGCAAAAGGCCGAAAGGACTCCCTGTATTTGATCTTCAAATTCATCTTGGATTGCATATCCATTTTTCTTGGATTGCCAAGAATTGATCGGCTCCCAAGCGCTCTAGGCCCAAATTCCATCCTCCCGCAAAAAAGGCCTAGAATTTTTCCCTGCGACAATTCGTCCGCAATAATATCATGCAATACGCTCTCGTCTTTTTGCTGTGTGTAGTAAAGATTATTGTCGTCCAAATATTTCTGAATCTCGTTTCCCGAGAATCGCGGTCCCAGCAAGCTGCCATTTTGCGAGTCTTTATCCCCCAACTTTCTTGGTTGGTCTAAATGCTGATACGAGGCTAACAATGCTGCTCCCAGTGCGCCACCAGCATCACCCGCTGCGGGCTGAATCCAAACGCTATCAAAAATCTTTTCTCGGATCAATTTGCCGTTGGCCACACAATTTAGAGCTACCCCGCCAGCCATGGTAAGATTTTTCGACCCAGTGACTTCCTTTGCGTGTCTCGCCAGTTTCAAAACAACCTCTTCCGTCACTTTTTGGATCGATGCGGCCACATCTATCTGGTGCAGAGTTATTTTAACTTCCGGCTCTCTTGCTTTTTCGCCGAACAGCCTCTCGAATTTTTCGCCAATCATCCGGTCGGTAACCAAATAGTCAAAGTAGCTCATTTCCAGACGGAAGGAGCCGTCCTGTTTGATATCAATCAGGTGATCTTTAATGATATTATAATACTTCGGTATTCCATACGGAGCGAGGCCCATGAGTTTATACTCTCCAGAGTTTACCTTAAATCCGCAGTACATGGTAAACGCACTGTAGAGCAGTCCCAGAGAATGCGGAAACCGAATTTCTTTGGTGAGCTCGATTTTTGTACCGTGTCCGTGACCGATGGTCGTGGTAGCCCATTCGCCGACGCCATCTACCGTAACGATGGCAGCGTCCATAAAAGGCGATGGGTAAAAGGCGGAAGCCGCATGAGACATGTGATGTTCTGCATACAATAAACGATCCTCGCGACCCAACCGTCCCAAGAGGGTTCTCAGTTGATTCTCTATCCACAATTTGTGCGACAATAAAGAACTCAGCGTTGATGCGGTGTGTTTTACAGAGGGAGGGCCAACCGCCATTCCCATGCGGACTACCCTGTCGAGCGACAGAACAGGATTCTCGTAATAAATGACTGCGTCAAGATCCTCAGCAGCTACATTTGCTTCACGGAGACAATACTCGATGGAATTGACGGGAAGGCGGAGGTCGTGCTTTTTTCTAGTGAACCTCTCCTCTTGAGCAGCGGCAATTATAGAGTTATCTTTGACCACGGCAGCCGCTGAATCGTGATACAAAGCTGATAGACCCAACGTGTACATATTATTATTCTCCATTACCCAATTTTTTTTTGCAATATCAGACATTCAAAACAATGCAGTAAACATATTATCACTGAGTTAGTGTGTTTTTGTCTTGTTCTCACTTATTTTTCTATTTGTTTTTCTCTGACTCAAATGAAAAACACTCTCACCCCATCTCCTAATGTGGTATTTATGGTGCGCGTGCTATATGAAATGTTTTCAGTCATCATTACACCTTTAATTTGTCGTAAATATCCTTGCGGATGAGAGCATTTCCTTCGGCATCAAAAACCTCCAAACCGGCGACAGCTATCTTCAATTTTTCAATCAACTGCTCTCTCTCTTCCGCATAGATTAGAAATGCACCGATACGCGAACGGGTGGACATGTCGTCACCGATGATCATTCCTTTGGTTTTGTAGAAGTACATTTCTTTAACAACACCATTCTCTATTAATTGCTCCATACCATAGAGCCGTTCGAACACTCCCGGCTTGGCATAGATGATGTTTGTGGAATAATACCCAGCAATATTACGCATAATGATCGGCTTGGTATCACCCAAGTATGAGATCACTGTCAGATCAACAAAATCAAGCCCCGTCAACAACTCGATGGTTTTGAAACTCATTCCACCACCCACTCGTGGTGCGTATTCAATAACACTTACATCATCACCCTTCACAAATGCTTGTAACAAAAAGGTAGTTGATTTTATCTCTAGCGCATCTGTAATGCGTTTAACAATATCTGAAAACTTCTGCTTAGCCACTGCTGAAATATTTGATGGCGCATAAGAGCCTGGCGATTGTATTACCGTTCCCCATCCGGCATCCATTTCAAATTTTTGACGAATCAACGCAACATGTACCTCTCCATTATCCACCCAGCAGTCGACACTTACTTCCAACCCCTCTACAAATTCCTCAATAATCGCCTGTTTGGTTCTGCTCGTTTTCAGGGCTTGCGGTAAAAAGGTTAATAACTCTTTCTTTGAACAAACCTTTCTCACCCCCGCAGATCCATTGCTGTCGGCCGGTTTTACCACAACAGGATACTCCAGCCCGGACTCATAAAACTCAGATAGGCTTTTAACGAAAATATGTCGGGATGTTGGAACCCCAATCTCGACCATCAATTCTTTCATGAGCCCTTTATTAGTAACCTTTAGAGCTGTCTCATAGCTGTAAGGGGCAGGGAGCCCTAACTTTTCCGCAACATAACATGCTGTCATATTCGCCTGGTCGACGCATGCGCTGATAACCAGCTTTGCATCCACCCGCTTAGCAATTTCAAGCACTGCCTCCAGGTCAAGGGTACTCTCCCTTACATGTTCATCCGCAAATTTCGCGGCGGGCGGGTTCTCATGATAATCAATGAGAATGGTGCGATACCCACGCTTCTGAAGATTCTTAATCAAGGCTATGTGAGGGTTAGTCCCTCCAAGAACTATGGCGAAAGCTTGCTTGCTCATCTGATGGATCCCCGGTCTGAACACACAGCATCCGGGCAGTAACTGTCGATCACGCGCTTAACGAGCATCACCTGTTTGGCGCGTTTTTTTGCATCGGCCTCGGTGGAATCCCAGCTGTGCGTTTTCGCGACTGATCCGCCGGTTTTCAAGTAGATAGGCGCTGCAATACGGATCATTTCAGGCACTTCATAGTGCCTGATAAACCCTCCGGAAGAAGCGGGGTTTTCGGTATGAATATCAATCGGAATGTCAATGGCCTGACGAAGCGAGGTCAGCATTTGGAGCTGAATGTCCCGAACCGGATTCAACGAGTTAGCACCGATACTTTCCAATAGTTTCCCTGAACAGGGATTACCATGCCCGCAGTGTGCAGAAATTTTAAATTTACAGTCCATCGGAATCTCACCGAGCTTGCGCGCTTCGTTCAGTACCCATAGACAACCCTCATCATAGATCAAAAACGATCGACAGCCGAAAGCAGCGGCTCGTTTTACATCTTCAATGGAACGGATAATCTGTTCCTGACCACGAAGCCGATAACCCATGCGCTGTCCTTCTTCGGTGTGAACCGATGCGCTGGTATCATAGGTTGCCCGTGGACCGATCGCCAACACCAACTCAATCTGCCACTTCTGTGCCAAGGCAACCATTTGTTGAATGTCATCATTCGACAGAAGCATAATGCCCTTTGTCTGCGTCACTCGATGAATGACCATCCCGAGTGAATTGGCTTCTTCAAGTAAGGCCTTCATAGCCCCCGGCCCTTGAATCCCCGGTACTTCAAACCGGTATTGCGCACCGTCTGAAAACCGTTTTTTAGAAGTCGGTAAGTCGTATGCGTCTCCGGACGGCAAGCCTATTTTACTTAGAAACAATCTGGTCTTTTTCATTTCTTCTTTCTCAATAATAATGCGTTTGCAACTCTCTAAATCTAAAGCAATGGAAACAACCGTCCAAGATCGCTCTCAAGATTCCAAACATACCGGATGATTTGACTGGCTTCCACCTGCGTCTTATTCCCATACTCAGCCAATGAAATGAATTTTTTCTGAAGCTCATCCACAGATATCGGGTTTTCGGGCTCTCCTTTAGTCAAATCGACCCGTTCTGTATAACATTCGTTTTCGCTGGTTGTAATTCTGACGATTGCGGGACGTTTCCCGGGAACAAGAGCGGAAAGCGCCTCATCTTCTGAAACGACAACCTTTTGCGCCAGCGAAAGAGTGGCAGCATCCACAATTTGTTTCTCTGAAAACTCCTGAATGCCGGCCCGCCCTGTCATCAAGGCAACCGCCACACTGTAGGGTGTACTCATCTTGGCGGAATTAATCCCGCTGATCAGGGTATGGTCATGACCGCCAGCAGCCAAACCATACGTGGTTACAATCACGTTCTTGATTTGAGCGCCCTGTATTCCGGTCTTCTGCCGTATTCGCAATGCGGCTTCTATGGCCGGATGACAGTGCCTGCATGCCGCGTGGAGCTTTACATAAATTTTTTCAATTCCAAGCGGTTCACTGGTCTTTCTCTCTAATAGCGAAAGATCGCTGGTTTCCGTCATCATGGAAATCAGCCCCCATTCACCTTCCAGCACATCATCCGGCCCCTCAAATCCAGCCTGCGCCATGAATGCCGCAACAAGTCCGGAAGCTGCGGCATTCCCTGCATTAAAGGGTTTCAGCTCCGAGCCGTCTTTGATTACCTTCAGCATTCCGGATGCGGCGGTAGCCGCAACGGACAGAGTATTTTTCATTTGCGATTCTGTGAAACCGAGTGCAGCGGTGGCCCCGACGGCTGCTCCGATAGTGCCGCAGGTGCCTGTTGCATGGTATCCCCTGTTGCGATGGGCCGGTTGAATAGCGCTTGCCAGCCGTATCGCAGCTTCATAGCCGGTAATGATCCCTGTAAGCAAATCAGTTCCTGTCAGTTCTTCATGTTCGGCCAGCGGAAGAAGAGCTGAAAGAACCGTCGCACCGGGGTGCATCATTCCAAACCTCACTCCGTCATCCAGCTCAGCAACATGAGCACACATCCCGTTTACCAAAGCCGCATTTTGAAGCGATGCCTTTCTGTTAAAGCCTATTACAGAAGTCTTCTCCTCTACAGATCCAAGGCTGTTTAACAGCGCATCGGCCTTCCCCTCCAACATTCTCGCCCCGGCGAGAGTAACCCCCAAATAATCAAGCAGGCATTTTTTGGCCTGAAAAATAACGGACTCCTGAAACCTGGTCCGGGTCAAGTTAAAAAGTTCATCAACAAACTGATCTGTCACATTATTGGTCATTGTTTTCCTGCACTGCTTTTTTCGGATGCAATCAAAATTCCGGATTACTACTGTGGTAAAGGGGAAATTACCCGAAAATTAATTTTAAATAGGCCGCCTCATTTTCAATTACACCGAAGGCCTTTGCTCTTTGAACAATTTTTTTTGCCCAGTTTCTGTGCGGATTGATCTCGTTCATCTTATTCGATTTCGTACTTTTGATCACGCCCCCCGACGTGTCCAAGATCTGAACGGCATCCTCATATTCCTCTTTCGTGACCGCCTGCATGGCATTCACATATTTTAAGTGCGAGGGATGGATGATTGTTTTCCCGACAAATCCGTTGGCTTTATCCAAAATGACCTCTCGCAATAAGCCGTCAATGGCCTCATTCACGATGGAACTCCGCTGCAACAGAGACCGATGGATGTTTCCCTCCAGCAGATGGTCAAGACTTTCTTTTTTATCCGCCAAAAAGTACTCCCACACCGGCGCAGATACGACATATTCCTCACCTTTTCTAATGAAATAATTAAGGATGTCCGACAAACAATCCCGAACCGTCATAATATCATAAATGGAGTAATTGATACCCCGCCTCACTCCGAATATCGAGGAAAAATCAGCGCCACCCACCCGAATGTTAAGAATCATGTTTCTACTGGCCGCCAGCAACGTCTTTATCCTGTTCAGTTCATCTGATCTTGTTTCTTTTAGGGTGACAGTGCTGCCTTCAAGGATCGGCATGCCATACAATACGTCGCCGGTCTCATTATTTATAGATTCAAGACAACTTAAATACTCATTCCCGTTGTTGGAATCAAATTTAGGAAATACAAACCCAGACAATATTTTCGCCTGATTGACCGCCAGTCTGGCCGCAAAGCTTCGAAATTGTTCGGGGCTTCGGACCCTCAAAAAAATCAACGGAATGTCATCCTGACTAATCAGCCCTGTATTCAATGCGTCAGAGAGCTGCTCCAGATGCTCCAGGACATTCGTTTCAGCCGCCGTTAAATCCTCTCCCCGAATCGCATCTTCAAAATCCATCACCATGGACGGAGCAGGCGAGTTTTTACTTAATATACTATCAATGATGTTTTTCGTGCCCGGCATGTACAACACGGCTCCCAGGCAGTACTGCAATAGCTCTTTTGCCGTGTACTTATTAAATTCAACCGGGTCTTCGATGAAATGATAATTAGGATTATGCTGATGGTGTTTCATTCGTTCCCTTAAACAATTGTTTTAAGAACCATGTTTACTGCTGCAATCTCTTGCACTCAAGTCTTGCTCTTTTCCCTTCTTCAAACAGTCTAATGTTTTGGAATGCATCTCTCATCATTCTACGAAATGTTTCCGAAGTTAACCCACCGACATGAGGTGTGAGAACTACATTATCTAGATTCAATAAAGGACTGTTTTTAGATAAGGGCTCTTTAGCATAAACATCCAGACCGGCCCCTTTTAAATGCCCGAACTTCAGGCTGTTTATGAGAGCATCCTCATCAATTAATCGCCCTCTGGAAGTGTTTATTATAATTGCTCCTGATTTCATTGTAGCAATCTCTTTACGGTTAATCATCTTTTCTGTTTTCGAATTTAACGGACAATGCAGGCTTATTATGTCTGCTTCTTTCAATAGTTCCGGTAATGAACAATAACTAACATTCAAAACTTTTTCTTCACACTTGGGTAGCCTTGAGGGACCAAAATATATAACCCTTGCGCCAAAGGCCTGGAGCATTTTGGCTACCTCAACACCAATATTACCTAAACCAACAAGCCCAACCCTTTTATTATAAAGCTCACTGCATTCGACTCCAAGTTCGTGTTTAAGCCAGCTACCTTTCTTAACGCTATTATCCAGTAAAGGTAGTCTGCGAAGCACAGAAAGAATCAACATTAGGGTGTGTTCAGCCACACTACGCGAATTAACACCGCGATTGACATAAACAGGTATGCCCTTTTCTTTAAGCATATCTAAATCAAATTTATCAACGCCAACCCCCGTCCTTTGGATCATTTTTAGGTTAATAGCGGCATTAACAACTTCCCTGTCTATGGGGATGCGACCACCTGCCAGGAAATAATCAGCATTACCTGCTTTTTCAACGAGCTCTTTCTTGCATGCCTTGTCTAATAATATTAGATTGAATCCCTCCGGCAGTTCCTCCTCGATAATTCTAAGCGGATTTTTACTATAGTAATTAGTTAGCAGAATAAATGGCATATTCTATGCCTTCCCTGTGCTTGTTTTTATATTTCCAGCTCTTTTCGCCGTATGAAAATATTGTATTCTTTGAGTTTTCTATAGAGCTGATCACGGCTGATCCCAAATTTCTGTTTGCATTAAGCTCAGCACATACTTGATACGAGAGGTCATTGCATCCGGGCACAATATAATCAATGTTCATTTTTTCTATTATTTCAAGGGTTTGGTCAACATCGAAACAATCTAGCTGGATGTAATTCTTGGCTGATTTAGCAGGGAAATCTTCAGGTTTATCGCTGATGACGAAACTTCGAATCCGGATTGAATGAGAAAGTTATAGATCGGTGCAGACGAAAAATTGGTATCAACCAAAAGTATCTTAAGCATTCTTCACATCTGCTTCCTTGAAGTATTTGAGTAGTAAGGGATCGGCATAGATTTCTTTTTAATCCTTCAGGAATATAGGGAAATAATATTACAGATCCTGTGGATATCCACCGGTTTAAGGTCACCATAAAGCGGCAGTGTCAAAACCGATTTTGTAATTTTCTCTGCTACAGGCAGGTTTTCCGGTGAAGAGGAAGGGTAATTGCTATAGCACTGGAACTGACTGCAAAGGGGGTAAAAATATTTACGGGTAAAAATGTTGTATTTTTTAAGCGTATCGTAGAGTTTATCACGGTTGATACCAAATTTTGTTTCATCTATTGTAATTACAAAGTTGTAGTAGTTGTGTTTTACTCCCGGCATGTCTCCATTAAATGAAATGCCGTCAATTTTCTCCAGGCGTTCACGATAGATAATTGTTAATTCTCTGCGTTTCGCAATTTCATCTTTTATAATATCAAGCATAAGTATGCCAATTGCTGCCTGAAATTCATTCATCTTTCCATTAATGCCGGGAACCACAATCGACTCTTCACCTTTAAATCCAAAGTTTTTTGACAGCTCCAGGCGTTCTTTTATTGCAGTGTCTTTAAAAGTTAATGCCCCGCCTTCAAAAGTGTGAAAAACTTTTGTGGCATGAAAACTGAACATTGACAAATCACCAAATATTCCAATTGGATCGTTGTCTATTTCAACGCCGAAACAGTGAGCGGCATCATAGATAACGCGGATGCCGTATCTGTCTGCGATTTCCTGTATTGCTCCGATATTGCAAGGGTAACCAAATGTATGGACCGGAAGAATCGCTGAAGTCTGTGGTGAAATAAGAGATTCAATACGTTTTGGGTCAAGGTTAAATGTTTCAGGGTCTATATCACAAAACACCGGTTTTAGATTGTTCCAGTAGAGAACATGAGGGGTTGCAGCAAAAGTAAATGGTGTTGTGATGACCTCTCCTGACAGTCTGAGTGCCTGACAGGCCATTTGCAATGCCATTGTTCCGTTACAGAATATGCTTAAGTTTGGCGTTTTTAGGTAGTCTTTAAGTTTGAATTCTAATGATTTGTGCTGGTTTCCGTTATTTGTTACCCATTTTGAATCCCAGATTTCATCGATTTTTCGATATACCTCTTTTCGATCCGGTAAAGTCGGTCTGGTTACATAAATTGGTTTGTCAAATGGCTGGATTGTTTTTAGTTGTGAACAGCTGGTATCGGAGGGTAAGTATGTTTCTTCAATTTTGAGAGCATTTTCCATTAGTTGCCTCTAAATTATGGTTTTAATTTTATAAAGTGTTTATCCAAACTTTAAGCGCGCTCCGTCTCTTTGGGGAATCGCTATTTCGATTTATTTGATCGAGCTATCCCATACAGAATAGTCTCCTCGGCATGTATCGTGTAGTGGTCAATGTACAGGTCATAATCTGGATGTTCTGCCTTTATGTATTGAGGAATAAGAATGAAATCCTCGGGTTTATGATAGAGTGAAATCGCCAGTTTTGGGCGATCCCTGGATATGGTCTCCTTCGCCCCTTTCAAGGCTGCCAGTTCGGAGCCTTCAATGTCCATTTTGATGAAATCAACCCTTTGAACCTTTTGGTTATAAATAAATTCATCAATGCTGATAATCGGAACGATATCTTCTTTTCCGATAATGTTGAAACCTGGTGACCCGCCTCCATCTTTTTCAATTACTTTTCTTATATTGTTTGTTTTACTCCCAACCGAATAAGGAACGATCTGCATTCGCTTTTCTAAATTATTTTGTCTAATATTGTGGCGATACACGGCTACATGTGTTGGCAGCGGATCAAATGAAAACACCTTCCCTGTCTCACCAACCGAAAGGGCAAAAGACAGACCTGTGTCTCCAAAACAGGCACCAGCATCGATACATGTATCACCGTACTCTGGCCGTATCCGGATATGATTCCGTTCCAAAAAATACTGTTTATTTATAAAGGAATTGTATGCGTTGCCACATGAACAATCCACTTTCACATTTGTATTCTGGAAAGGCAGATTTTCAAAGTGCTTCAGATTGGCAGGCTTTTCCAAGACTTCGACATCAGAGTCCCCTGACATAAAGCCTTTAACAAACGCCAAACCATTGATTCTTGTTTCAGCGGTAACATCTGGTTTGATACGTACGTGCAGATGCCCAAGGAGCCTAAAGAGAATAAGGCGCACAAACAGTTGTTTCGACTCATTGTCATTCAACAACAGGAATGTAGTAAACAGTCCCTCCCAGTTTGCAATAAAAAATTTTAACTGGGCTGTATGATTTGCCAAATTGAAATCTTTTGACCTGTCGACGCCATCACGAGAAAATCTTCTAGCATCATAATTGTTCGGGACCAGCGTATGGGCAAGCGTGTAGAACTCCTTCAGAATAGATTGCAGGAAAAGATGCTTGGTCATGTCCAGGTTTCTCCGTTCATATGCGATAAAGTATTTAAAATACTTGCTAAGCTGTTAGACGCGCTCCGCCCCTTTGGGGGACAGGGCCCTTATTTTACTTCAGTCAGTTGTTAAATCGCTAAAGCGATTTGTTTGTGGTTAGTTGTTCACCCTTCGATTTATCTCAGGGGTTGTTGTCAGTGGCTTAGAACCTTAAACTTTTACCTTGTATTCTGAATTTCATATTCCTCAATCCGCATTCTAAAATCCGAAATTGCTAGATTGCTTCAACCATATCTGCTTCCACGTCAATTGCGAAAGACTGAGATATGGTTGTTACATTAAGGACAAGGCGGTAATGGCCTTTTTTGTCCGTAATAATTCCTTTAACACCTTTCATGGGGCCGAACTTTACCTGGACTTTTTGCCCTTCAGCTAAAAAGTCATAGGGATAAACCGGACCGCCGCTTGAAAGGGCTTTTTGTGTCCGTGCCAGCTCATTTAAGAGAATATCCTGATCTTTCACCTCTATAACTCTTGCTATCTGGTTTGAAGTGAATGCCTCATAACGGTCTTCTCTATTGCCTTTAAAAAACATGTATCCTGAAAAAAGAGGCATAAAAGAGAATCTTTCCCTCTTGTTACTCGTCTGTCTCTTTTTGATCAGCGGCAGATAATATCCAATGCCTTTTGTAGAGAGGAAATTCGCAAGAGTCTTTTCTCTGCGGCTTTTTGTGTGGGCTACCCACCATGTCGTACCGTTAACTGGTTCCTCCAGTATGTTTGCCGGGAAGATCTGGTCAGGGTTTTGTTCAAGTGCTAATGTCATAATGTTCACCACAGATTCTTGCTTATAAAATCAACCATTCACTGTTAACTTCTCATTGTTAGCTATTTCTTTTTCAGCTGGTTTCAGTGTGTCACTTAAAGCTTTTATTTTATTAATCGATTCCTGTGCATTTTCATAAATTCCATTGATCTCTGCAGAATACGAGTCGAGAAATGCTTTTAGTTCTTTTCGTCCCTTGTCAGTCAGAAAGTATTGTTGAGACCTGTTTGTTTCGCCGATTACGGTTATTAGTTCGTTTGTAAGAAACTCTTTTATATAGTTATTGACCATTGAACTGCTCAGATTGGTAGCTGCTCCGATTTTGTGCTGACTGATTTTAGAGTCATTGCAGATTGCAGAGAGGATTGACAATCTTCTTAGCTCTTTGCTTGGAGTAAGGAATTTTGATTTTATTGATGTAATCATGATTTATTGTAAATTATATATTTACCGGTAATTTGTAGATTTTAGATATTATATTCAATTATCTTTCAATGCGGTCTTATCCATTCATTGACTATATGGTTAGCAATTATTAGGCCAAATCAAAAATAGATGTAATTACGGATGTTTAATGGATGAGGGTGTTCTTGAAATGTCAAAAATCCGGGAAAGAAATGTCAAAAAATCGGCATGAATTGCCTGAATATCTTGAGGAGTTTTACAAAGAAAAGATGGTGAAGAGTCTAATTTCAGCTAATTAATAACAGTTATTATTAACCCTTATGATATTTTTTTATTTGAGGTAACGAGGATTAATAGTCCGATTACTGATACCAAAAGGATTGAAACAAAACCCAAAAAAGTAAAGATGCTTTCGATGCCAAAAGAGGTCTCAATTGATTTGATGGCTTTTACAGAGAGTGCTCCGACGCCAAAGGTGAAGATGAACTTTAAGCCATAGGCAGTTGAAAGAAATTTTTTAGGTGTTAACTTCGCCACCAAGGTGTTTTCTATAGGCTGGGTTCCCAGGAGAAAAAAGAAATAGGCCATGGAAAGAACAATGAGCGGCAGGTTAGCCGTTTTTGCCATTAAGAATACAATGGGTATGATAATGAGATGCATGAAGATATAGCAGAAACGAAGATCAAATTTATCTGCCAGCCGGCCGCCAAAAAGCTGACCGAGAATTCCTGCCATGAGTATGATGGAGGTTGAAAGAGTTGCCACAAGGTTTGTGGTGAGCGGTAGTCCTGTGATTGATGTACAGAATAAAAAGATTTCATTGTTCTTTAGCTCGAAGTAGGCAGGGACAGTGAGGGTCGATCCCCGGTAACACACGCCTGCAAGCATCATAATGCAAAGTAAAATTATAAACGGTGTAAGAACGGAGGTGATACTATTTTGCGGTTTTTGATCGGTTTTAGTTATGGGTAAAGGTTTATATCCGGCAATCAGAAAAAGGCCGGAAAGATTCAT
>Ga0075114_10001124_pt1 | contig 14887 bp, 15 predicted proteins | sample AntAceMetag02UKM_FD_69784 | JGI IMG/M metagenome (GOLD analysis project Ga0075114, IMG submission 69784) | Saline lake microbial communities from Ace Lake, Antarctica - Antarctic Ace Lake Metagenome 02UKM | ecosystem: Environmental > Aquatic > Non-marine Saline and Alkaline > Saline | place... | reverse complement strand
CACCTAGCGAAAAGGAGCGCTCAGCCAGCGCTACCAGCGGCGACAGCAGCAACAGCAACATCCCTCCCAGACAGGCGGCGACCAGCAATCGGTCTTGCCAGCGGGTCGGGCGCCGGTGCGTGGCCCGCCGTGGCCGGAACTCGATGGGCACGGCCAGCCGCGCTTGTAACCGCGTGTAGAAAGCCATGATCACAAAGGTGAACACCATCTGCACGATGCCCAGCGCCGCCGCCAGCGGCAGGTGGAACAGATGCACAGCCTGGCGGTAGATCTCCACCTCCAGCGTGGCGAAGCGGGGCCCGCCGAGAATGAGGATGACGCCGAAGCTGGTGAAGCAGAAGAGGTAGACCAGGAGCGCAGCCGCGACGATGGCTGGCCCCAATAGCGGCAACGTGATCTCCCGGAAGACCTGCCAGCGGCCTGCGCCCAGTACTCGCGCTGCGTCTGCCTGGCGGGGATCGAGATTAGCCCAAAAGCCTCCCACAATGTGCACGATGATGGTCACATTGTAAAAGACATGCGCCAGCAAGATGAGCCAGATGGTATGCTGGATGTCAATAGGCGAGGCGCTTAGATTGAAGATGGCCATCAGCCAACCGCTAAGCCGGCCGCGAGCTCCCAGCAACGAGGTGAAGGCGGTTGCCACCACCATCGTGGGCAACACAAAGGGAATGGTGGTCAGCGCCCGCAGCAGCGGTTTGCCCCGAAACTCGTATCTGGCGAAGACGAAGGCCGCCGGCAGGCCCAGCAGCAAGGTCAGCAACGTGGAGACCGTCGCCTGCCAGACGGTGAACCAGAGCACACGAGCGTAGTAGGACTCGCTGATCAGCACACGCAGCGGCCGCAGATCGAGTATCCCCTCTGGCGCCAGGCTGAGAGCGAAGATGCTGTAGAGGGGATAGAAGAAGAACAGCACCAGGAAAAGCAACGGGACAATGTAGATGAACTGCGACAGTCGCTTGTGCATCGGAGAGTCTTCTTCCCTTGTTTCCCTCAGCCCCTTCTCTCTACTCCAGTATCCACTGCTGGTACAACGCGTCCAGGTCCCGCCCGCTCACCTTTTCCGCCACAGCCAGGAAGCTCTCCGCTGTGGCGATCCTGTAGCGATGCTCCTGGAAGTAGGCGCACAGGATGTCGTCGAAGATCAGATCGCCCACCTGCTGTCGCAAATGGTGAAAGAAGAGCGGCCCCTTGCCGTAGACGATGGGACCATAGTCTTCCACGTCGAAGCTGGCCACAGGCCCTGCGACTGCCCGATCCCTCCCTGCCCTCCGCGCCTGCTCCCAGCGATCCCAAAAGCCGGCCTGGCGGGCCCGCTGGGCCACTGTCTCGCCGTACCTATCCTCGTAGTAGAGGGAGGTGGAATACTGCGTCAGCGCCTCGTCCAGCCATGGCTCGTCCACCTGATCGTTGCCCACCAGGTTGTACCACCATTGATGGGCCACCTCGTGCGCCACCACCCACTCCGTACGATCGCTACATCCTTTCGTTCCTTTCGTGTCCTTATACAGCCTCTCAGCGATGACGATCAACCCAGGGTACTCGATGCCGCCCGCTGAAGTGTACGTGGCCACCACATCCAACTCAGTGTAGGGATAGAGCCCGAAGCGCTGGCCAAAGATGCGCAGCGCCTCAGCAGCGACGTCGAGCACCACCTCCCCACCCTCGGCGTCCCCAGGAAGATAGTAGGAGCTGACGGTGATACCGTCCACCTCGCGCCGCGTGACCTCGTACTCGTGGCTGAGGACGATGTTGAAATCGCGGGCCGGCCCGCTGACGAACCGCCAGGTGACTGTGCCATTGTCGTGCGCTACTAGCGGAAGCGGTTTGCCCGTGGCCACCACCGTCATCTCCTCCGGCACGGTGAGTGTCACGTCGTACAGGCTCATGTCGGCGTAGATGATGTCGCCGATGGTCGGCGACAATTCCACGTTCCACCCCTCGTCGTCGTAGACAGGGACGAAGGGATAGAAGTGAGCCAGGGCCAGGACGCCCTGCTGAGCAGCGAAGGCGCCGTAGTTGCCTCCCGCTCCCAGAGGCACAGTCACCTGGAGATCCAGACCGACCTCGACCGATGCGCCAGGAGCCAGGGGTGGTTCAAATGGCAAGCGCATGGCCGTGCGATCCAACTCGAATTGCGGCTCCACCGGCTCGCTTCCCACGGTGATCTGCTCGATCTCCGTCCCGCCCCCTTGCTCGTCGTCCATGTTGGGGAAAAGGCGAAAGTAGAGTTCGTGCAGAGCGATGTCCTCGTTGTTGGTGTAGAGGACATCCGCGCGGCCGCTCAGCCGCGGCCCGTCCATGTCCAGCGTGAAATCAAGTTTGTAGCGAGTAGGGTGATCCAGCGAGTCCAGGCCAGCGTGGGCGGCAGGGAGCAGCGCCATCTCCTGAAGCGGCTGATCGTCCCAGGCAATGGTAGGATGTGGCTGTGGCGACGCCAAAGAGAGGACTGCGGAAGTCGGGGCAGGAAGCAATGTAGGGGTTGGAGGGTGGGTATTTGGGACTGGGGTCAACAGTGCAGGCGTGGATGGAACAGTAGCCAATTGCGCCAACGGTGTGCAGCCGCTGACAACACCCGCCATGATGACGACCAATGCCAGTCCGTGTGTGCCCATCCCCGCTGTCCCTGACACCTGGTATCTACCTCTGGTACGGCATGCACAGGATTTCCTCGATCTTCATGTCGAAGAAGTGCTGCGTGTTCGCTGGGCGTAGGACAACCGCCGTGTCTGCCCCACGACCGGTGCCAGCGACGGCAACGGCCAACTCATCGGTGCGGGCCAGCCCCGCGTCGGCGGCCATGAGCGCGATCTCCGCCACCACCTTCATCCCCTCGCCGAAGACGCGCAGGGTAAAGGCCACAATCTCCCCCACCTCGTAGGTGCCCAGCTTCTTGCGCACAGCGCGGCTGATGCCGGCGAAGGCATGCCCGCACGTGAGAACCTTGACGCCCGCGGCCTCCATAGCGGCGCGGTGCTCAGGGAGCACCTCCGCGGTGTCAAGCTCTCGGAAGCCGTGAAAATGGGTCACAGCCACCACGTCGTAGCCCTGGAAAACCCGCCCTGCCCGAACCCCTGTCGCTCCGGTGGTGGTCGCCACCAGGATGGCGTCAATGCCCAGTTCCTCGGCGCGAGCACGGGCAATCTCCAGCGTGCGTTCGGTGTTCCGCTTGCCAGGCTTGTCGAAGTAGACGGTAGGGACGGTTGTCTCAGACACTAGCTAGCCTCCATGCCGTAATGGTTTCTTTGGAAGAACTCGCAATGCGGATCCGAGCTACGGCTCCGCAGCGGTGAGTATCCACTGCTGATACAGCTCGCTCAGATCTCGCCCGCTCACGTCCTCGGCCGCGGCCAGGAAATCAGCCGGCGTAGCCACGGCATAGCGGTAGCGGTCGAGATACTCTCGCAACAAGCGGTAGTACGTCTCATCATCGCCCACCTCCCGCCGCACTGCGTCGAAGAAGAGGGCCGCCTTAGCATAGACCATCGTCTCGTAGTTGGCGGGCTTGAAGGCCGACAACGGCTGGTTCACCACAGCGTCCAGACCTTGCTCGACGGCATATTGATAGGGAGCACGCCAGCGCCGCTCCCAGAGCGCCTCGGCAGCCGGCGTGCCATAGATCGCTTCGTAGTAAGCATAGGTGGAGTACTCTGCCAGCCCTTCGTCCAGCCAGGGGAAGTTCACTGGATCGTTGCCCACCACGCTATACCACCACTGATGGGCCATTTCGTGGGCGATGAGGAACTCCAGATTCTCCCGCCGCTGGCAATAGACATCGAGTCCAATGAGGGTAAGCCCCGGATACTCCATGCCGAAGTACCTGAGCGGAGCGGAGACCACGGCCATGTCGCGGAACGGGTAGGGGCCAAAGCGTTGGCAATAGACTCGCAGCGCGGCCGCTGCGTACTGCAATGCCACCAGGCCAGTGGTCCGATCCTGTGGCAGGAAGTACGACGTCACCCTCGCGCCGCAAGCATCGCTGCTGGCGGTCTGGAAGTGGGGATTGAGGATGAGCATGAATTCCCGCCGCGGCCCGCCGACGATGTGAATGTCAGTCCAACCTTCGCCTTCGCTGCTGTTGGTGGTGCTGATCACTGTGCCAGTGGCAGCCACCACCACGTCTGAAGGCACCGTCACCGTCACCAGGTACAGCCCCACCTCGACGAAGGCCACGTCGCCGTGAGTAGTCGGGGCAATGTCCAGATTCCATTGGGGAACGCCCATCCTATCCTCGCGCACAGCGAGGACAGGATAGAACAGCGGCAGGCTGAGGAATCCCCTGCTCTCGCCACAGAGGACGTACCCTTCCTCTAGCTCCGGCACCTTGAGATCGAAACTTAGCTCCACCGCCGCCGTGCTATCGGGAGGCAGCGGCTCGGGCAACACGATATGGACAGCGGTGTTCTCGGCCTCGTAGCCGAAAGGGGCGTTCTGGCCGTTCACCGCCACGCCAGAAATGCCCATGCCGCCGCCGTACTGCGGCAGGTTTGGATAGAGGCGGAAATACAGCTCGTGCAACTCGTCCTGACCCCAATGGGTCACCAACACTCGCTCCCATCCCGTCAACTGCCGTTCAGTGGCGGGGTCAATGCGCACGTGGATATCATAGCGGGGCATGGGGCCCAGCATCTCCAGTTGCCCTTGAGCCTCGTGCTGCATAGCAGGCCGGTAAGGAGCCATTTCGTCTGGCTGCCCTGCCCAAGGCCACGCACAGCTAGACGATAATAGCAGAAGAAGCAGGAGTGTGGGGAGACAGAGTCGCTTCATCGGTGATGTCCACCTCATTATCGTGGTTTCGAGGTTTCAGGTTTCGAGTCCATGGTTCGGAGTTCGGTGAGAGATACCGAACCACGCACGCTAGACCCGGAAGCCTCGAAGGGCACGTGGGCAACCTAAGACTGCTGTGCTGTTCCACCTTACATTATACCACAACTTCGCCAAATGGCTATGTTGGGAGACTCGAGACGCAAGGCGGCGGACTGAAACTGTTTGCGCTGCCTGGTCGCAATTGGTTTCCTTCGCCTGACTGTGGTATAATGCGGTTTGATCATCAGATGCGCTTGGTGCAAGTATACGATCATGTCCGTTATCAATGTGTTTGGCTTGGCTTTGACCTACGGCGCTCAAGACGTGTTCAGTGACGTCACCCTGAGCATTGCCCACGGCGACCGCATCGGGTTGGTCGGCCCCAACGGCGAGGGGAAGACCAGCTTGTTGCGCGTCATCGCCGGATTGCAGGCTGCTTCTGCTGGCACAGTGCATCGTGCGAGAGGGCTGCGCATCGGCTTCCTGCCGCAGGATCCGCCACTGGCGGGAGAACGCACCGTTCATGAGGAGATGCTCAGCGTCTTCGAACCGCTGCGGGCGCAGCAGTCGGAGCTATCTAGGCTGGAAGAAGCGATGGCCGACCCAGAGCGGCGAGCAACAGCTCTGGAGCTCTACAGCAAGCTGCAGAGCAGTTTCGAAGCGGCCGGCGGCTACACGTATGAGCTGCGTATCCAACAGGTGCTGAGCGGTCTCGGCTTCCAGAGAGAAGTACACGACCAGCCGCTGGCTCATCTGAGCGGCGGGCAGCGCACGCGTGCGCTGCTGGCAAGGCTCTTGCTCGAGGAGCCCGACCTACTGCTGTTGGACGAGCCGACCAATCGTCTCGATCTGGAAGCGTTGGAGTGGTTGGAGGGGAAGCTTCTGAAATGGCACGGCAGCATGGTTGTGGTGGCCCACGATCGCTATTTCCTGGACAAAGTCGCCACCCGCATCTGGGACTTGGCCTTGGGCCGGCTGGAAGCGTATCGGGGCAACTACAGCCACTACGCCAGCCAGCGCGCCGAGCGAATAGAGCGCCGCCGCAAAGAGTGGACAGCGCAGCAGAAGCAAATTGCCAAGACGGAAGACTTCATCCAGCGCTACATGGCGGGGCAGCGCTCCAAGGAGGCCAAAGGACGGCTCAAGCGGCTGGAGCGTTTCAAGCGTGATGAGGCCATCGAGCGCCCGCGGGAAGTCAAGCGTATCAAACTGGGCATTACAACCGACGTCCGCAGCGGCAATATCGTGCTGCGGACAAAGGATCTGGTTGTGGGATACGGTGGGCAAGAGGCAAGGGGCGACAACGATGGCGAAGAGCTGCATTCCGAGACTGCGTTCGGGAGTACAACTCCCTCACATCAGATAGAACCCTCACATCGAGAGGGGGCGACTCATGTCCTGTTCCGTTCTCCGGACCTGGAGGTGCTGCGCGGGCAGCGAGTGGCACTCATCGGCCCCAACGGCTCGGGCAAGACGACTTTCCTGAAGACCATCCTGGGAGAGGTGGAGTCGCTGGCAGGTCGCGTGCGCATCGGCGCTAGCGTGGAACTCGGCTACCTGGCGCAGATGCATGCCAATCTCGACCCAGATAAGAGCGTTCTGAACACCCTTCTGGACGAGGAGAACCTGCCCATAGGCCAGGCGCGCAGCTTCCTGGGCCGCTTCCTGTTCAGCGGCGACGACGTGTTCAAGAACGTGGGCGACCTCTCGGGCGGCGAGCGGAGCCGCGTGGCGCTGGCCTGTCTGACGCTGCGCGAGGCCAACTTCCTGCTGCTCGACGAGCCGACGAACCACCTCGATCTGGCGTCGCAGGAGATCCTGGAGGAAGTGCTGAAGGAGTTCCCTGGCACCATCCTGCTCGTCTCGCATGACCGCTACCTGGTGGACGCACTGGCCACCCACGTCTGGATGCTGCGAGATGGCCAACTGCACGCCTACGAGGGAGACTACGCTGCCTATCTGAAGGCTCGCGAGCGGGAAAAGACGGCCGAAGCTGAGGGGAAGGAGGCCACAGGTGCGCCGCGAGTGCCCGACTGGCGGGAGCGGGCGCGGGCGGAACGGCGTGCCCGTCGTGCACAGGAGAAGCGGGCCGAGCAGACAGCGGAGCTAGAAAAACAGATCGAGGAACTGGAAGTGCGACTGGTAGCCTTGGAAGCAGAGCTGGCGGTTGCCAGCCAGGCCAGGGAGGTGGCGAAAGTAGAGGAACTGGGATTGGCGTACCAGCAGGCACAAGCACAGTTGCAGCAACTGCTGGACACCTGGGCGGAATTGGCGTGAGAGGAGACAGCTTATGACAACTCTAAGGTTCACCAAGGATAACTGGCCTGCACCGGAGAAATTCCAGCGGCTATTGAGGGAGGCGATGACAGAAAGCAATCCCCTTGACGATTTGCTGGAACTGGCCATAGAGTTGAGAGACTACGAACAGAAGTACAAAATGACCTCGGAGGAGTTCTCCGAGCGCTTCAAACGAGGTGAACTGGGTGACACCCTGGACTTCATCGGCTGGGCGGGAGCTTACGACCTCTTTCTCAAACGCAAGGCAAGGCTGGAGACGACTTTGATGCAAGCGGCCATTTGGCAAGCAAGCATGTTTGAGGAAACGGAAGCAGTCCCCGCATGATGCACCAGTACCTTTCCAGACTCCAGGCCACCACAGATTCTCGTGGCGATGTAGAAGTAGAGAAGCTGGACATCGAACAGCCATCGGCCTTTGATGGGCGGCTAGCGGGAAAGCTATCTTTCTTCGACGGCTCGTTTCTGGAATTCCGGGAAGAGGCAGCGGCATTGGGTAGGAAGATCAGGAAGATTGCCTACAGCTACCACTACCAACGTGCCGATGGCAGCCTGGTCTTTCGCTACGACAACGCTCCGCACTATCCGGAGTTGCCTGGCTTTCCCTGCCATAAGCACGTTGGCGAGCAAGTCCTGCCTGCTGACCCAGCGGATCTGAGAGAGGTATTGCGGGAAATTGATGATCTTGTACGGCCAGGAGTGATGGCAATTGCGGAGTATTTACCTTGAATGGAGGAACTACAGAGGGTCGGGGGTTGGAATTGACTCTGGATAGGGTCGTGGCCCGCGAGATGTCCCGTCTTGCGGCCCAACAGAGGCGACTACGGGCGCAATTGACCGAATTTGAACGACGGTATAGCCTGTCTAGCAGGGACTTCTACGCCCGCTTCGAGCGGGGGGAAATGGGCGATGACACGGACTTCGTGGAGTGGTCAGCGACTCACGAGATGCTGGAAAACTTAGACACTCGGCTGGACATCCTGCGCGGTGGCAGGAATAGCTGACCGTGAATGCACACATCAACGAGTACTTCGACAATATTGAAGCGCATCTGGTAGCCAGCCCTGTGGTTGCTTCCTTCGCTCATCTACATGATTGCCGTCATCGGTGAGATCCCCGAGCCTGAGATGGCATTGGCGGAGTTCCACCGGGTGCTATCGCCTTCGGGTACCCTGGCCTTCAGCGAACTTTTGTGGGATCCTGACTACCCGCGTGCCAAGACGCTCATCTGCAGGACGGCTTCTGCTGGATTTCGGCTGAAGAACAAAGTGGGTAACGCCTTCCACTACACACTGATCTTTGAAAAGGACGTGTGATTTGCCACTTGTCATTGGCCTTACAGGCAACATCGGCAGCGGCAAGAGCACCGTGCTGCAGATGCTGGCCAAGCTGGGGGCACAGATCATCGACGCCGACAAACTGGCGCACGAGGTGATCGCTCCCGATGGCCCTGCCTACTCTGCGGTGGTGGACGCGTTCGGGCAGGACATCCTGAAAGCAACTGGGTACATTGACCGGAGCAAGCTGGGGGACATCGTCTTCCGCGATCCGCAGGCCCTGGCCCGCCTGGAAGCGCTCGTTCATCCGACGGTTTTCGCCCGTACGCAGGAACTCATCGAGCAGGCGGGAGCAGAAGTAGTTGTCGTCGAAGCAATCAAGCTCCTGGAAGCAGGGCTGGCGCGGCAGCTCTGCGACGACGTGTGGGTGGTCACCTGCCGCCCGGAACAGCAACGGGCGCGGGTCATGGCCCAGCGAGGGCTGACCGAAGCCCAGGCACGCCTGCGCATAGAGGCCCAGCCGCCGCAGGCAGAGAAGACAGTCCAGGCAGACGTGGTCATTGATAACAGTGGGACGATGGAAGAAACGCGGGAGCAAGTGAGGTCGGCGTGGCAGGCGCTGAAGGAGATCGAAGGGACAAACGAGACGGAGGGGCCTGAAGGATCTGAAGGGCCGAGCTTCCACTCAGACGCCACAGCCCCCATGACTGACGTCACCATTCGCCGGGCTACACTGGATGATGCCGTCGGTGTCCTGCACGTCCTTAACACCATCGTGCGGGAGCGCCGCTTCACCGCGCTGGATCGGGTACTCACCCTGGAAGAGGAGCGAGAGTTCCTGCAACGCCGCGGGCCACGCGATGCCATCTTCGTGGCCGAGTGGGACGGGCGCATCATCAGCTTCCAATGCATAGATCCCTTCATGCCCGACATCGCCTCCATGGCCCACGTGGCCCAGATGGGCACCTATGTGCTTCCGACCTGTCGAGGACAGGGGATCGGCCGGCGTCTGTTCGAGGCCTCCTGCGAGTTCGCTCGCCGTCACGGCTACGAGAAAATTGTGATTTACGTGCGGGCGGGGAACAGAGAAGCACAGAGTTTCTACCAGCGGATGGGCTTCCAGCACTGCGGTCGCCTGCGCCGCCAGACGCGCGTCGGCGACGAATACGAAGACGAGATCCTGTTCGAGCATTTCTTGGAGGAACCATGAACGTGTTGCGCCGTTTCTGGGAGGAACATCCCCGGCTTTCCATGTGGATCATCCTGGCCATCGGCATGGTGGCGATCATGATCTGGGCAGCCTGGAACGTGGGTTTCAACCCCAGCCAATGGGCCTGGTTGGTCGTGATCACCATCGCTTTGGCTGGCTTGTGCACTTGGATCATCAGCTGGGAGGAGTGAGTCGAAGCTCAACCCAGCACCGTGCCCAGCTCTCAGCTTCATCAACCCATTGGGCGACAAGCCCGGGGGATGAAACCCGGGAGATGAAACGTGATGCGCAAGACGCAATGACGAATCACGTTGCACGTATCACGTTTCGACGGCGAACCCTGCAACTGCGCGCAGTATAGCTTATCGAACTATGAACAACAAACGCGACTACTACGACATCCTTGGCGTCGGTCGAGGAGACGGCGAAGAAGAGATCAAGCAAGCCTACCGCCGCCTGGCGCGGGAGTATCATCCTGACGTCAGCACCGCCCCAGACGCTGAGGAGCGTTTCAAAGAGATCAACGAAGCCTACGAGGTGCTCTCCGACCGCGAAAAACGGGCACTGTACGACCGTTTCGGCCGTGCGGGCCCACAAGGCACCGGCTGGTCCGACTTCGGCGGCTTCGGCGACTTCACATCCATCTTCGAAGACCTCTTCACCGGCTTCGGCATGGGGACGCGTTCCCGGCGCGCTCGCCGCGCCCCCCAGCGCGGCGCTGATCTCCGCTACGATCTGAAGTTGGAGTTCGAAGAGGCCGTCTTTGGCGCCGAGAAGGAACTGGAGATCACACGCCACGAGACCTGTCCTCGCTGTGAAGGCAGTGGAGCAGAGCCAGGCACCACACCCATCCGCTGCCCGCAGTGCAACGGCACAGGCGAGGTGCGCCGCACACAGCAGTCTATCCTGGGCTCCTTTGTCAGCGTGACCACCTGCCCTCGCTGCCAGGGAGAAGGGGAGATCGTCACCTCGCCCTGCAGTGAATGTCGGGGACAGAAACGGGTGCGCTCCGCCCGCACGATGGTCATCACCATCCCGCCCGGTGTGGACGACGGCACCCGCATCCGGTTGGCCGGAGAAGGCGAACCCGGAGTGTACCGCGGCCCCGCCGGAAACCTTTACGTCGTGTTGCACGTCCCAGAACATCCGATCTTCAAGCGCAGAGATAGCGACATCCTGACCGAGGAGCGCATCAACATCGCCCAAGCCGCGCTGGGCACGGAGATCAACGCCCAGACCATCGACGGGCCGATGGAACTGCGCATCCCACCGGGCACCCAGAGCGGTCATGTCTTCCGCCTGCGGGGCAGGGGTGCGCCCAAGATGCGGCGACCTGATCGTCGCGGCGACCACTACATCACCGTACGGGTCGTGGTGCCCACCCAACTGACCCAGCGGCAACAAGAACTGCTGACCGAACTGGGACAGTCGCTGGGCGCCGACAAACTGGGCAAAGAGAAGGGCTTCTTCGATAAGGTACTGGACGTCATTGGCGAGGCACTGGGGTAACCTTGAACTGGATTGAAATCAGCGTCTGCTGCGACGGCGAGGGAGCCGAGGCGGTCAGCGAACTGTTCAACCGCTACAATGCGGGGCAGGAGGGCCGTGGCGGCGCGGTCGTGGAAATCGGCGGATTCGACGCCCTGGGTGAATTACCGCAACCGATCATTACAGTGCGCACCTACCTGCCTGCCAGCGAAGAGGGTAAGGCCCTACAGCAGCGCATTGAAGAGGGGCTCTGGCATCTGGCTCAGATCTACCCGCTGCCTGAACCACAGGTGCAGGAACTGGCGGAGACGGACTGGGCCGAGGCGTGGAAGGCACACTACCGTCCGCTGCGCGTGGGCCAACGGCTGGTGATCACGCCGTCCTGGCTGGCGTCAGGGGCTGCGCCCGGCGACGTGGTGATCAAGCTGGATCCGGGCATGGCCTTCGGCAGCGGGCTGCACCCCAGCACCCGCCTCTGCCTCATGTTGCTGGAGCAGCACCTGCGCCCCGGTGACTCCGTGCTCGATCTGGGCACCGGTTCGGGCATCCTGGCCATCGCCGCCGCCAAGCTGGGCGCTGGCTTCGTCCTGGCCCGCGACATTGACCCAGTGGCGGTGAAAGTGGCCCAGGAGAACTTGGAGGTCAACTCTGTCGCCCATGTTGTACGTGTGGAGGATGGATCTGTCCCTGTTCGGGGTTCGGAACATGAGACCTTCGAACCTCAAACGTGGAACCTCATTATGGTCAACATCCTTGCAGACGTCATCGTTAACTTGCTGGACCAGGGGCTGGCAACGCTGCTGGCTCCCGGCGGGCGACTGATTCTCTCCGGCATCATCCAGCCGCGAGCGCCTGAGGTGGAAGCCGCGTTGCAGGCGTGCCAGTTGACCATCATCGAGCGTCTGCAGGAGGGAGATTGGCTGGCATTTCTTGCGGAATGCCCTCTCCTGATACCTGATCACCAATACCTGGTACCTGATACCCACCTACCACCATGCACCGTTTCTTCGTACTCCCCACCGTCATTCAGGGCGACCGAGTGACGCTCACCGGCCCGATCGTCCACCAGTTGACGCATGTGCTGCGGCTGCGTCCGGGTGAGCGCGTCGTCGTGCTAGACGATAGTGGCTGGGAATACACGGTCGAGCTGAAGCGGCTGGAGCGGAAGCAGGCCAAAGGGCACATCGTCCAGCGAGCAAGAGCGCAAGGCGAGCCCCACACGCGGATCACCCTCTGCCAGGCGGTGCTGAAAGGCGAACGCTTCCAGTGGGTGCTGCAGAAGGGCACGGAGTTGGGCATCACCACCTTCCTGCCGATGTTCTGCGCCCGCAGTGTGGTTCGTGATCCGGGGGCGGTGCACAAGAAGCTGGCGCGCTGGCAGGCTATCATCCGTGAGGCGGCGGAGCAATCGCGGCGAGGGCGGCTGCCGCGGCTGGAACCGCCGCTTACATTCGCCGAAGCGTGCCAGCAGGCCCAGGCGTCGGGCAGCCTCTCGCTCTTGGCCTGGGAGGAGGAACCAGCCAGCAGCCTCAAGGAAGTGCTGCAGGCCAACTTCAAGCCTCCGGCGCCCAACGCCCAGTACCCAATATCCAATATCCAAATACTCATCGGCCCTGAAGGGGGCTTCACGCCCGAGGAGGTGAAGCTGGCCCGGACGTATTCCATCCTGCCCATCACCCTGGGGCGCCGCATCCTACGAGCAGAGACGGCAGGGCTCATCGCCGCTGCTGCTATCTTCTACGAACTGAATGATTTGGGCCAGTAGCATCGGCAACTTGACCTACAGTTGCCCGTCCAGGTACACATATAACACACAGCACGGAGAATGCCAAATGTCAGAAAACACAGAACAGGTCATCATCATCGGCAGTGGGCCAGCGGGGTTGACCGCTGGCATCTATACCTCCCGCTCGGCAATGAAACCCCTGCTCTTCACCGGATCCGAAATCGGCGGGCAGGTGAACCTCACCATGGAGGTGGAAAATTACCCGGGCTTCCCCGACGGCATCACCGGCCCAGAGCTAGTCCAGCGCATGCAGAAGCAAGCGGAGCGCTTCGGCTGCCGCGTCATCGTGGACACAGTGACCGAGGTGAAGCTGGACGAGCATCCCTTCGTCGTCAAGACGCAGTCGGGGAGGGAGCATCGCTGCAAGGCGCTGATCATCACCACCGGCGCCAATCCCCGGCGGCTGGGGGTACCTGGTGAGAAAGAACTCACCGGCCGCGGCGTGAGCTACTGCGCCACCTGCGACGGCTTCTTCTTCCGCGGCAAGGAGGTCGCCGTCGTCGGCGGAGGCGATGCTGCCATCGAAGAAGCGATCTTCCTGACCAGGTACGTCAACAAAGTACGGGTGATCCATCGCCGCGACCAACTGCGGGCCCACCTCGCTCTGCAGCAGCGGGCCTTCAAGAACGAAAAGTTTGAGTTCATCTGGAATACGGTCGTCACCGCCATCAACGGCGACCAAAGAGTGACCTCGCTCACACTGAAGAACGTCAAAACGGGGGAAGTGAGCGAGCTGCCCACCGATGGCATCTTCGTCTACGTCGGTCACATTCCCAACTCGCAACTGTTCGAGGGGAGACTGGCCATGGACGAGCGGGGGTATCTGATCACCAACGAGATGAAACAGACCAGTGTGCCCGGCGTCTACGCTGCAGGGGAGATCCAGGACAGCCGCTTCCAGCAGGTGGCCACGTCGGTCGGCCAGGGATGCGCAGCAGCTCTGGAGGCGGAGAAGTTCGTGGCCGAACTGGAGGACCGAGCCTATCCGGGCGAGCCCTAGCCTGCGTCTGAGGAGATCGAGGAACAGAGCAGCCAGACAACGTGGCAGGGCGACGATCCGAGACAAGGTGACAAGGTGACAGAGAGAGTAGGAAGGTGCAATGTCCAAGCAACTCGAGGAATTCAGAGCCTATCGCCAGCGCATGAACGAGAAAATCCTGGGCTGCGACCACCTGGGGATCAAGCGCTTCTTCAACCTGGACACCAAAGCCTACGAGGATGGCGCGCTGGACGGCAGGACGAAGGAGCTACTGGGGCTGGTGGCCTCGACAGTGCTGCGCTGCAACGACTGCATTGACTACCACCTCATCCAATGCGTGCGGCTGGGCTTCAGCGACGCCGAACTGCACGATGGACTGAACGTAGCCCTGGTGGTGGGGGGCAGCATCGTCATCCCCCACCTGCGCCATGCCTTCGACACCATCGAACAGTTGCGGGCGATGGAAGCGGAAGGGAAATCGTTGGATTTGTAGTCTCCGGGTACTGGATACTGGATACTGGGTATTGGGTATCAGCGACCAGTGATCAGGTATTGAGCTTCTCCTGATAACCGATCACCGAGACCTGATACGCGGCCGATGTCCATGCTTTGATTGCTTTGATTATGAGAGCGAACACCTATGCCTTACGTCAAGATAAACGACGAACGTCTCTACTACAGCGACTGGGACGGAGATGCACAGGATGAACGTCCCCCGCTGGTGCTGGTCCATGGCGCCGGGGGCACACATCTGCACTGGCCGCCACAGTTGCGGCGACTGCGCGACACCGACGTCTACGGTCTGGACCTGCCGGGGCACGGCCACTCCCGCGGCCAAGGGCAGGATAGCATCGCCGCCTACCGTGAGTTGATCCTCGCCTGGGCCAAGGCTCTGTCGCTGCGCCGCTTCGTGCTGGTGGGCCACTCCATGGGCGGAGCTATCGGGCAGGAGTTCGCCCTGCACTGCGCTGATCGGCTAGCGGGGCTGGTGCTGGTGTCCAGCGGCGCACGGCTGCGGGTTCATCCATCTATCCTGCAGGGAGTAC
>Ga0075114_10001113_pt1 | contig 14968 bp, 8 predicted proteins | sample AntAceMetag02UKM_FD_69784 | JGI IMG/M metagenome (GOLD analysis project Ga0075114, IMG submission 69784) | Saline lake microbial communities from Ace Lake, Antarctica - Antarctic Ace Lake Metagenome 02UKM | ecosystem: Environmental > Aquatic > Non-marine Saline and Alkaline > Saline | place... | reverse complement strand
CCATGCTCGCCTGGCGCAGCAACTAGCAGGTGGGGGGATGCATTGCCAGGCAGCAGAGCACTTCGCGGTTGCCCTGGATCTGTGGCCACAGGACGAAGAGGGTGCCCGCGAGCCTCGAAACAAGGCGGAACGCTACTGCAAAGGCAGCGAAGCCTGCGAGAAGGGCAACTGGGAGGAAGCGGTCGAACATCTGCAACCGCTCTACGATGTGACTCCAGACTACTCGGACGACTTGCCGGCAATACTCTTCGACGCCCGCGTGCAGTGGGGAGATGCCTATCGCCAGGCGGAGGAATGGTGCAAAGCCTACGAACAGTACGAGTTGGCAGCCGAAATGAACGAAGGATTGGACGTCACCCAGTCTCAAGGCCGCGGCGATGAAGTGTTCTTCAAGTGCACGACACCGACGCCGACGCGGACGATCACGCCAACGCCCACTCGAACGCCGACGCCGACTCCCACCCCCACCCGAACGCCGATACCGACAGCCACGCCTAGCCCAACGCCCTATGTTCCCTACTGCTACTATCCCGGCGAGGTCACGCACGCTGATCGCCCAGTGCCATTGGTGGAACTGGAGGTGGCTGTCTACGATCGCTATGGTCGGCCCAAGCAGGGTGTGCTGGTCAATATCGAGGCCTGGGGCTGGCCGACTTCTAACCGTACATGGACTAATGGTCATGTCGTATTTCCCGCCTTGAAGCCGGGGGAATGGACGGTGGAGTTACCTGACTTTGGCCGTAGCGCAGCCCAGGGCAAGGCGACGATTGAAAAGCATGGGCAGAGAGCCAGCATCACTTTCCGTGAGCGACCATGCAGGTGAGAAAGGCAGAACCTTTGTTGTACTGATGGAGCATGACAAGGGCATAGGTGAGTCGTCGTAGACTTCCGTGAAGTGCTAAGCAGATAAGGATGGAATGGAGATGAACCGGACAAACGAATGGGCCAGGGGCCCAGGACCCGCACTGCAACTGACAGATGAGCAAGGCAGACAGCGCGCCGTGGTCACTCATGGACACAGACTGCGCTTGGGACGTAGCGCAGACAATGATGTGATCATCAGCGATGTCCAGGCCTCACACCACCACGCGGTCTTGTGGTGGCAAGAAGGCCGCTGCCATCTCCGCGACCTGGGGAGCACCAACGGCACCTGGCTGAACGGCCGCAGGGTGACGGGCAGCCAGTCAGTTGGCGTCGGTGACCGTCTGCGCGTGGGGAACACGACCTTCCTACTGACCGAGGTCCAGCGTTACAGGGCAGGGGAGTTCGCACAGGGTCTGGCTACCGGCGTTGGACAGCCGGCCGCTGTCTCTCGTCCTGTTCGCGTCTGGTGGCCTGGTTCCCTGGAACCCCGTTGGTTTGTGGCTGGAGTAGCCATGGCGCTGTTTCTTATTCTTCTTCTCTTTGCTCTGTTTGGCCAAGGGCCCTATCGTCGGGTCCCGACGCAATCGCCAACAAGGTGGGCGGCAGGGGAAACACCTTCCGTGGTCATTGCTCCCGTGCCGACACTCCCGCGTCCCACGTCTACGCTGGCACCCACGGCAGCACCGAGACCGGCCAGGCGATGCTTCCAACCCAGGCTGCGCCACAGGGAGGAGCACAAAGGCTGCTGTGGCGAGGTTGCAGGTGTCGTGAGCGATCTCAACGGTAGGCCCTACCCATGGGCACGTGTCTACATCTCAGTGGAGGACGGCAACTGGAGCAAGTACTTCGACGTCGCTGCTGATGGTCTCTACAATGCAACCGCGCTGACCCCTTGGGACAACATCTATCTCGTCCGCCTCGTTGGCCGCAACATCTCCAGCGGAACGTACAGGTTTCAGTACGCCGCTGATCCGGGCGAATGGCGAGTCCTCGTAGACTTCTATGAAGTGACGTGTAGATGAGGATGGAGATGAGCCGGAGAAACGAATGGGCCGGGAGGCCAGGCCCGGCGCTGCAACTGATGGACGAGCAAGGGAGACAACGCGCCGTGGTGGCGTCTGGACAAAGAGCGCACTTGGGACGTGGTGCAGATAATGATGTGGTCGTCGGCGATGACCAGGTTTCACGCCGCCACGCCATCTTGTGGCAGCAACAGGGCCGCTACTACGTCCGCGACGAGGGGAGTACGAATGGGACCTGGCTGAACGGCCGCAGGGTGGTGGGCAGCCAATCGGCGCGCGCTGGTGACCGTTTGCGCATTGGGAATACGACCTTAGTGCTGACAGAGGGTCAACGCCGCCAAGCGAGGGTCACAAGAGGGAGAACGGGAATCCCCCTTCCTGCTACCTTGGCTGGCGCGGGATTGCTTATGTTGTTGCTTCTCTTCGTCCTCGTACTCTCCCGGCCATCCGGAGTGGTGTTTCACCCAGCACCACAGCTAACCAGCTATTCGTCGCCGTTGGAACGGGCGAGGAGTCGGGCGTTGAAGGCCACGGTGGCATTGATCGTCCGCAACGAACAGACTGGCCAGATCACCTCCGGGTCGGGAAGCATCGTGTCGCCTGGCGGGCACATCCTCACCAACTTCCACATCATCGGTGACCCGAACAGCGGGCAGCCTTACAACGCCGCCGGGTGGGCGCTTGTGGGCGTCAATCGATCATCGAGCCTGGGCGCTCCTCCGGACTTCGACTACACTGCGGAGTTGGTGAGAGCAGATGTGGACCTGGACCTGGCCTTGCTGCAAGTAATTGCTTTGGACGGTGGGGATCCCTTGCCTGCTGGCTTCAACCTGACTAGTGTGCCCATTGGAGACTCCCGCGCCGTCCAGATCGGAGACCCCATCTCCATCATTGGCTTCCCCGAGCTGGGCGGGATGACTGTGACTCTAACCAAGGGAACCGTGGCTGGCTTTCACGACCAGGGGATGCATGCCCAGGCGTGGATCAAGACAGACACCGAGATCGGCCCCGGCAACTCCGGCGGGATGGCCCTCAACGAGCGCTGGGAACTGATTGGCGTCCCCACATTCATCACGGCATCGCAGAAGGTCTCGGGCAAGATCGGTTGGATACGACCGATCCATCTGGCCGGACCCTGGCTGAGATAGGTTCGTTGGCGCGATCGGGAGAAGAGCAGGTAGCCGCGATATCCCATGACGGCAGGTTGGCACAAGAGTGAGATATGACCGAGTTGATCGGCAGGACGCTGGGCCAATATCATATCCTCGAAGAAATCGGCCGCGGCGGGATGGCTACCGTTTACCGAGCTGAGCAAACGAGACTGCGCCGCTACGTGGCTCTGAAGGTGTTGCACCCTCATCTGGCTGGCGACACCACCCTCGTTATCCGTTTCCAGCGGGAAGCGCGCACGGTCGCTCGTCTGCAACATCCTCATATCGTCGCCATTTATCAGGTAGGCCAGCAAGGGGGATACTACTTCATCGCTATGGAGTACCTGACCGGGCAGCCGCTGAACCAAGTCATCCGGCGTCACGGCGCGTTGCCACTGCAACGGTTGGTACACATGGTTCAGCAGGTCGCCGCGGCACTGGACTACGCGCATGGACAGGGGCTAATTCACCGTGATATCAAGCCCAGCAATATCATCGTGGGGCAAGGCGATAGAATCAAGCTGACCGATTTCGGCATTGCCAAGTCCAGACTTGACGCCCGTCTCACCATGACAGGCAGCATACTGGGCACACCTTACTACATGGCGCCGGAGCAGGCACAAGGACGGGCCGTTGATCATCGAGCGGACATCTATTCGCTGGGGGTGGTCTGCTACGAGATGCTGACTGGGCGGGTGCCGTTCGGCGGTGCGACACCGGCCGTGCTGCATGCCCATGTCTATGAAACAGCACCACCCCTGCGATCGCTGAACCGGCGACTGCCGCCGGAGGTGGAGAAGGTCGTTGGGCGAGCGCTGGCCAAGGAACTGGGGGAACGCTATCGGAGCGCCGGGGAGTTGGCGGCTGGACTGGAGGCGGCGGCGCGGGGCAAGAGGGTGACGCCGTGGCCCGTCGAGCCGATCGAGCCTGCGGCGCAAGTGGCCAGACCAGAGGTGAGGAAACGGCGGGCTCTGTTTCTCTACCTGGGCTTAGCCATTGTTGTGCTGGTACTGGCCATCGCAGTTGGTCACCCCTGGGTCACATCAGTCCTGCCGACGCCCATCTCGACGTCGCAGGTGGTGGAGTGGCGCCCCACGGACAGCTCGCTGCCGCCGACACCCACGCCAATGCCGGGGGCCACCTCTCCCCCCGCTTCCACATGGCAGACGCCGCAGATCGTCGTTGACGGCACGTACAACGTGCGCGCCGGCCCGGGCACCAGCTATGCCAGGGTTGGTCAGGTGACAGCCGGGCAGATACTGGACATCGTGGCCAAGAACCCCGATGGCACCTGGTGGCAGGTCTGCTGCGTAGACGGCCAGCGGGTGTGGATCAAGGCCAGTCTGGTGCAAGTCATGGGCCCGACGGACGCGGTGCCGGAGGCGGCCAGCATCCCGCCCACACCGACACCCGCGCAGCGAATCGCCAGTTCCAAGGATGACTTCAGCGGGTCACAGGGAGCCAATAACTGGGAGTACCTCGTGGAGGATGACCGCAATTCAGGTCGCTTTGCACGGTTTCCTCGCTTTCAAGCCTACCAATCGTCCGACGGCAAGCCCGCTCGCAATTGCTGGTTGGGCAGCGAGCAACACGTGCGCATCTGCGAGGAAGGAGAAGTGCACCCCGGGGTGACCGGGCGTATTGCGTATATGTGGCATAGCAACGTCAATCGGCAAGTTCGAGTCCAAGTCCACGCCCACAAGATAGATATCAGTTGTGGAGACGGGGTCTGGGTGGGGACCCTCACTGGACAGGAGAAGCAAGAACCCAACGAGGTTGGTGAGTTCCGAATCGGCGGCGCAGATTATGGAGGCCACACCGCGAACTACTCAGTTCAGGTCAACCAGGATAGTTACATCTTGGTGATGGTAGACATCCATCGTTCGTCAGGTTGCGATCAGACTAGGCTGTATGTTGACATCTACGGGCCTGTAAACAAATAAGTTCCCCAATCGTGTCATTGCGAGGAGCGCTTTTTGCGACGAAGCAATCTCCTTCCTAGACAAACGTGGGGATTGCTTCGCAAAAACCGCTCGCAATGACATCGTGTCGGGAAGTTATTCTTTTGCGGACCCTACTGACCTGCGCAACTATCAGTGATTGAAGGGGAACAGCATGGCCGATTTGGCGGGCAGGACGCTGGGCCAGTATCAGATCATCGAGGAAATCGGCCGCGGGGGGATGGCTGTCGTCTACAAGGCCTGGCAGCCATCGCTGAATCGCCATGTGGCCATCAAGGTGCTGCCGCCGCAGTTCACCTTCGACCAGCGGTTTGTGCAGCGGTTCCAACGGGAGGCGCAGGCCGCGGCCGGCCTGCGCCATCCCCACATCGTGGTCATCCACGACACCGGCGAGCAGCAGGGCCTTTACTACATCGTCATGGAGCTGCTGGAGGGCCAGACTCTGAACCAGCTCATCGAGCGGGAGGGGCCGTTGCCGCCGACGAGGGTGGCTCAGATCGTAGGTCAGATCGCCAGCGGCCTGGACTATGCGCACAAGCGGGGCTTCGTCCATCGTGACGTCAAGCCGAGTAACGTCTTCGTGGGCCAGGGGGATCAGGCCACGCTGACCGACTTCGGCATCGCCAGGGCGGCGGAGGGCACACGGCTGACGCGGACGGGCATGCTCATGGGGACGCCGGAGTATATGTCGCCGGAGCAGGCCAAAGGAGAGGAAGTGGACGGTCGCACCGACGTCTACTCGCTGGGCGTGGTGGCCTACGAGATGCTGACGGGGCGAGTGCCCTTTGCTGGCACCACGCCCCACGCTGTGTTGCACAAGCACATCTACGAACCGCTGCCGCCTCTGCGGTCGCTCCGACCTGGGTTGCCGCCTGCCTTGGAGCAGGTGCTGGGCAAGGCGCTGGCCAAGCAGCCCGGGGCGCGCTACCCCGCCGCAGGGACATTGGCCAGGGCGATGACCGAGGCGGTGGAGGGCAGAACGGTGGCTACAGGTACCCAGAAGCCACGGGCACGCCCTGCCACTGCTGCCAAGGAACCGCCGACGATGGTGGCGCCACCGGCCGTCCGGCCTGCGCCTGCGGGAGTGGCTCCCAGGGCCGAAGGCCGCGCCAGGGTTCCAGTCTGGCTGTGGGCTGGAGCTGGTCTGGCGGCGGTGGCTCTGATCGTGAGCATCATCCTGGCCACAAGAGTCGTGAGCATCATGCTGGCCACGAGAGGGGGAGGCCAGTCGTCCTCCCGTGCGCTGACTCCTACACCAAGAACGCCAACGGCAACATCTCTACTGTCTACTTCCACGCCACTGCCGCCAACGGCGAGCCCTGTGCCTCCGACAGCGACGTCCAAACCAGCGACAGCGACGCCACTGCCGCCAACGCCAACGCCCGTGCCTCCGACAGCAACGCCCAAACCAGCGACAGCGACGCCACTGCCGCCAACGGCGACCCCTGTGCCGCCGACAGCAACGCCCAAACCAGCGACGGCCACGCCACTGCCGCCAACGCCAACGCCCGTGCCTGCTACGCCTACGCCAGCCCAGCCGGTTGCCGTTGCCACCCGGGTGTGGGAGAGGGATGGTTCGGTCATGGTCTACGTCCCCGCTGGTGAGTTCATCATGGGCAGTTCCGATGGCGAGGGATACAGTGATGAGCATCCTCAGCATACCGTGTATCTGGATGCTTTCTGGATCGACAAGTATGAAGTGACCAATGCCCAATATGCCCAGTGTGTGGATGCCGAGGTCTGTGCCGCGCCGGGTAGCAGCAGCTCCCACACCCGCGGCTCGTACTACGGCAACCCCGACTATGCGGATTACCCGGTCACCTATGTTGACTGGCACCGGGCCAACGCCTACTGCGCCTGGGCGGGCAAGCGGTTGCCTACCGAAGCCGAGTGGGAGAAGGCGGCCCGGGGCAGCAGCGACACGCGCATGTACCCGTGGGGGGATCAGGCCGCCGATTGCACGCTGGCCAACTTCTACCACAATGGCTACTGCGTGGGCGATACCAGCCAGGTGGGCAGCTATCCCAGCGGGGCCAGCCCCTACGGTTGCCTGGACATGGCTGGAAACGTATGGGAGTGGTGCCAGGATTGGTACGACGAAGACTACTACGCCCGTTCGCCGCAACGCAATCCGCAGGGGCCAGATTCTGGGAACGTCCGCGTCGTTCGTGGCGGCTCGTGGCACCGCTATAAGTGGTTCGTGCGCGCCGCCATACGCTGGGACCAAGACCCCGTCTATCGCAACAAATACGTCGGTTTTCGTTGCGTCTCCCTTTCTCCGTAGTTCTGGCTTGCAGGGTTCGGGGTTCTGTATTCTGGCACGGGGGGAGTCTGAGGGGGGTGTCCCTCCTCAGCGACGCGCGAGTACAGCGAGAAAGCCCACAGTCAGCCGATGAAGCGGAGTCAGCCGATGAAGCGGATGGAGCCGAAAGAGGAGCATCGCTTGCAGACCAAGCAATCGCCCATCTTCACCAAGACCTACGACCTGCTCAAGTGGCTGGTGCCTCACCTGGACAAGTATCCCAAGAGCCAGCGATTTCGGCTGGCCAAGCCTATCGAGGACGCTGCTTTCGACTTCCAAGGTTTGCTCATCCAGGCCACCAAAGAAGGCAAACCGCGCCGTACCTTGCTGCGGGCCGACGCCGAACTGGGCAAACTGCGTCACTACATTCGCCTGGGCGTGGACCTGCGCCATACCAGCCACCGGCAATACGCCCACGTGGCCAGGATGCTGGTGGAGGTGGGCAAGTTGCTGGACGGGACGCTCGCCGTCCCTTGTGTGGGGCCGGTCGGAAAGACGCCGCGTCACTACAAGCCCTGAGTCCATGTGTGACAACACACTGGGCCAGATGACCTCCTAACAAAGCGAATGGGCAGGATCAGCACCAGCGGAGACCACATACCGGACGGGCAGAAAGCGTGGCCGACTGAGAGGCAGAGAGGACACACATGGTAGATACACCATCGCAGCTAGGGCCTTACCGACTCGAACGATTGCTGGGCAGTGGCGGCTTCGCCAACGTCTACCTGGCCTTTGATACCCGCCGCGGCCACCACGTGGCGCTCAAGGTGTTGCATCCGCACTATGCGCTGGGTGTGACACTGGAGCGGTTTCAGCGCGAAGGCGAACAGATCCTGCTGCTACGTCATCAGCACATCGTCGGCGCCTACGCCGTCGAGCAAGTGGATGGCCGCTACGTGATCGCCATGCAGTACATGCCCGGCGGCAGCCTGGCGGACCTGCTGAGACAACGGGGCCGGCTCAACCTGCCTGAGGCCGCGCGCATCGTGAACGAGGTGGCTGCGGCCCTGGATTACGTCCACCCGAAGGTCGTTCATCGGGACTTGAAACCGAGCAACGTCCTGTTTGATGCACAGGGCCGGGCCTGCGTGGCCGACTTCGGCATCGCCCGCATCAGCGACCGCTCTAGCCTGACGGCTACTGGTCAGTCAATGGGCACACCGCACTACATGGCCCCCGAGCAGGTGCGCTCTCGCATGGCGCCGATCAGCCCGGCCACCGACGTCTGGGCGCTGGGTGTCATGCTCTACGAGATGCTGTGCGGCCAAGCGCCCTTCATCGGCGAGGATTCGATGGCCGTGCTGTACCAGGTGGTACACGAGACACCACCTCAACCTACAGAACTGATCTCGAGGCTGCCACCGGCTGTGGATCGCATCCTGACGCGGGCGCTGGCCAAGGATCCGCGAAAGCGCTACCAGCGGGCTGGCGATTTGGCGAGAGATGTGCGCAGTCTGGTGCGCCCCACCCCCAAGCCAAGAGTCGTCAAGCGGCGGCGGGCTGAGCAGCCCACGCTGCACGCGCCCGCCGACCACCTGGGGCAGCCAACTTTCAGGGCTGCAACGCCTGTGCCAGAGCACAGACGTGGCGGCCCGGCGCTGTGGATCGGCTTGGGCATTGTAGGTGTCGTAGTTGTGGCGCTTCTGGTCAGCACTGTGTTGGAGCCTAGGCGGACGCCCACGGATATGCTGACCCCAGAGGCCATTACTCTCGTCGACACGGCGACTCTTCCTCCGTTGCCCGAACCAGCTCCGCCAAAGCCGGAAGTCGTCACGCCAATCCCTGGGACCGTGCCTACCGACACGCCGACACCAACGCCTACCGCGCCCACCGACACGCCGACGCCAACCCCCTGGCCGACTGGCGATCTGTGGTGGACACGAGACGTACATGTCTATGCGGTCGCTCCCCCTCCAGCGCCGATAGCAGGCGCGCAGGTCGAAGCCATTGCGATCAGTGCCGACGGCTGCTTTACCGACAACGATGGCACCTGTTCCGTCACTGTCCATGCGCACGACGCCGGATCGGTGCAGGTGAGTGTTTCGGCTGAGGGCTACCATGCATTCAGTGATCATTACCCCGGCCTACCTCAGTCCGCCTCATTGCGCATTGGCTTGCCGCCCTTATCAACCTCAACCGACACCCCTACGCCGCCGCCGACTGCGACTCACACGGCGACGCCCGTTGTGCCCACGGACACGCCGACGCCGAAGAGCTATCCTGCGCCCACACTACAACAGCCCGCCAACGGTCATCATGCGGGCGGAGATGCTGTGCTGTTGGTGTGGAACTGGGAAGGCGAGTTGGGCGCTGACGAGCACTTCAACGTCCGGATATGGGCAGATGAGAGCACGACGGTCCCTGTGGCCGTGGCATGGTCTGACGAGAGAGGCTTCGGGCTGGACTTGTCTGGACTGCCGCCGAGGTTCTACTGGAGCGTCCGGGTGATTCGGGGGCATTATGAGGGTGATACGCCGGTCTTTGATGGGGAATTGAGCCCTGATAGCGATAGGTGGTTGATCGAGCAGGCCGGGCCGCCGCCAATTACACCGTCGCCGACACCGGAGAGGCCGGAGTGAGGACACGGATCGTAGGGCATCGGATTCCTGCTCGTCTCACTACGATCTTTTTGCCCATTGTGGGCTTTGAGGAGGTGCATCGTGAAAGTGCAAACAGAGAGTAGCTCCAACATCGCTCCCGTCGAATTGTTAAGCGGCGCAATTTGGCAATCTCGCCAGAGCCTACGTCGCCCTGTGCACAAACTGACCGCGCTGGGCCTAACGCTGGCATTGCTGGCTGCCAGGCTGCTCACTGTGCTCCAAGTCCCTACCAGCGGTTTGCAGGAGGAGGACACTTGGCACATCCAGTGCGTGGATTGCCCGAAGTACTTCGACCAAATGACCGACCGCACCCTGGCCCTCGATGCAGAGGGTCACCCCCACATCGCCTACGGCGGCAACCATCTGTACCATGCCTGGCACGACGGCAGCCAGTGGCATACTGAGGTTGTGGACAGTGCGGATGGAGTGGGAAGATACGCCTCACTGGCTCTGGATTCTGCGGACCATCCTCATATTGGCTACTACGATGCGACAAACCACGATTTGAAATATGCTTTCTGGAATGGTTCGAGCTGGGTTGTACAGACGGTAGATAGCGGAGGTGAAGTAGGGCTTGGGGCCTCGCTGGCCCTGGATTCCGCCGGCCGTCCGCACCTGGTCTACTATGATCGGTCCAACCAGGATCTCAAGTACGCCCGCTGGAACGGGTCGACCTGGATCATCGAAATCGCAGACGACACGGCTTCCTGGTGGTGGTGGAGTCTGGCTTCACTGGCCCTGGACTCCCAGGATCACCCTCATGTCAGTTATCGTCAGGGTGCCGATGGCTCACTCAAGTATGCCACCAAGACCAGTGGCACCTGGACGCTCCAGACGGTTGAGGCGGGCGGCTGGATGTCCTCTATAGCCATAGACTCGGCTGATCGGCCCCACATCAGCTATGGGGCAGAAACCGTCTCGCCCCGCGAGCTTCGCTATGCCAGTTGGAACGGCACATCCTGGGAAATCCAGACCGTGACGCAGGTCGGCACATGGGGGCCTGTACCGTCATTGGCCTTCGACTCGGCAGGGCAGCCGCACATCAGCTTCCAGGACTGGAACGGCTACAAGGTGAAATACGCCAGGTGGGATGGGAGTGAATGGCTCATTGAGGACGTAGGGAGTGTGGGTTGGTGGGGAGGACGGAATTCTCTTGTCCTGGATGCCAGCGACCGGCCTCACATCGCGTACCACAGTTGGTCGCCTTTCGAGATCCGATATGCTGTCGAGGATGGAGCGAGTTGGACGCAGGAGACTGTGGACACAGGGGGGAATGTTGGCGCGTGGAGTTCGATAGACGTGGATGCCAATGGCTACCCCCATATCGCTTACCATGACGATCCCAACATGCATTTGAAGTACGCCTCTTACGATGGAGCGGCCTGGACCACGCAAATCGCAGACGAAACATGGGGCACGGGTGAGCACACGTCTCTGGTTCTGGACTCCGCAGGACACCCGCACATTAGTCATTGTAGTTGGGGAAACGCCCACCTCCGGTACAATCGCTGGGACGGGACTGGCTGGGTCATCCAGGTAGTTGATGCCAGCGACGGGGTGGGAGGGTATACCTCCCTGGCCCTGGATTCGAACGAACACCCGCACATCAGCTACTACGACTGGGACAACCAGGCCCTGAAATACGCCACGTGGGACGGTCAGAGTTGGGTGACCCAGACGGTGGATGACATAGGGGATGGCGGTGGCTGTTCCTATACCTCAATTGTTGTAGACCCTGATGACGATAATCCTAGTATCGCCTACTACGATGCCGACAGCCAGGACTTGAAAGTTGCTCATTGGAATGGGGCAGGCTGGGCAGTCCAAATCGTGGACAGCGATGGTGACGTAGGCTGCAGTCCGGCGATAGCCTTCGACTCGAGCGGCCATCCGCATGTGGTTTACTACGACTCGAGCGAAAGGAAACTCAAATACGCCTCTTGGGATGGCGCGAACTGGCACATTCAGACCGTGACCTCACAGAATAGCTGGGCGCCTCGCTCCGCCCTCGTCTTAGATGACGGCGGGCGTCCTCACATCGCTTATACGGACGGATCTGTCGAAAAGGATGCTATGTACGCCTACTGGAACGGGGCAGAATGGATTGTCGAGACAGTAGAGGAAGCGGGCGACGTTGGCTCCTGGATATCACTGGCCTTCGACCCTTCCGGCTTCCCCCACGTGAGCTATCATGATAGCACCAATGCGGCGCTGAAACATGCGGTGAAACTGACAACGCCCACACCGACACCGACAAATACGCCAACGCCGACGCCGACACCCACGAACACGCCAACACTAACGGCGACACCGACAGAGACGCCCACGGCCACGCCAACACCGACGCCGACGCTGACAAGCACGCCGACCAAGACGCCGACAGTCACGCCGACCCCCACGCCCACGCCTACCCATACACCCACGCACACGCCCACCCATACGCCCACGTACACACCTGATGCATGGAGGATCTATCTCCCGCTGCTGGTGAAGCGCTACTCCATAGCCACGCCGACGCCACAACCTTGGGTTCGCAGCGGGCTGGCGGGCAGGGAGGTGATCTCGCTGGCTCTCGATCCAACCGGGCCCGGCGTCGTCTATGCCGGGACCGAAGAGAATGGGGTTTACAAGAGGACCTACTGCGGCGGGGGTTGGCGGCAGAAGGGACTGGGTAACCAGGGCTCTCTGGTTCTGGCCGTGGCTCCCAATGGCCACCTCTACGCTGGCTCCTGGGGCGGCGGTGTCCGCAAGAGTACCAACGGAGGCGACACGTGGACGGAGGTCAACAATGGCCTCGACAACCATCATATCTACACCATCGCCGCCGATCCCAGCAACAGCCAGGTGGTCTATGTGGGCACAGGTGAAGCAGGGGTCTACAAGACGACAAACGGCGGCGGGTCCTGGCGGGCGGTGAACAGCGGTCTGGGCAGCCTGCGTATTCGCGCTCTGGCCGTTGATCCTTTCAACAGCCAAATCGTCTACGCAGGGACGGCCGACATGGGGGTCTACAAGACGACGAATGGTGGCAACTTCTGGCAGGCGGCGAACAGCGGGCTGGCGGACCGCATCTGGGGGCTGGCTGTGGACCCGATCACCACGAACGTGATCTACGCGGGGGCAGAGGGGGGCGTGTACAAGAGCGTCAACGGTGGGCAGTCGTGGCAGGATACGGGGTTCATGGCCAAGACCTACATGCTGGCCGTGGATCCTGTGCAGCATAACACAGTCTACGCGGGCACGGCTGAGCGTGGGGTGTACCTGAGCGAGGACGGGGGGGTGTCGTGGGAGCAGTGGAACGAGGGACTGGGTGATATGGTTGTCAAGGCGCTGGCTCTGGACCCGACTGCCTGCAATGCGATCTACGCCGGCACGCAGGATGGAGTCTGGGAGCGGGGAGTGCGGTGAGGACGAGGAACTACATCATGAGATCATGGCCAGGGAACAACTCCGGCACTGCTCCCATGGGATGGTCAGGGAGCGGGGTTGGGCCATCTCAGCACAGACAGCATCGCCGTGCCCACGTGCGGATCACCGCAACCGTGGTGCTCGGCCTCCTGGTCGCGTGCGTTCTGGTGCTTCTGCGTGTCCTCGTCGTGGGGCCGGCCGGGGCACAGGCGCAGGGTGGCTGTGGGGCGGCAGATGAGCGAATCCCTTTCTGGGCGTCAAGCTATGGGGGGCAGACATGGGAGGAGGCGCGGTCCATCGAGCAGACCTCGGATGGCTGCTACGTGGTGGCTGGTTACACGACGTCCTTTGGCGCGGGCTACGAAGATGCCTGGGTTCTGAAACTGGATGGAAAGGGTGGCGTTCGGTGGCAGAACACCTACGGGGGCGAGGACAACGAAAGTGCTTATTGCATCCGCGAGACGTTCGACGGAGGCTACGTGCTGGCTGGCTACACGGGTTCCTTTGGTGCTGGTGAAGACGACACCTGGGTGTTGAAGTTGAGTGCGGGGGGTGCCATCCAGTGGCAGAAGACTTACGGAGGTGTTCTGGCAGATGGAGCCTCCTCCATTGAGCAAACGGCCGACGGGGGCTATGTAGTGGCGGGCAGCACCACCTCCTTTGGCGCAGGCGCATATGACATGTGGGTCCTGAAGCTCGACAGCGCAGGCCGAATCCAGTGGCAGAAGACGTATGGGGGTCATTCATCAGATGGGGCCTACTCCGTCAAGCAGACGACCGATGGGGGCTATGTAGTGGCGGGCAGCACGGCCTCATTTGCCTCGGGCTCGGGAGACGTCTGGGTGCTGAAGCTGGATGGGACCGGTCGGATCGAGTGGGAGAATGCGTACGGCGGGTGGTCAGAGGATATGGCTTACTCGATTACGCAGACGACCGATGGCGGATACGCGCTGGCGGGGTTCACCTACTCCTTTGGCGCTGGCGACAGCGATGTCTGGGTGCTCAAGCTGGACAGCGTGGGCCGAATCCAGTGGCAGAAGACGTATGGCGGCACATCCTCTGACAGGGCCTACTCGATCGAGCAGACTGCCGATGGCGGCTATGTGCTGGCCGGCTACACCTACTCCTTTGGCGCCGGCCACAGGGATGTCTGGGTGCTGAAGCTGGATGGCGAGGGCACCATCGGGTGGCAGAAGACCTACGGGGGGCCATCGTCCGAGAAGGCCTACTCGATCGAGCGGGTGACCGATGGCAGCTATGTGCTGGCCGGCTATACGAGATCCTTCGGCGCGGGCGAGGAGGACCTCTGGGTACTGAAGCTCGACGGGGACGGCGCTATCCCTGAATGCTCCCTGATGGGGACATCCAGCGCTGCTGTAGAGGACACACAGATCGCCGGTGATGACTCGTCCGCAACCGTTGGGAACACAACGGCTGTAGCTGGGAATACCTACATAGCTCCAATGGATTCAGCTGCTTTGGTGAGGGCTCAGTGCTATCACGAGGGCACCGCAACCCCGACCAGCACTCCCACCCCCATGCCTACTTTCACGCCCACCGGCACGCCAACGCACACGCCCACCGACACACCGACGCCCACGCCCACCGACACACCGACGCACACGCCCACCGACACACCGACGCACACGCCCACCGACAC
>Ga0075114_10001099_pt1 | contig 15070 bp, 8 predicted proteins | sample AntAceMetag02UKM_FD_69784 | JGI IMG/M metagenome (GOLD analysis project Ga0075114, IMG submission 69784) | Saline lake microbial communities from Ace Lake, Antarctica - Antarctic Ace Lake Metagenome 02UKM | ecosystem: Environmental > Aquatic > Non-marine Saline and Alkaline > Saline | place... | reverse complement strand
TAATTGTTCATTAATGTTGCAATTGGAAACACTAACTTCCATTTGTTTGGCTTCAATTTTTGATATATCAATTAAATCATTGATAATATTTAGCATTCGAGCTCCACTTTTTTCAATTATATTTACATATTTGGTTAATTGTTCTTCTGTAAGGGTGGGAAGTTTTAATAAGCCTGCAAAACCCAAAATTCCGTTCATAGGTGTTCTTATTTCATGACTCATATTGGCAAGGAAGGCCGATTTTAGGCGATCACTTTCTTCTGCTCTGTCTTTAGCTATTTCCAGCTCCGTATTAATACTTTTAATGTGGTCAAAACTTTTTCCTAATTCTTCATTTAGTGCCTGGTATTCTTCATTTTGATTTATAAGGTCTTCATTTAATTCTTTCATTTTTTCTTCGGTATAAACCCGAGTAGTAATATCTCTAACAATGCTTGTAGAACTTACTACGTCATTATTTTCTCTATGAAAAGTAAGAATAATTTCTGCCGGAAATATTTTACCATTTTTTCTTTTTAATAGTTGGCTGTCATGTAGTACATCGTTGCCTTTTTTAATGGCAGTTTTAATTTTCTCTCCGAAGGCTTTAAACTCATCTTTACTCGCATATAGAAATGATGTATCTTTTCCAATTAATGTCTCAGGGTCATACCCTAGTTGATTAAAAGAATCGTTAGCCCATTCGATAACCCTTTCAGGCATTTTTATTGAAAAAACAGAATCCCACATTGAATTGGTTAATTGTTCGAGGTATTCTTTAGCTGCTTTTATTTTTTGTTCGGCTTTTTTACGTTCTGTAATATCTCTCCAAACTGTATGTATAACTTCATTGTTGGGTTCATGAGAAATTGCAGTCAGCAATATCTCTGCCGGAAAAGCATCTCCATTACTTCTTAGGTGGGTCCACTCAAAACGGTGTGTGCCATTTTTAAGTGCTGTCTTCATCATTTCATTAGCTTTTTCTTCCGAACTTCGGCCATCGTTTTGTAATTCTGGCGAGAATTTTGATGGGTGTAGATTCAATATATCATCCTTGGTTTTGTGATTTAGCAATTTTACAGTTGCCTGATTGCAGTCAGTAAATTTTCCATTTTTTAGAATTGACACAGCATCGCCTGACTTTTCAAAAAGTTCGCGGAATTTTTTTTCGCTTTCTTCAATCTTGATCTTGGCATTAACTAAATCTAACTCCAGTTTTTTCCTGTCTGTAATATCAATTGATCTGCCCTGAAATCCAACTAATTCTCCTTTGTCATTTAAAATTGCATTTGCTGATAAATCAACATCGATAATACTACCATCCTTTTTAATTTGTTTAATATCAATTTTGTGTTTCTTAACTTCTTTCAAGTTAAGGCTGGATACTATATTTTTGGCTAGATTATTAATTTTTAATAATCCTGTTTCGGTAGTAAATACAGCTGTGTTTAAGCCAATAAACTCTTCGGGTGTATAACCCAAAAAGTTCAAAACTGCATCATTTACATAAGTAAGGTTAAAATTATGGTCTGTTGTCCAAATTACATCTGTTGTATTTGTTGCTAAAAGTCTGAATCTTGATTCACTCTCCAATAGTTCTGCCTTAGCCAATTTTTTCTCAGTTATATCTCTTGCAATATAGAGTACTGTATTTTTTGTTTTAGGATTTGCCGTTCCTTCAAACCATTTTATTTCTTTATTAATGGTTAATGGATATTCTATGGTGTTACTTATCCCACAGTCAAGAGTTTTTTTTATAAATGCAAGAAATAGATCAGCTTCAGTTTTAGGAAATATATCATGGAGAGTTTTGCCAACTGCTTCCTGTGGGATTTTATACAATAATTCGGGTGATGTTGGTGCTATATTAATATATGTTCCATCTCTATCTATCTCAAAAACTATATCTTTCATTGAGTTGAAGAGTGCACGTAAACTGTTTTCACTTTCTTTTAATTCAAGCTCGTTAATCTTTTTTTCAGTAATGTCAGTTACATATACCAGAAATCGGGTTTCAGAAAGTTTGACAGAATTTACCGTCCAATATCTAAGATTTCCACTTTTTGTACTGAAAGAAATATCGCCAACAAATTTGCCTGTTTTTACTAAGAACTCAAAATGTTTTTTTACATTGCCTTGATCATCTGGTGGAACAAGGTCTATAAGATTCATTTTTAATAATTCACCTTGCGAATAACCAGTTATTTCTGCTGCTGCTTCATTTACCTCAATGAAGCTACCTAATTCATTGGAAACAAAAATTCCATTAGGTGCATTTTCAGCATAGCTCCTAAATTTCGCTTCGCTTTGCTTTAACTGTTGTTGGCTAAACTTGAGTTCTTTCTCTGAACTTATACGTTTAGAAATATCATGAACAATAACTGAAAATATTACCTGATTATCTATTGTTAATTTTGTTTGATATATTTCAACATCTTTTATTTTCCCACTAGCAAGTTTATGTTTTTGAGTGAAATAATTATGATTATTTTTCATAGCCTCCTCCATATTAATCCTTATTTCCTCAGGAGGGAGTGTGTTAATGTTACTAATATTCATACCTATTAACCGCTCGTTGGTATAACCATAGAATTTTACAGCCGCTTCATTTGCAAAATATATATTTCCTGTTTTTGGATTTATTAGAAGAATAACCGCATTGTTATTATTAACAAAATCAGAGTATTTAAAATTAGCCGTATTATCGGCTAATTGTTTTCTAAGAAACTCATTTTCAAGCTTTAATTCTTCGTAATTGGGTTTTGATTTCATGAAAGAATGTATAAGTGTTTGTGGTGGCAATTACACCAAAAGGGTAAATATATGAAAAAAAGTTAAAAATTAGATATTGGGTAGTATGTTTTAGGTTTCAGGTTTCATTTTGAAATGGGAGTGGCAGAGAGGTATGTACTTGGATTTTTATAAATTTGTCAATTATAAATTATAATGCCTTAGGCAGACAGGTTGATTATGAACTTTGAAGTAGAAAATAGATTTTTTATTGTAGGTGGTGCAGGAAGTGGGTTTGGAAGAGCAATTTCACATTTGCTAGCTAAAGAAGGAGCCTACGTTTTGGCTGTGAGTCGTACTGAAGGAAAGTTAAAATCATTGGTAAATAGTTTTCCGGATAATATCGAATATTTATGTGGTGATATTATGAGTTCTGCTATTCAAAATATGATTGTTAACTGGGCTAATAAGAAGCAGTTATCAGGTATTGTTTTTAACGCCGGTGGCCCTCCAGCCGGAGGAATAACTGATATGAATATGCAGATGTGGGATGAGGCATGGGAAACAGTTGTAAGGTGGAAAATAGCACTTACTGATTTGTTGCTCCCGATATTTAAAAAGCAAAATTATGGAAGAATGCTTTTTATTGAAAGTGTTTCAGTTAAGCAACCTGTTAAAAATTTAGTACTTAGCAATGCTCTTAGACCAGCAATTATTGGGTTTGCAAAAACTCTTTCGCAAGAAGTAGCTGCAAATGGAATAACTGTTAATGTACTTGCTCCGGGATATCATAGTACTGCTGCAATGGAAAGGCTGTTTACAAAAAAGGCTGAAGTGGAAGGAATAAGCAAAAAGGAAGCTCAACTAACGTTTGAAAATGAAATTCCGGTGGGAGAAATGGGTAAACCCGAAGAAATGGCCAGTTTAGCGCTTTGGCTGTTATCACCCTTGTCTAGGTATGTAACTGGGCAAACAATAACCCATGATGGTGGCTTAGTTAGCTCGTTATTTGGGTGAGTAAATTTTGGACAGCATAAGATCCGCTAAGTCGCCTTGGACTTAGCGGATCGGTTGGGGGTAGGCTATTCAACCCGCTGAAAGATTTTCTCTCCTGTGTCGCGAAAATTCCATTCATCGGGTTTTACATTAGGAGAACCGATAAGTCGGCTTGGACTTAGCAGATCAGTATGTATAATCTATTTTCAATCCCCTGAAAAATTTCCACTCCTGTGTCGCGAAAACTCCATTCAGCGGATTTTTAATATGAATGTTAATAATTAATTTTAGTAAATTTACCAATAGTCAATATTTAAGATAAAAACGGTATGGAATATATTTCGTCTTTGGATTACGGTGAAACATATCATATTTATAATAAAGCCGTTGGAGGCGTACAATTATTTAAAACAGCAAAGGACTATTTTTTCTTTATAAAGAAGCTAGTTAGGTTCATTCTTCCATTAGCGGATATTTATGCTTATTGTCTAATACCCAATCATTTTCATTTACTACTGAAAATTAAAGAATACAATGAAATATCAAATTCTAAGAAAAGCGAGCATGATCTTAAATGGATAACTCAAATATTTAGTAATTTCTTTATTAGCTATTCAAGATCTTATAATAATATATACCATAGGCAGGGGCGATTATTTTTACAACCTTTCAAACGCATTAAGGTTGATGGCAAGATTATTTTACAGAATTAGTAGCATATATCCATCGAAATCCTATTCATCATGGTTTAGTGTCAGAATATTCTGATTGGGATTATTCTTCTTATATACACTATTTGTCAAATAATGAAACAATAATTGATAAAAATGAGGTGTTAAAATATTTTGGCTCATTAGAGGATTTTGTTATATTTCATAAAGAGTATAAAGCTATGCTAAGTGATAGTAAGTATTGTTATGAATAGCAAGATCCGTTAAGTCGCCTTGGACTTAGCAGATCGGTTAGGTTGGTTTTCTCAACCCGCTGAAAGGTTTTATCTCCTGTGTCGAGAAAATTCCATTCAGCGGGTTTTGGGTTAGGAGAACCGCTAAATAGCCTTGGACTTAGCGGATCGGCTAGGATTAGGCTTTTTTCAATTCAGTGAGTTTATAAAATACATCTTGCTTTTTTAATAAAAACGATTACATTTGCAATTTAGAATAATTATAAATAAAATATTAACCCATGAAAATTAATAGATACGTTGATATTTCAACAATCGACAGAGAAGCAAAAAAGGATTACATTGATCGTCACTCAGCATTTGTACACTGTGATAGTAATGCAGTAGCAGGTGAAAAATTTGCAGTAACAGTTAAAGTTGGAGATGAATATGCTCATCCTGATGATTTTGATCATTATATTGCATATGTTCAGTTATGGAATGGTGAGTTTATGTTAGGACAAGCTTCGTTTGCTCCTGGAACTCTAGGAAATGCTCCAGGGCATGTTGAAGTAGTTTTTAGCGTTGTACCTAAGAAAAATATGAAACTAACAGCTATGGCATTTTGCACAAAACATGGATTGTGGCAGAGTGAGGAAGTTGTTGTTGAAGTTGCCTAACTACAAGCCTTAGAATTCAGAATTTAGCCCGTGTCAATGCCTAAATATCAGTCGTCAGCAAGTTCAAAATATACTATATTGACATGTAAATCAAATACTTAGAATCACTTGTAAAAAAGTGGCTTTTTTATTTGCTCACGTTTTGCTCGCATAATCATAGTTTCCAGCTAAATCCTACCTTAAAACCTAATATTACTCCCGTGCTTGTTCCAATATGCATCATAGATATCATTATTTCTGTTTTCTTTTTAGGGCAGTCGGGGTTTTGGGTAGTGTAAGCTTGGGGTTGGCGTATGTGTATGGCAATGCGGAAATAAAATCATCAGGAAGTAAATAGTTTGGTTAAGCTACTGTATTATGTGGGATTATGGCAATACAGTTTGTTTAACCAGACTATTTTTTTTGTCGGTGGTATTTTATTTTTGTGTTGACTTACTCATACCTTCTGTAACTGAATTTGAAATGAAACATATTGGAATACTGTATGGGTGAGATGAATGTAGCGTAATGAAAGGTTACATGAGGTCGACGTGCTTATGTGTTTATTGTGGGCGAATGAATAGCCTGGCAATAAATGAAATGTAATGAGTGAAAGATTCTTTGAGTTAGCGAAAAGTCCTGAAACGTAGTGAAATGGAATGTTTGTCAGGTTATGAATGATGTAGGGTTTGTGTGGGGTGGGGAGAATAAACTTATAAGCTAAGGAAGACCGAATGTGTAGTGAAATGTAGCGGAATAAATGAGGCTGTACTATATAGTTTGAGATAACTGATGGTCTGTTTAGTTACTGGTTGAAGAGAGCTTAGGGGGGCTGCTAATGCTTTTCTGTGTGAAAGCAATAAAACATATTGGGTTGGAGCTGCGAGCGATTGGATATTTTTTTGTGGGATCGGTGTTGGCCGGTTGTGGTGGGTCGGTGGTAGTTGAAAACTATTTTAGATTTATTACATTTATGTAATATAGTCTCACCACCAAATGTGGTGGGGAAAATTTATGGTCTGATAAACAAACTTTTGAAAAAATTGTCAACTATAAGATCTGATTACTGTGATTTTACTACTTTAATCAAAGTAGATTAATGCAAAATCAATAATTCATAAGATGACCAAAAAAAAAAGAAACCAAACAAAGTGAAAGGGGTTTCACGCCGAGAAAAGTTGCATATTTGTATGGCGTAAGTTTAGAAACATTCAACACCTGAATCAGGGATGCTGATGAATTAAATGCTCAAATGAAGCTAGAAGATAAGTATTTGGACCAATACCGTAAATGGACACCAAAGCAATTATGGATGATATTTGATGAATTTGGTGACCCTCGGGAGTTTCAAGATATTATAGATTCCTAATTTATTGTAGTATTTTATCTAATTGGTGTTATTAGTGTTTATATTAATTAGCGTATATTAGCGTATATTAGTGTATATTAGGATGTATTAAGGATTAAACTAGTAAATTTTATGAATTTCTTTTGTTTTTTAGATGTTTTTCACTAAAAACAGACGTATTTTTCAATAAATTCAGGATTCTTTATGGAAAAGTTAGCTTATATCGCTACTCTTGATACTATTTTGTGAAGATTTGCTTTAGTTTTTGGCTTATTTATAGAGTTTTTACAGGTTTGCCACGTTAAATATGGAAGAATCAAGACTTTTATGCAGGATAATGATAAATTTTTGTTGGGATTATTCATAGCCATGCGTATAAAGTTCTTTGAATCGATAAAAGCCATCTATATAGTAGCCAATTTCTTTGCAGGCTTGTGAGACGCTTCCTAATTGCTTTGATAATTCAAGCAACTCTAACTTAGTTTTTAAAACTTATCGTTAATGTTAATGACTTTTTCTGATTGTGTTTGGCTAATCAATCTAAATCATGCGTTGCTTTTAAAAATTCACAAACTCCCTTTGTGTTAATCTCTCTTAATCTTTCTTTGGTCAAGTTTTCAGTTTCAATTACTACTCTTGAGAAGATGTATTGTTCCCAATCTTCTGTAATTAGTCTAATTCCATTTTTATTTCGGTTTATGTAAACATCTGTTCCTAGGTAGGGAGTAAGAACACTAATCGTTAATCTTGTTGCACCAAGTGTTGCAAGTTTTACACCAAAGTCAATAGTTTGATTTGATGTTTCTTCTGTGTCTGTGTCGTTAGCATGACCAATAATAAATCCACAAGCAATTTGTTTTATGCCAGCCTGACTTGCTACAATGATAGCATTCTCCACTTCATCAAAGTTTATTTTTTTGGAATGGAATCTAATATTGTTTAGTTTAATTAGACTGCCTTTTTAGCGGTGACATTTTATTTTTGTGTTGACTTACTCATACATTCTGTTACTGAATTTGAATTGGAATATAGTGGAATACTGTACGGGTGAAATGAATGTAGCATAATGAAAGGTTACATGAGGTTGACGTGCTTATGTGTTTATTGTGGGGTGAGTAAATGGCTGGAATGAGTGAATGAGTAAATGATTTAATGCTAAAATGATTTAATGATTGAATGATTAAATGGGGGGAATGACAGCTAATTACGAATAGAGTTTTTTGTGGTGGGGAGAATAAACTTATAAGCTAAGGAAAACCGAATGTATAGTGAAATGTAGTGGAATGAATGAGGCTGCACTGTATGGTTTGCTTTAAATGATGGTTTATCTAATTACTGGTTGAAAGAAGCTTTAGAGGGGCTACTAATGCTTCTCTGTGTGAAAGCTAAAAAACATATTGGGTATAGCGCTGCACGCGTGGGATGTTTTTTTGTAGGTTTCAGCGGTGGACGTAGTGGTGGGTCGGTGACTATTTTACATAATAACATTATGGTTGGCAAACAGCCGGTCATGGTGGGTTTTGTGTGTTTGTACTATAATACCTTATTATGTAATTTAGCTTGGTTGGCTAGTTCAGTTTCTTTTTCTTTGATGGAATTTAAGCACAAGTCTCACTTGCACACAGGCTTGGTTGGAAGACTCGCTAGATGGGTATTTGTCTAGCGGTTGGCTACTATATTATAAGCAGTTATTTTTTATTTCTCCTTATTGACTTAAGGGCAAGGTAAATTTAAAATTGCTTCCTTTACCTTCTTCGCTTTCAATCCAAATATTCCCTCCATTTTTTTCCACAAATTCTTTGCAAAGTTTAAGACCTAAGCCAGAGCCTTTTTCATTTTCTGTGCCATCAGTTGTTATATGATTAGCTTTATCGAACAGCTTATTACTCATTTCTTTATTTATCCCAATACCATTATCAGAAACTGTAATTTCAACATACTTCTGTTTTGACATAGCAGAAATATTTATACATCCTCCAGTATTAGTGAATTTGATGGCATTGGAAACGAGATTTCGCAAAATGGTCCTCAGCATATTTACATCAGCAAACACTTCAGTTTTATTCAAAGGGTGATAATTCAATGAAATATTTTTTGCTTGGGCAAGTGAAGTTTTAAGCTCTATTATTTCAAGAATAATTTCTGACAACACTATTTTTTCTGGTTTAAAACTAAGTTCTCCGGTTTGCGATTTTGCCCAATTCAATAAATTGTCGAGCAAAACAAGTGTGTTTTTTGCTGATGAATTTATAATGCCTAAATACTTTTCAGATTCTGCAGCTTCATAATTATTTGAGTTTTCAATTAACAGTTCCGAAAATCCCAAAATATTATTAAACGGACTTCTTAAATCATGTGCTATTATTGAGAAAAACTTATCTTTTGTGTCATTGCTTTCTTTTAATTTTGAATCTGACTTTTTAAGTGCTTTAATGGCATTGTCTTTATCATCAATTTGTATTGACAATAATGCATTTGTGTTTTCTAGTTGTCCTGAAGTAGCTAAAAGTTCTTCGGTGCGTTCTTTAACCTTTATCTCCAGATTTTTGTTCATAACCCTTTCGTTCTCAACAATTTCTTCCTGAAACTTAAGTTTTTCTGCCTGAATAAGCTTTATTTTGTACCCCAGCGCAAGAGAAAATACAATTAGCTCAAGAAATGATCCTATCATAAAACCATACCTAGTTAAAGGCGTATAGGGTATTAAATTTAAGGTAAGACCTGCATACATAAACAGACCAATAATATATAAACTTGAAGCCAATACATAAAATTTGGAAAGTGGTAATTTCTTAATCATACCATAAACTCCAACAAATAGTAGAAATAAGGTAAAAGGCATAGCGATGAGCCCAAGAAATTGATAATAGTATACGTCAAATGCAACCAAAATAGCTATTATCAGATAAATAACACTCATGACAATCAGGCTGGTATCCATCCATTTACTTACTTGCCGAATTTTCAAAATTTCTCTTGTAAATAATGTAAGAAAGAAGGCCATTGTCGGGGAGCCTATCGAGAGGAAGTAGTAGACTTTAATATTAGAATTAAAGTATAAGAATAATCCAGTATCAAGCGAAATCCAAATCAGAAGGCAGGTAACATATAAAATATAATACAAATATACTTTGTCTCTCAATTGAATAAAAAGCAGTAAATTATAGAGTAAAATAGAAAATGCAGCTCCAATATAAAACCAGTAAACAAAGAGATACTTCTGATCTGTTTTTTTGAAAGTTGTAGTGCTTGTACTTACAATCTCTGTAGGTACCAGGTATTTTGAATGCAAGTGCAGATACAATGTTTTTCCTTCGTATGGTTTAAAGCTAACTTCAAATCCAGGCAGCCTACCGTAAACTTCACGCTTTTCAATAGGTATAAGAAGTCCATTTTTTATGTGTATCCAATCAGTCGAATCCTTATAATACAAATCGGCTATTTCAAAGCAAGCTATATCAAAACCAAAATATTGTTCAATTTCTACATTTTTCAAATTTTCATACTCAATTATAAACCAGTAATCTACTTCGGTAGAAGGAATAATATATTGAGGGTTAATAATCTTCGCTTCGTTTTGCTTTTGCTCAACCTGATCAATATTAAAACTCCTAGTGGAGTCAATTAAAAGTTTGATTTGAAAAACCTCATCATTGCCCAAGCAGTTTGATTTGGAATTTGATGTATCTGACGCAAAAAGGATATTTGCAAAAAATAATAATGTAATTATTAATAAATTATTTTTTGGTTTTAACATTAGCATAATAGGTAATTAAGTTTACTTTTTCATCTGTATATAATTTTATTTCTTTGTAAAATAAGAGTCGATTCTATCGCTGACATTTTGTTGCAAGTTATTGTACCAGAACGCATAATCAAATCTGTGAAAGACTCCTTCCGACCATCTGCCCATATTAACAAGATTGATCTTCTCAGATTTTGGTGTTTTCATATTGGTAACAACCAAAACTCCCTTTTGAGTATCCAAATGTGCAGCGGCAAAATTCGGGATTTCCTCAATGAGTTCGCCGGTGGCATCATCGAAAAATTTAGCACCCAAGTTTGCATCCCTGTTGGCGGGCGTACCGTCTGTTCTCCAATTCAGGGGATTTATTGCCACCGCACCGGGTAGTAAAACCGGAGAAGGCCCTGCATCTGCTCCTTCGGTATTGTAAGTAATAATGACACCGGTATCGTCTTTACCTTGAGCAAGCTTCATCCATGGATATTTCTCTAAATCATCCTTCGTTATAGTGTAGCCAATCAAATAGGCTGCCACAAGACGCTTTTGTAAGGCTGGGTCGTTAAACCTATTACGCATCAGGTTAATAAGTGTCATTGTACCTTGGCTATGACTGGCGAGGATAAATGGTCTATCGGGATTATCGTACTTCAGATAGTAGTCGAAGGCTCTTTCGATATCCTTGGCCCCGACCTGGAAAACAGGGTCTTGATAAGCATCTTTCCCACCATTACCAGCATCCATACTCTGGAGTGCTGCCGATTGCTGGCGGTAAAACGGAGCAAACAAATTGGCATACGCCGAGTACACTCCTGCCTGGGCGACTAAGAGTCCTTGGGCATTTTCTCTGAGCGAAGAGTCAGAAATATCCATATTTTGAGGATTTTTTCCAGTATAAATCGTCGGATAGACATAGAAAACATCAACGTTTTTTTCTATTGTTGATGGTAATGAAACCCAATTATAGGAGTCAGCATAATTCAAGCTTTTTTTGGATTTCGATGAATTATTATTATTATTGCAAGAAACGGTCATTGCGAATATCCCCATTAAAAAAACTATTTTATAAATTTTCATCTATATTTATTGTAATCATAGTTTAATTCGTAAAGTATTCACGAATCTTAGAAAAAAGTACATTTTTGACAATAGGTTTTGATATATAGTCATTACATCCTGCTTCAATTGCTTTTGTTCTATCACCAGTTAGCCCATAAGCAGTTTGGGCGATAATAATAACATCTTTATTGAAAAGGCGAATCTCTTTGGTAGCTTCAAAACCATCCATAATTGGCATCTTGATGTCCATCAATATCAAATCAAGGTCAGAATTATCTTTGCACATATTAACAGCTTCAGCCCCATTACTAGCAGCAAATAATGTATGGCTTTCGTCCATTATGATTTTAAGAAAATCCATTGACACTTCATCATCTTCCACTAGCAATACCTTAAGGTTTTTAATGACATCAGCAGCAGCAACATCGGTTATGCTTATTTTATCATTTTGTTTTTCAATGGCCTTTACTATATAGGGAATTGTAAAATAGAATGTTGAGCCTTTGCCAAATTCACTTTCAACCCATATTTTCCCATTCATCATTTCAATGTAAGCCTTTGAAATAGCTAGACCTAATCCAGCACCTTGGTATGCATGTTTATCTTCAATATCTGATTGTATAAATCTCTCAAAAATAGCCCCTTGTCTGTCATTCGGTATGCCAATACCTGTGTCTTTTACATAGAATTCGAGGTAATTGTCTTTTTTTGTATAACCTAGTTCAATACTACCCTTGTCGGTGAATTTAATTGCATTCTTAACAAGATTAGTAAGTATTGCATAAATTTTTTCACGGTCGATAATTACATTTGCCTCTCCTGTTGGTAAAGGTGCCGTATAATCCAACTTGATCTCTTTTTGTTGAGCCTCTAATTTAAAAAATGCATGAATATACTCTATGCTTTTATTTATATCAGTTTCAGATGTGGACATTTTTACTAGGTTTGACTCAATTTTTGAGATATCAACAATATCATTAATTATGTTGAGCATTCTTGCTCCACCTTTTTGAATTATATCTATAAACTTAATTTGCTGATCACCTGTTAAATCTGGTTCTTTCAGTAACTCGGCAAACCCAAGAATTCCGTTCATAGGAGTGCGAATCTCATGGCTCATATTGGCAAGGAATGCGGACTTTAATCGATCAGATTCTTCCGCCTTTTCTTTGGCAATAATCAAGTCTTTTTCTACATTTTTAAGATCTGTGACATCCAGAAACAAAACAATAGCATGAGTTTGAACTCCGCTTTCATTTATAACAGGCGCTGCATTTGCCCAAACATGTCGGTCTTTATTATCATCTCTTCTGATTAGGAATTCTTTACTATTTGTTTCTCCATACAGAACAGCTCGTGCCAAAGGAACTTCATCAGCTTTGTATGGTGTTCCATCAAGGTGAAGGATTTGCCAGCTTGAAACGTATTTATTGATATCAATATTTTCCACTAAATCATCATAATCTTTGTCTCTGATTAATAATCCTGCTTTGTTAACGTATGTTAGTTTACCTGAAGGAACTTCAGCAATAGCTATTCCAGCCTGACTATTTTCCATTGCAGTTTTAAGAATAGTCTCATTTTCTTCCGCTTTTTCTTTGGCTTTGAGTAATTCTACTTCATCCAGCTTACGCTCGGTGATGTCGCGAATTATACCAATGAGATATTTTTTACCATTATTATCAATAAATCGAGACTTTTTTGTAGAAATTATTTTCGGTTGTTTCCCTATAACTGAAAAAGACTCCTCGTTTATGTTTTCCTTACCAGTCTCTATAACTTCCTTATCAATACTTAAGAAACTTTCCTGTTCTTCTGGGGGAACTTCTTCGGCAAGTGTTTTACCTATCATCTGATCTCTTGAAAGTTGAAAGAGTGAACAAAAAGCGTCATTGGTCAGTAGAATCCTGCTTTGGTCGTCTTTAACAAATACAGGATCGCCTATGTTGTTGATGATGCTATTGAGATAATTCTCGCTTTTTTCAGCATTTTCTTTGGCTTCAATTAATTCTACTTCCGTTTGCTTTTGCTCATTGAGTGTTTTTGCCAGTTTAAAGGTGCTTAAACTCAGATTGGAAATTAATTTGGCCAATTCAGAATAAAATGCCATCGCCGCATCGGCTACTTGCCTGCTCAGCCGAGGAACACGCCCGAGCGCTGCCAGATATTCGGCCTCATCGAACCCATATTGAAGCGCCATCTGCCTGAACTGATTGATATCCGGCTCTTCGTCGGTATAAAAAAACTGCCCGATAAAGATATTTCCGAAATGTCTGCCAGCAATTTCGATAGGTGCAGCCATGTCCCACATGTTATTTTTGCAGCGGTAAGCTTTAAATGTACCAAGCGGCACACTGCCGGCAAGTATAGTGTCGCTTTCGTTGCAGTTCATAGCTGTTTCGGGATGGTAGCGATGAAACTTAGTGCAGATATCCTGCCAGCCTACTGCAGCCAGAGCCTTTCCCGAAAGATTACCAATAGCGCTTGCAACAGGCACTACCTTGTAAAATTGCTCCATCAGCGACTGTAGGGCATCGGAATCGATGATGTCATCGAGATCGAGTGATCCAATGTCTCCTTCCAGCTCTGTAATTGCTTTGAGCTTGTTCCTGACAGTAGCTTCACTTTGCCGCAATAATTCTTCTGATCGCTTTTGCTCTGTGATGTCCCTAATAACCCCAATGAGAAATTTTTTACCGTATATATCAATATATCGTGTTTTTCTTGTAGAAATTGTTCGGGTATCTCCAGCTTTAACTGTAAGCAGCTCCTCACATAAATTCTCTTGCCCATTTTTCAGTACAGGCTTGTCAACTTTAAAGAAGTGTTCCATCTCGTCAGCAGGCAAATTTTCACTAAGTGTTTTACCAATTATCTCATCTTTGCTAAGGCTTAAAAACTCACAAAAAGCATCATTTACAAGGTAAAATCTACTTTGATCATCTTTTACAAATACAGGATCTCCAATATTGTTAATAATTTTATTGAGATAATTCTCACTTTCTTCAGCTTTTTCTTTGGCAACAATTACTTCTAATTCTGCTCGCTTACGGTCGGTGATGTCAGAAAAAGTTGAATATACCTGATAGGGTTCCTTACTACCTTTATGAAACTGGGGTGTCGAATTGATCAATATCCATACATAATCTTTAAGTTGGGGGTTGTAAACACCAAAGACGGCATCCCTGACTCTTTTTTTTGTTCGTAATGCAACCATAGCAGCGTGCTGTTCTCCGGGAAGAGCTGTCCCATCTTCCCCAACAACTCTCCAATCGGGATGCATAGATGTCCTACCCATCATTTGATTCAGTGTAAGTCCAAGAATTTTCTCTGCAGCAGGATTGGCGCTTGTAATGTTCCCCTTAGCATCCTGATAGACAACCCCCTGTTCCATTGTTTCAAAAAGGTTCTCGTATTTATTTTCCAAACTAAGTTTTTCACCTTTTAACTTGTCTTCAGTTTCTTTTATTCTCAGCATTACTTTAATCTGAGCCACAAATTCATCTGTATCAATAGGTTTTGATAAAAACGCATCAGCTCCACTAATAAGACCATTTGCTCGGCTTTTAGAGTCTATTTTAGCAGCACTAATTAAAATAATAGGAATATGCTTTGTTGACAAATCTTCCTTTAGTTGTTTACAAACTTCATAGCCATCCATTTCTGGCATAATT
>Ga0075114_10001094_pt1 | contig 15102 bp, 16 predicted proteins | sample AntAceMetag02UKM_FD_69784 | JGI IMG/M metagenome (GOLD analysis project Ga0075114, IMG submission 69784) | Saline lake microbial communities from Ace Lake, Antarctica - Antarctic Ace Lake Metagenome 02UKM | ecosystem: Environmental > Aquatic > Non-marine Saline and Alkaline > Saline | place... | reverse complement strand
ATTTGACCTGGATTTCATCAATTCCGTTTTAATTGCACCAAAATTGCACCCGGAAGCCATTATAGACCTAGATTTGTCCATTATCCTGACGTGTCCCCATTATTTGTACCACTCCTTATATCCGTTTAATCGAAACACCTTTTCTTATTTTCCAGTCCATAAAAAAACGGTGTATGATTTCGATACCTAATCTTATCTCAAGTTTCAAATTCATCGAAATCAGGTTATTGTGGTCACTTCAGAGGAGTGTACCCCGTAATTTATTTCGAAAATCTTCAATAACAACAAGAGTAACCTTTTGTTATTTTTCATCTAATTATTCCCCTCCTCTATTTTGACCCAGTATGACCCAATTTGGTTTTTTAAAGAAAGAAATCAGCGGAACAAGATGTGAAGTGCGCGCGAAAAACCAAACTAGGTTATGTATAAACACCCTATTGCCTATACGAAATGCGGTTTTCTCTCAATTATTTTCGAACATCGCTCCTGCTGTCGTTGTTACTCCGCCACAAACAGCCTATAGCACCATACCCAGCCCGATGAGCTCCATCCACCTATCGTCTCACCGGTGACAAAACACCATTCCCCCTGTTCAACTACGCCTTCAAGATTTATCTCAGTTCCTACGCCAATATCACCGACCCAGGTCCTGGTGATCTCGTATGTCTCTCCTTCTTCTGTTGTCCTTTCCTGCCCTGGAAACGCATCATATATCGGAGCCGGCGCATTTGGATAATCTCCCCCTTCTGGTCCTTTGGGTATCACAATAGCAGATCTTGGAAACCAGTCTTCTTCCATCTGGCCTAAAGCTGCGTAATATTCCTCGCTGCTTTCCTCATATAAGGAGAGGTCGTAGGCTTCAATTCCAACAGACTCCGCGAACTCGTTCCCAGAAAGTTCTGTGCCCTTTATGATCCCATTCCTATTTATATTGCTGCGCGAGCAAGAGGAAAGGAATCATGAAACAAGGGCTATAACAGCAAGTATATTGGCCAGCACTATAGAAAATACAGATCGTTTACTTTTCTTCATCACAACATCACTCCCCTGACTAACCATAGATAAACCAACCCAATTACTGCCGCGATCACTGCCCAGGGAAACTTCACAGCTTCTTCGTCTTTTTCAATACTCCCGAAGTTTTTCAATATATGCGTGGCTCGATCCAGGATCTCTTTCGGACTCCTCTTCCAAACCAGGGGGATAATTCCCAAAAGGCTTGTACCCAATAAAGCCAGCGGCATCCATAGTCCATCTTTATACGCCAAAGCTAATAGACCAAAACCTAGTACCGCATCTCCCTGTCCAAATACACCAAACCTGAACATCGTAATAATGAAGAATATCGCCAATATAAATGGGTATGCTTCTGCCATGAGCCCGGGGACTGGCCAGGGTTGTTAGCGCAAGCGCTACAGCTGCAAGTCCCCACAACCCTCCCCTGCTCCCCATCACTGCGACCAGGTAGAAAACACCCAATAACCAGTGCTGTTCCCAGAATAAGGAAATGGCGCCAATTAACATGATCCCAATGCCCGCCACATAAGGCACTTCCCTCTTCTTGAGATCTATCACAGCTGCATAGATCAACAGCCTGCTGACCACTACCGCATTAATTATATTAAGCGCCTGATTCATGATCCCCGCCTATACTGAAGATATTGAACGAAAACCCATCAAGAAGCTCATTGTGATCGTCTAATGTATCTTCATCCAAGATAAAAAGGTGCATGGCCTCTATCGGCTCTTCTTCAATGATTATTTCAGGCCCTTCAAACGCCTCAATATAATATTCAGGGTGTTCATATCCCATTGCGTTCCAATGGTAAAGGGCTTCTTCTAATAAAAGATAGTCCGATACTTGCTGGTCTCTGTTTTTCTTTCTAATTACGTATACTAGGCTCATATTGTTTTCTCTATCTCTGATAAATCAGGAAATGCCTCTTTGATTTCTTTGGGTTTTAGGGATGCTCTTTCGCTCTGCCAGCTTTGATCTTCTGCTATCCGGATCCCCGGGCTCCCGAAGCTGTACACGCTTCCTTTAAAGGGATAACGCATCTCAATTTCACTTTCTCCCCTGCGGGACTTCTCGATCGCAAGCCTGACCTGCTCTACTCCATTCTCGGTGTGGTCCTTATTGAGTACCAGCGCTCCGTCTGGTTCATACTGCGTGGTCGCGTTGCCCCACATGTTCTCCAGGTGGATCCGTCCTCCCCGGAGTCCTTCTGCATCTGCAGCACTTACCCCAACTACAGGGATCATATGGGTCATGGCAATACCCTTTAGCGCCCGAAGAGCAAATTCAATTCTCTCATGGGTTTCGAGTAGCCGTCCATGTTGTGGAGGAACAGGGATCCGCTGAACATAGTCCACAAATAACACTATCCGGCGGTGTCCTTCCTCTTTTGCCATTTTGACATAAGCCTCAAGCGCTGCAGGTGAAGTGTAGAGTAGATCTCCTTTAATAAGCCAAACGTGCGCAGCTGACTTTGTGAACTGGGCCCAGAGCTTTTTCGGTGCCGGCAAATGAGAGAGCAGCTCGTCAATCAGTTTCTCCTGGCTGAAATCCTGTCCCTCGTAATCTTCGATCATACTCCTGTATATTTTCCTCAGATCCGAGACGCTAACCAGGTTCTTTTCACCATCCCCCTGCCCTACCTTGTTTATGTATCCGGAAGCCTGGCAGATCATCCTTTCCCAGAGTGTGATCGGTGTGTGTTCGAAGCATACAAATAAAGCCAGGACTCCCTTACTTCCCATGTTGTGGGCCATCTGCAGCGCCAATGAGGTTTTTCCAATCCCCTGGGCTCCGGCCAGCAGCCATAGATCCTCAGGATAAAAACCGCCCTGCACATCTTCGCTTCCCCCTAGCAACTGGTCCAGGACTGGAAATCCCGTTTGTGCCGGGTCAAATATGGAAGTATCTCCCCCTTCGCCTTGACCATATGTATATTATGGTAATATACTAATAGATGGATATTTACAACGTTGATGGCTTTGAATGGGATGATGGTAATATCGATAAAAATTGGATAAAACATCAGGTATCTAATTTTGAATGCGAAGAAGTATTCCTTAATATCCCTCTTTTGTTGACTGATGATAAAAAATACTCTCTATATGAAAAACGTTACTATGTGTTAGGCCACACAAATGAAAATAGATGGTTGTTCATAGCTTTTATGATAAGAACAAACAAAATTCGGGTAATTTCCGCCCGTGACATGAATCAAAAGGAAGAAAGAAAATATGCCAAAGCCTATTCCTGAATTTGAGAATGAAGATGAAGAACGAGAATTCTGGGCAGCGCATGATTCCACAGAATACATGGATTGGAGTCAGGCTGAAAAGGTGATATTGCCGAATTTAAAACCAGCCAAAAAAGCAGTATCGCTGCGAATGTCAGAGACAATGATAAATGAGCTAAAATTGCTAGCAAACAAGATGGATGTTCCTTATCAATCGTTAATGAAAATATATTTACGAGAACGAATTGATATAGATTTGAACAGGCAAGGTTCTAAAGTTAGGAAATAGTCATTTTATAGTTCGGCGAAAGTGCGATTTTAGCACAAAGGGCAATCCAATCCAAGTTGCACCCGACTCAGCTTCGCCTCAGGGTTGCCGCAGGCATGCAGAGCAAAGTCCACAGTTTTTATATGAATGTTTCTTGCAAAGAAAGTTTTTGGGTTGTGCCGCCGGGAGAGTGAATTGATCCCGTCTGATTGGCATTTATCAGAGTATCGCCGTGTTTCATTTCCAGGGAACTTTCTAGTACAATTTATTCCTAATCTGCTCACGTTTAAATTTTAGCAAAGGTATTATTCAGGTTACACGGAACGTTCCACCCAGATCTGGATGGTTCTCGCACCTACTTCCCATGGATAAACTTACCGGATCCGTTACCCGTATTACTTATGTCAACCCGGACAACGGTTACACGGTTCTACGCCTTAATCCGGACAAAAAACATATCCCAGGCTTGTCCCGAGATGGGCTGGTTACCGTGGTTGGCAATCTTCCTACAATATCCCCAGGGGAACACCTCAAATTGGAAGGTCATTGGGGCGAGCACTCAGAATACGGCACCCAGTTCACGGTGGAAATCTGCAGGCAATCCCTACCCTCCAGCCTGGCAGGGATCAAACGCTACCTCGGTTCCGAGCTAATCAAAGGCATCGGCCCCGAGCTGGCCGAGCGAATTGTGGACCATTTTGAAAAGCAAACTCTGGAGGTAATTGAAAATCAATCGGAGCGGCTCTCCGAAGTCCCGGGAATTGGGGCCAAGCGCTCCAAAATGATCCGGGGAGCCTGGGAAGAGCAGAAAGAGATCAAGGAAATCATGCTCTTCCTACACAGCCACGGCGTCAGCACAAACCTGGCGGTAAGAATCTATAAAACCTACGGCGACAAATCTCTCCAGATTGTCCGCGAGGATCCCTACCAGCTTGAGCAAGACATCCACGGTATCGGCTTCAAAACCGCAGACGGGATCGCCCAGAATCTGGGCCTTCCTTCAGACCACCCCTCCCGGATTGAAGCAGGGGTGATCTACTCCCTCAACGACATGGTCAATAACGGTCATGTTTATGTGCCCCGCAACCTGCTCATTCAGCAGTCAGTTCAACTGCTGGAGACCGAACAGAAGATGATCGCTGCCGCGCTGGACCGGCTGGCTGCAAACGGCCGCATCCGAGCCGATCAAGTTCCCATCAAGGAAGGAAACGAGCTATTGGCCAGAACGGTGCCGGAATCTACTCCTTCAGCAACAAACAACCTGCGAGTGGTCTACCTTACTCCTTTTCATTATGCGGAGAAAGGTTCGGCGAAGATTCTCAAGACCCTCGCCCAGCAACTTCCCTCCCGCTTGAGCGACATCCCGCCTGCCTTTGCTGAAAAAGACGCTTCCCTAGATAAACAAAAAATTGACCTTTCCCCCCAACAACGCTCTGCCGTTCTCACGGCTCTGAGCCACCCGGTCAGTGTGCTCACGGGGGGCCCGGGGACGGGAAAAACCACCTGCCTCAAGCATCTGATTTCCATTCTCGACACCCAGCACAAACGATACGCCCTGGCCTCCCCTACTGGCAGGGCAGCCAAACGTCTCGCTCAGGCCACCGACCGGCCAGCCAGCACCATCCACCGCCTGCTGGGATATTCTCCGCTGAAAGGGTTTAAACATGACGCCAAAAAACCCCTGCCGATTGATATCCTGGTTGTGGATGAAGCCTCTATGCTCGACCTGTTGTTAACCTACAATCTCCTCAAAGCACTGGAGGCTGGTACCCACCTGCTGCTGGTCGGAGATGTGGATCAGCTGCCTTCCGTGGGAGCAGGAAATGTGCTGCGGGATGTGATTGACAGCGGCATTGCACCCATCACTCGGTTGGAATCCATTTTCCGGCAGGCGGCGGATTCCGATATCATAACCAACGCCCACCTTATAAACCAGGGCCAAATGCCCCAGTTTATACAGGAAGAGGGTCAGAACAGCGATTTCTATCTTTTCCCTTCGGAAGATGCACGTCAAGCCGCGGATTGGATCCTTGATCTGGTCAGCAAACGCATCCCCAGAGAGTTCGGCTTTGACCCCACAAAGGACATTCAGGTGCTCTCCCCACTCTACCGCGGTCCAGCTGGTGTGAATACACTTAACCAGCGCTTGCAGCAAACTCTTAATCCCAAATCAGAAGAGAATCCGGATCGCCAGCTGATGGGGGCTCTCTTTCGCGTGAAGGATAAGGTCATGCAGATTCAAAACAACTACTCAAAAAATGTTTTCAACGGGGATATCGGCATCATCAGGGAGATCAACTCCTTTGAACATACTCTCACCGTGGATTTTGACGGCAGTCCAGTGGAATACGAATGGAACGAAGCTGATGAACTTGTGCTGGCGTATGCGGTTTCAATTCATAAAGCCCAGGGTGCTGAATTCCCTGTCGTGATACTCCCCCTGGTCACCCAGCACTACATTATGCTGCAGCGCAACTTGTTCTACACCGCCATCACCCGTGCTCAAAAGCTGTGCGTACTGGCTGGGAACAGGCGCGCGATCTCCATCGCAGTAAGAAACAACAAAGTGGCTCAACGCTTTTCTGCTCTTTACTGGCGGTTGGGCACGAACTGACACGGGGCGCAGGCTGTCAAAGACAATTAGAAACTTTTAGTGCTTTTACTGATCGTGCTGGCAAATACGTCTACCCTTTAAGGTAAATATACAACCAACTTCACTATATGCATAATCTTGAATACTTTTTCAAGTTATGGTATATAATCAAGTCATGAATCCTCTATCAGAAGAAAACGCCATTAAAAAGGCAGTAGATCTCTTATGTGGATGGCTTAAATGTGAGCCTTCCCAAATCATTTACGAATCAAGATCGAACGACAACACCGTCTACGAAAACGAAGTCGATGCAACTGTATTCGTCAAGGATGTCACGTATTTGATTGAATATAAACAAAACGGTGATGTAAGTTCTGTAATAAACGGGATTCAATATTTGAGAAAAGTAAAGAGTAAAAAAAATAATATCATAAAGACTCTAGTTGTCCCGTATATGCACGCACTTGGTCGTCAGCATTGTAAAGAAGCAGAAATTTCCTGGCTAGATTTATCAGGAAATGCGAATATCACAGGCCCGGGTATTCGCATTATTATTGAGGATCAACCGAATCTATTTAAGCGACCAGGGCGGTCAACCAATGTATTCTCCCCGAAAAGTTCGCGAGTATCAAGATATCTTTTATACAACCAATTGGATGGTTTCATCCAACGGGAAATAGCTCAGCGAACAGATATTGGTGAGGGATATGTAAGTAAAATTGCAGGATCATTGAAATCTCAAGAGCTTATTCAAAGAGATGAAAATGGATATTTAACCATCCAGGACCCAAATATTCTGCTTGATGCCTGGTTAGAAAAATATGATTTCTCAAAGCATAATCCGATTCGAGGATATATACCTGCGCGATCAGGATTCTCACTTATCCAAAATATAAGTGCAACCTTAAAAACAGAAGGGAAAAAATATGCTGTGACAGGTTTAGGTGCTGCGTGGTTATATACTCATTTTGCTTCTTTCCGTACGGCAACCATCTATATTAATAATTTCGATAGTAAGCTGCTGTCCCTTTTGGATTTCTCCGAATCAGATATTGGATCTAACACTATTATTGCTACTCCAAATGACAAATCAATCTTTTGGAATCTGGATGAAATCTTGGGTATTAAATGTGTCCATCCAATCCAAGCATATCTTGATTTAAAAGAACAGCCTGAAAGGGCCCCGGAAGCTATGTCTGAATTACGTAATTTCATATTAGGAACAAATCTCAGATGAGCCCTAAACCCACATTTTCTTCAGATTACAGTCCTCACTTATTGGATCTCGTTCGTTCAGTTTGCCTATACATTTGTACAATAATTGGAGATTATTCCGATGATTTCGTGATTGCTGGTGGCCTTGTTCCTAATCTAATAATTCCCCAAGACCCGCCTCCCGAAGGAGCTGATGTACATGTCGGTACGCGTGATCTCGATTTAGGTTTTTCTCTTGGGGTTTTTGATGGTAGTCGGTACCAACAGATTTCTGAACGATTGCGAGGCGCCGGATTCATGCCTGATATCAGTGAAAAACAAAATCCAACCCTCCAGAGGTGGAAACTTGATAATTGCATAGAGGCGACAGTTAACTTTCTAATTCCAAAAATATCTTCTGACGAAACTGATGGATCTATCAAACATCTACAGCCTGATTTCGGAGCCATTATCACTCCTGGATTAGAGCTTGGATTTATGGATCGTATCAATATACCGTTATCTGGAACAACACCACTTAGAGAAAACACCAAAAGAAATGTTTGGGTCTGTGGACCTGGAGCTTACATAATCCTCAAAGCATTATCATTTGCAAATCGAGGAGAAAACAAAGACGCATATGACCTGTTCTATATAATCCGAAATTATGGCAGCGGACATAAGGAGGTACTCCAGCACCTTCTTCCGTTAATTGACAACGAACATGGAAAAAAGGCCATTGACATATTGCAAAAAGATTTCACCGATCCTCATTCAATAGGCCCTATGAGGGTTGCGAGATTTTTGTACAAACAACCTCACGAGGCAACCCAAGTGGAAGTAGCAGGGTTCGTGAATCAATTACTGAAGGGAATTTAATTACTCTAATAATGCTTAGTTTGATTCGGGTTCTAAGGATCATGAGCTTTTTCGTCAACGTTGGCAACGGCAACTAGGTTAGCGTCGGTGGTTTGTTGGAGTGTCCGCTATGACCAGGCTCTACATTCAATTACACATTGTTCTTGATGTTTTCGTATATTTGGGGGAAATTGGTTCCTCCCATCTTTATTAACTCTTTCTTCGCAGGCTTTGACAACTTCTTATAAACCTGGATCAAATCTTCCTGGTCTTCATTTTCTTCATACACTCCAAGTTCCCACATACTTAAATCGTTTTCGTTTACTTGGGCCAGCTGAGCGGTGATCCCCCACCCTAGTATAGCTAGTTCCAGGTATTGATCTTCTGTTTCATTTCCTTCCTGGACATTTTTTACGGCCAATCGTACCGGAAACTTTGCAGCGGTAATGTGATTACGTATGATCCAGGCCAGGAATAGCTCCTGATTCTTTTTAATTAACTCAATAAGTTTTTTCTTTTCGTTGTGTTTGTAACTTCCAAATCCTAGAAGCTTTTCTAAATTAATTTCTATTACACCCACCACGGGAAAAACTGTGGATAAATCAGGATCAAATAATGAGGGTTGTGGTGGTATTAAAGAATCATTAAAAGAATTAGTTAAAGAATCATTAATACTTAAGCTATTTAAGTGTTCCGTTTTGTGCGGGTACCCTGTTTTGTTTCGTGTAGGTCCCGTATCCTTTTGTGTTCCTCCTGTATCTATTTGTGCAGGTCCCGTATTGTTTTGTGCGGGTAGGTCTTCTACCCCTATATCCTTTTGTGCACCCCCTGTATCGTTATGTGCGGGTATATTTTTTCCCTTAATTCCCTTTTGTTCATCCCCTGTATCGTTTTGTGCGGGTATTGGAGAGGGCTCATTATTGGATTCGAAACTCTCTAGCACCTGCTGTAAACGCCGGGTATAGATGGCTTTATCGTCTGTATGAATGGGTTCTGCGGGCCTAATACTAATCGTGTAATCTCTAGCCGTGCCATTAACATGTTCGCTCAGATAATCAACCACCAACCAGTTTCTGAGAGGTAAATCAGGTTGATAGTGGGGATCCCAAGAACTAGCTCTATTATCCTCTTGAGATAAAACACAATTATCAAGCATTCGCTGGGGCGTATTACGACCGCACCCTAAAGATTCGCTTATCGGAGCATATCCAGTAAATTGAATTACAGTACTCTCGTCCTCTTTATATAAGGAGCGCAGATACCAGATCAGAGCAGCCTCGTTTGAATTCAAACACCCAAGGAACTTTTTGAAAAAGTAATGAGGTATGGTTATGGCCAGATTGGGGCGGGTGATCTGTTGTTCCAGCTGGGTTACCAGAGCATAAATATCCTGTGAAATCTTGCCCGGGAAATACTTAGACACCACGTTTATCACCGTTCGTCTTTTATTGCTATAAAAAGAAGGTATTTTCATCTCGCCTGGTTTAACTCGACGGATCTCTGCTGTCCGATCAATCAACGATTCTAAAATCGCCGTCGCGGACTCTTCTTCTGCGTGCTGTTTGAAATAATCTTCTATCCATGACAGGTGATGCGGCGCCACTGGAATTTGGCTCCAGACATTGTATTCTGGCGGAACGTCCTCATAGCTGTTCTTAATTTTCTTATAAAACCAGCTTGAAAAGCCTCCTTTTTTAAGACATTTTGCAACTGCCGCAAAACCCAATGGGGTCCACTTGGCAATCATCCGGGTAGAGATAAGCTTTAAAACGCTGTTCTCTTTAGATATGGCTACAAAGGAAACTTGCTTCATTCCTGTTACTACCCAGAAGGGAGAGGCTCCCAGTACGGGCAGCCAATGATGGAACATGTAGATCTGAACAGGAACAATTTTGTTGGGTTCTGTGATCTCTTCATACACGGAGCTCTGAACACGGACAAGAAGATCATCTACTCCTTCCCTGCCCTTTCGCTGCAAGACAAATTGCTTCTCTTTGTGTTCCTCGCTAAAATAAATTTTAGCGAGTGGAAGGAAACGGCGGTCAAGCCAATCTTCATCTATATTATCAGGGATGGTGACAACCAGACTCAGCTCTTCGCTGTCCCAATGAGCTTTGGTCTCTTTCGGCCAGGTTTCCGGGATCTCAAGAGGGGTCTGTTTTAGATCCTCCAGGAGAGACAGCCAGACCTGGTCGGCGCTCATTTCTTCGTTGTGGTTGTTTTGTCCGTTATCGCTCATTGATCATTTCTTAAATAAAAAACGCACGACATTTCCGCCTTAGGGAAAGTTCGTGCGATACAACTTGACATGCACAAAAAAAAGTGTATAATTTTTGTGTAATACAAATTGCCTTCACGAAACCTCCCCCTTTGGCCTGGTAACCGTTGGGGAGTTTTTCTTTAAAGCAACTGTCCTCGGAAGAGGCCCCTATTCTGTTGTAGTGATCTGCGCGACTGGAGCTTAACTAGCTAAGCAAATCAATCACGCCCTGTTGTTATGATTGATTCAAATGTACCATAAGTATTCCCAGGATCAGTTATAAAATGATACAAAACCACTTATAAATTGACCCCAAACTGCTTGTAAGTCTATTTGAATTCGTACCCACAGATACGGCTACTCTCCAATAATAACACACACCTGGGGGTTTAGCAACGCAATGCATGTCTGAACACCTTAAAACAATAAATTCATCTCTAAGGCCCTTTTTAATGCCTTCTAGCGCTTGTTAACAGGCCTAAAACAATATGTTTTGGCTGTTTTTACTTAAAAGAGATATTTTTACGAAATCCATGGTTTCATAGACAAAAGACCATAAAAAACGATCCAAAACATTACCCTTGCAATCCACAGATAAGTGGAAATATATCCTGAAAAAATATTCCATAATATATTCACTGTTTTTACAATAAAATCAATTAGAATATAGTGGAGCATAAGTGCATCAAATAACATAAAAAATTTCACCGTAGACGAAGACGAAAAAACAAAAAGGAAAAAAACACATGAAGGCTCTGGCTGTAGCCTCTCAAAAAGGCGGTGTTGGCAAGACTACCCTGTCCATTAATGTAGCTGCGGCCCTGGCGCTTATGCAGTCCTATGAAAACCCGGGGAATCCAGGCAAGGTACTACTGGTGGATATGGACCCCCAGGCCCATGCTTCCAGGACCCTTGCTGGCGGTGTTTTCGGGGAGGGTGAAAAGATCGGTCTCGAGAACGATATCGAGAAACAGACTTTGGGGGACTTGCTATTGGAAGAATCCACCCTCCCGGCCATGTCCATCATCAAGACCTCCCACCTTCCGATCAACGGCAGCGGCAATCTGGACTACCTTCCCACCCACAAAACCTCCCTTAGCGCAGCAGACCGGCGTCTCACTAGTGAGCCGGACGGCCATTACCGTCTGAAGGACCTGCTGAAACCACTTAGCTCCTTATACGAGTATATCGTTATTGACACCCCGCCCAATCTGGGCGTGATGACCATGAACAGCCTGCTGGCCGGCACCCACGTGGTAATCCCTATCGACCTACAGACCTTTGCACTCGACAGCCTTGTGGAAACTTTGGACTCAGTGGAGCGCGTCAAGAAGCGCCCCCGTCTCAATCCAGGCCTAAAGGTGATCGGCGTTCTACCGGTTAAGTGCCACCTACAACGTCTGGAACAAGCGGAGTGGATAGACATCCTCACAGACCGCTACGGTAAATTGATCTTGCCCTCCATCGGGGACCGCGGTGACGTGCACAGCGCCCAATACCAGGGGCTGGATATTTTCAGCTACAAGCCAGCCCGGGACTCCGGCGATCTAGCCTCCTCCAGTGTGGCAACCCAGGAATATGCCAAAGTATCAGAAATTATAAGAAATAGAATGGACAGCTGAGTAGAAAAAATAAACCCTAGCGAGAGATAGTTAACATGGCCAAAGATAAAAAAAGAGCAGAACTGTTTGCCCAAAGAGAAGGACGAAAAGAAGACAGCCAGATCGATGGGTATTTATCCGTGGATACTCCCCGTCCGAAACGGCCGGGATCATCACGATTAGTGAACATTCCCCTGGGCCAGATCCTCCCGGACCGGTATCAACCCCGCCCTATTTTGCCTCTGGAGATCAAAAAGCCTTTTTTTGCCGGCGAGATCACCTGGAGGCAAGCAACTGAGCATTGGCTGAAGATGGCCGAGAAAAACCCAGGCGTGTCCAGCCGGGTAAATACCTTGATCGAACTGGGCGGGACCTTTGAAGTTCATGGCCAGATCAAACCCGTCACCGGGGTCTGGGAGAAGGTTAACGGGAATACCGTTTTCCACCTAGAAACTGGTGAGCGCCGCTTCTGGGCCAGAGCGCTTGCCGCGGTGGACCAGAAGATGAAAGACGAACCTTTTCTGGAATGCCGGGAAATCGATGATCAGCGCAGAAGCCGGGAGCGCCAGGTCGTGGAAAATATCCACTCTGAATCCCCGACAGCAGTCGCCCGGGCTCGAGAGATCGCTTCCTTGTTACTCAGCAAACTGGATCTTCCTGCCGATAAAGATCCCCTCCAAGGAGCGGACGTAGGAGAATACGAGTTTTTCCGCAGTGTTTTAGATCTGAATAAACTGACCGGAAAAAAGAAAATGCCGACCGGGATATGGGAAGAGATCGGAGAGGTTATGGGCTTGAGTCGAACAGTGATGGTCCGCCACCTCAACATCCTGGAGCTGCCCAACGAACTGCAGTATCTGGCTGACCTCAACTATCTCAACGAACGTGTACTAAGGGAGATCATCAAGTTGCCGCCTAAAGAATGGAAAAAAGCCACCAAAAAAGCAATAGCCGACTCCCTGACCACCCAAGAAATGAGCGACTATGTAGAGAGTGCAAAAAAAGGCAAGCCAGTAGTAAGGCCTATCAAGTCCACTACCCAGGTGGCTGCGGGACGCATCAAGCTTTTTTACAAATCTACTCACAATGACGCATTGAAGGGAAAACTAGGAGAGGTGGCCACGGAATTTGCGGCCGGTATGAAAAACGACCAGATTTTGGAAGCGGCCTCCCTGCTAGAGTCCCTGGCCGCCAAACTGAGACAGCGCACCCAAAAGTAATTTTATAGGTACCTTTTCCAATGTGTGCCCATGGGCACACATTGGAAGAAAACATTTTTTAAGACACAAAACCTTCAGCGAACACCCCAGTCTATATATTAGGTATGTTTAAAAATGACCACCTGCCAGCTGCGAGTAGAAGTATTCTGCGTGGGAGATTTCTCTTGGGAGTCATATGAAGAGCGCTTAACTGAGTCCTGAGGTTGTCTTCAGTGAGTTCATGGCGTAGGTCGTTGGGTCCAAATAACATCCAGGGAAACGCACCTTAATCAATGTGTGCCCATGGGCACACATTGGGTCTCTTGTATATTCAACGCTTCTTCTTTGTTATCGAGCTTAAAATACCACCACTTTCGCTCTAATACCCCCTGAGAACCTTTACGGGCGGTTTTGACTGGGACATCTTTCCTTCCCAGGGTTTGTGATCTAGAAAATGGTGCAGCTTGTAATCCCCCACCTTTCTCCAGATCTTCCGTAGCGGTGCCATCCCCCCGTGTTTGTTGTATCCCAATATTCCCTCTTTGTGTGAAAACCGGTCCCACCAGGGATACTCCTTTTTCAACACCAACCTCTCAAACAAAACGGTCCAACCGATGATACCGGCATCTTCCAACATCTTTAGGATCTCTTTTTCCCTCCATGGAGTTCCGTAAATAACCCAAACTTGAACGGGATTAATGGAAAGAGAATTCCAGATTTGGCCATATTTCTTTATGTGGGCTGCAAGGCGAGTGATTGGATTTGTGGCCCGATCGATCTCCACAAACAACTGTGCTGAAGAAAAGACAACCTTCGGGTCACGTGCGTGGTCGTCTCTCCAGGTGCGGCGCCAGAAAGATAAGTCAATAGCGGCATCTGGGATCACCCAGTCAAATCCGCCGCTTGACAGATCCTGAAAATTAATACGTTTCCCAATGATGGTTTCCAGGTAAACGTCCACTCCTCCATAATCCTGATGAAGACGCCAGGCATTATCCAGAAGGCCAAACACAAAATGTTGTACTTCCCTTGTGTGGACTTTGATAAAAGAAAGTGCGTTTTCCGAATACTCTAAAATCCCAGTATCGTTATTCTTCTGGGGCCAATCATGGAATTTACGCATATTGTCCGGGCTCAACCCCCAATACTTTGAGAGAACACTCATTCCCAAAGAAGACATTTTTTTCCCGATCAGCGGGGGGCGGTGGTCTCGATCAGCCCCATCTCTTCCAGGCAAACGAAACGTTGCCGCGCTTTTTCCTTTACCTTGGCAAGATCGATCCCTGTGACAGAAGATGAAACAAGAGTAGCAAGGCCGTCAATATCAAATAGAGGGTTGTCTCCAACATACTTTAATAGGTCTAAGTCGACCTTGTGCATCTCAAGAAAAATCTTGCCAATAACCTGTTCGTGACGTAAATTCTTAAGTCGTTCCCAACACTGTCCGGCTAACAGCTTCGTAATTTCGTAACTACTCAAGCATAAGGAGTCAAAAGTACTTAATTTTATATGACAAATGGTAACTGCTCAACCATGGGAAACAAAGCTGGGCGCATATGGTTTCCCATGGCTGTGTAGTTACGAATATTATTACAGTGAAATATATTTCTGTCATGTGGTTGGGAGCCGTTGGGGTAGGGGGCATTAGAAGAACCTGATACTCATAAAAAGGGTGATCCCGGTCAAGGAATATCTGTCAATTTATCCAGATAGTATGCAATTAATCCAAATTTCATTGCAGTTTTCAATGATGTATGACTAACGCAAAGAGTGGTACAAATCTTAGGGGCAAGTCAGTACTGTATCAATCTGAATAGGATGGAATAGAAATAGACTTTCTTGCGGCAGACAATACCCTTATCGAGGCGAAGTATAACAAGG
>Ga0075114_10001092_pt1 | contig 15126 bp, 8 predicted proteins | sample AntAceMetag02UKM_FD_69784 | JGI IMG/M metagenome (GOLD analysis project Ga0075114, IMG submission 69784) | Saline lake microbial communities from Ace Lake, Antarctica - Antarctic Ace Lake Metagenome 02UKM | ecosystem: Environmental > Aquatic > Non-marine Saline and Alkaline > Saline | place... | reverse complement strand
AGCCCACATCCTCCCCTTCGGCAGCGAAAGGCTGAGCCACGGCGTCAATGAGCGGGATGCCCGCCGCGTTGGCCAGACCCACGATGGCATACCAGATGGCCTCCATGCGGTCAATCTTCCGGCCGCTGAGCAAGGCCATGGCCAGCAGCAGGCTCACCACCAACGGCCCCAGCGCCTTCTGCAGCAGCGACAGGCCAGACGCGCTGAACCGCCAGAAGCTCTTAACCTCCACAGTGAGGGGGATGGTCTTCACCGGCAGAACGACGGTTTCCTGCCCGGCTGGTATCCTGATACTCCGGGTGACCCGCGTCCTGCTCACGCCCTCGGCGCTCTCCTCCACCGTCTCCACGATCTCCACGGTCTTCACCGTTTCGGGTACGTCCTCCTGCTGCAGATAAGAGATGACGACGGTGATCAGACACACCTCCGCTTTGAGCGGTCTTAGCAGGAAGGCGAAACTTGTCTCCTTCCCGCTGCCGAGCCGTTGGGCCTGAGCCGCGTCCAGAATCTCGAAGGCATCCTCGCGACACTTCAGTTCCACCTGCACCAGGGGCTCCGCATCCTGCGCTCGAAACTCCAGCCTGTCCCTGACCGCCTCCTGCAACACCCGCCGCTCCTTGGCTGTCAGCTCAGGCAGCTTCTGGGTCTCGGGGATGAAGACCACGCTCAACGAGAAGAGCTTGTGCACGTAGATGCGACGGTTGTAGGTCACGCGAAACTCGCGGCTGATCCACTGTCTGGCGGACGGCCTGACCGATGTGGGTGTTCCCCGGCTACCCCGTGTAGGTGGCGGCAAGGGTGCGGCTTCGGCGGCCAGCGAATCCGTCGGGCCTACGCGGGTACCGCGCAAGCTGGCTCGCTCCCCGCGCACCAGCCGTCCTGCCCAGATGTACCAGAGCAACGAGATGAGAAACAGCAAGACACCGGCGATGATGATCGAGAACGGCATGATACTCCCTCCTCTGTTCTGATGGACGGACTTCTTCGGTGAGTTCAGGATAGCACAGAGGCGCGCGATTGTCAAGCCCCAAAAAGAGAATGCCCCAGTTGCGCAAAGCAACTGGGGCATTCTCCATGGCATGGGCCCCGCCGGATTCGAACCGGCGACCAACCGGTTATGAGCCGGCCGCTCTGCCGCTGAGCTAGGGGCCCAGGAGCGGGTGACGGGAATCGAACCCGTATCACTAGCTTGGAAGGCTAGAGCTCTACCATTGAGCTACACCCGCGGAGGTCGGGGCGGGCGGATTTGAACCGCCGACTTCAGCGTCCCAAACGCTGCGCGCTAACCGGACTGCGCCACGCCCCGTCACCTAGAGTATACTCATTTTCCGGCAAACGCCAAACGCGCACTCGTCCCATGATGTCGCATCTCAAGCCGTGATACGTGATGCGTGAGAAGCCCGTGCTGCCAGCGGCTCATGTTTCATGCATCACTCTCCTATGGCTCCCAACTGATCTGCGCGCTCAGCCAATCGTCGTAGTCGCCAGAGATGTCCACCAGCCGCACGGGCTCTGTTCTCTTCTCGCTTGTGTTGAGCACGAAGATGGCCCACACGCCGTCGCGGTCCGAGAGAAAGGCCAGCCGCGTGCCATCGGGCGACCAGGCGGGCAAGCCATCATTGGCCGCATGCGGGGCCAGCACCGACACCTCCCCGCTGGACAGATCGAGCAGGTACAGCTCCCAGTTCCCGTTCCGCTCGTGCGAGGCGAAGGCCAGTTGCCTACCATCGGGTGACCAGGCAGGCGTGGTGTCGCCGGGCACATCGGTCAACGGTGCTGAGCTGCCGTCATCCAGGTTCTTTGTCCACAGGCCGCAGCGGCTGCCCTCAGCATTGCATCCCTGGTAGGCGACCCGGATGCCATCAGGAGACCAGGCGGGTGCGCGGCCGAATGCCAGCACCGTGGCTGTGGCCTGCCCGTTGGCCCAGACGTGGTAGATGCGCCACCGGCGATCCCCCTCGCGGTCGGAAGCGAAGGCCAATCGCTGGCCATCGGGAGACCAGGCGGGGACACTGTCCTCCAGGTAGTGAGTTATACGTTGCCATTCGCCACCCGCCACGGGCATGATAGCCAGACCCAGCATATCGCTGCGGTGAGAGCGGAAAGCGACGAACATCCCATCGGGGGAGAGCGCTGGCTGGCTGGCCTGCGTCGCCAACAGTGCCAACGCCCCGCCGCCAGCGGGCAGCAGCCACACCTCGTTCTGCCCGGTTTCCTCGTTGAAGCTACCGAAGGAAATGTGCCCCTCGCCGACAACGGGTCGCCTGGGCAGTGGCGTGATCCCAGCGACGGCGGTTGTGGTGACAGGGACAGTAGCTGTGGATGTCGGCCCCGGCGTAGGCGTGGGTGTGGCCGTGCGGCAGAAGAACTCCACTTCGTCCGCCAGGCGGGCAACCTCCGGATCGTCTCGGATCTCCAGAGCGCCTGCATACTGCTGGGCAGCGGTGCACCACTGCTCCTTGCGGGCCAGCGCCTCGCCGTACTCCCTGTAGGCGTCGAACAGTCGTTGCTCCACGTCTCGATAATCGGGGCGGCGAGCGTGCAGTTCGGTAAAAGTGGCGATGGTCTTCTTCCAGTTACCCCCCCAGGTGCCGACGCCTTGTGCGTAGAGAGCGACCAGGTCCCGCTGATCCTGCACCTCGGCGTCGTCCGGTCGCAGCACCAGCGCCTTTTCGAAGCTACGCAGTGCAGCCTCCAGATGGTCGGCCTGCGCCAACTGCAGGGCGTGCTGATAGCGAGCCGCGAAGAGCATGTCGGCCACCGCCTGCGACTGATAGTCCGGCGCGATAGTGCGCAACTGCTCCAGCCGCAGAGCAGCCTCTTCCCATTGCTCCTGCTCGAGCTGCTGGCGGGCCTCATCGAAGAGTGCGTCCAGCGCGCCCGTGTTCGTCGGCGGGGCGCCTGGCGGCGTGGGAGCATGCGGGCGAGGCGTCGGCTCGACCGTGCCAGGGGAGGGTGCAGGCGTCGCCACGCTCATCTCTGCCTCCTCCAGGTCCCGCAGATGGGCCAGCGCCGCCTCATGCTCTGGCTCAAGCTCCAAAACATGCGCAAACTCCGCCTCGGCCAGGGCGCTCTCGCCGCTGCCCAAATACTGTTGACCGCGCTGAAAATGCCGCGCCACCGCTGTGGCCTGCTGTGCCTGGCGCTCCTCCAGGCCGTGGCGCACACCCAGCATCCCTGCCAGCAGAAGACCGCCCAGCCCGAAGATCAGCACCACCGCAATGATGGCCAGCAGCGGCCAGCGCGGCCCCCGCCAGCGGCGGCGACGACGCGGCGCGGTCCCTTCCTCCAGCAGGCTATCGTCCGAAATCGGCATCCCGTCCACCGTTACTCCACCAATCAGTTAGCGGAGGGAGCGGAAGAAGCGGGAAAAACCACCTTCCGCTACTTCTACTTCTTGGCAGTCTCCTGCCATTGCGTTGACGATGTTCGTAGTAAGCCACGGAGCCTAGCGGAGTGGCGTTCTGACGGTACTCCACTTCGTTTCGTGCCTGACTACGAGCCATCAACACGTTGCAGGGACCACCCGCTTCTCCGCTGACATCTATCGCAGCGCGACCGCTTGCGGCGGCATAGCGACGTAGGGCGTGCCATCGCCGGGATCAACCAGGCTGACCCCGACACGACCCTGCGCCGGAGCATCATCCGGCAGCACCACCACCTGGCTGAACGGGCGGTCTGGGCTCACGCTGACCTCTTCGCTGAAGATGCGGACCTCGTCCAGCAGAACGACCAACTGCCCCGCCAGGCGGCGAGTGACAAACAGGCTCACGCGCAGGCCGCCAGCCTCTGGGTGCAGGTTGATCGCCCCGCCCTCCTCGGCGTAGAGAAAACCTCCCACTCCAGCCACGGGGAACCAGGTCTCCTCCCAGCTCAGCGTCTGTCCGGCGGCCAACTCGGCCCAGTCGTCGAAGGTGGGAGCCACGCCTCCGTGCAGCTCCACGTAGCCGGAGCCGTCGTCGGTCCAGTTGTCCGCGCCGATGGCCGCGTCCCCCCAGCCGAAGGCGAACCCCTTGGCCCCGCGAGCCACGCTGCTGGGAAAGATGCGCACCATCCCCTCGTCGTCGGCGTGATCGTACACACCCACGAAATCCCCCTGCGCCGCAGGCCGCTCGAAGAAGCCCAGGTACCCCTGCCAGGTGCTCAGACGGCTCACGTTCCGTCCCTGATGGATGGGCCAGGAGAAGGGCTCGCCCGCGCCGGGCAGGCGCGGATCGTCGGTGGAATGTACCGTCATCTGCGAAGCGGGGAAGATGAACTGCAAGCCCTCCGAGAGGCTGTTGCCGCTGCCTGGCGCCAGCATGGCGTTGTTCCAGAACTGGTAGCGTACCACCTGACCTGTGGGGTTTTCCAGCTTGGTCTGGATGCTGAAGGCCGCGAGGCCAGGCCGCATTGTCACGGCCATCCGCACCCGCAGATGATCACCCTCGCTACCGGAAAGGTGCACCGTGACATTGCCATCGCCATCGTCGCCGCGGAAGATGCGATAGCTCCAGGGGATGGACCACTCGTAGCCGTGTTCCTCCACCGGCAGCCCCCACTCCAGCCCGCCGGCAGCGAGCCACCAGTTGGCCCCTTCCGGAGTCAGCGGCCCCCAGTGGGTGGGCTTGATGACGGGGTTGCGGTAGAATTGATTGTGCCCTGTGGGCTTGAAGAAACACTCGTAGACCCGTCCGCCCAGCTCCGGCAGCAACGTCAGGCGCAGGAACTGATTCTCCACCACAATAAGCCGGTATTCCTTCGGCTCGGGCTGAGGATCGGACGCCTCGTAAGCCGCCCGGTCCAGCACCTTGAGCGGGAAGTTGCTGTGCGCCGCGTCCACCGCATCCCGCAGGAACGGCGCGTAGGGATACGTCGGGATAGTGATGGTGATCTCCTGCACTGTCACGGGCAGCGGCATGGACGGTGGTGGAGCACCCACTGGCGCGGACGGTGTGACAGTGGCGGTGGGAATGACCTCAACCGGCTGGTCGAGCTTCACATAATCGACGCTGGCCCAGCCTTGCTGCCCGTCCACGCAGCAAATCTGCAGCCAGGTGGACTCGGCATTGCGTGCCAGGACGGTCAACCGCTGGCCGCGCTGCACCGTGCCGACGCGGCGGAAGCCCGTGCCCGGCCCAGCCCGCACGTTCAGTGAAGAGGCAGTCACCTCCGCGCCAATGGCAGGCGCTGACGTGGGCGTAGCTGTTGGCGGCACTGGCGTGGCTGTAGGCGTGGACGTGGACGTTGGCGTCGGCGTCGGCGTAGCGGTGGGGGCTTCCGCCACCGTCACCGCCAGCTCTTCCTCGGCCACGTTTCCCGCGGCGTCGGCAGCCCGGACCACAAGCTGATAGACGCCGGCATCCTCCGGCGTCCAGGCGACGTCCAGTGGCTGCGCTGCGGCTCGGCTGTCCAGCTCCTCACCAAGCGGCTCCTCGTTCAGCAGCAGCTCCAGTTGTGTTACAGCGACGTTATCATCGGCCATGATGCGGATGTTCACCGTCCGTCCGGCGGCAATCTGCGAAGGAGAAAGGCGCACGGCAAGCTGAGGCGGTGCGATATCGGTCAACATGCCCGCGACCATCGCCTCGCCACCCGGCTCCAGCGTCAGCGTCTCCTCCAGCGGAGCGAAGCCTTCGTGTTCGATGACGAGGCGATACGTGGCCGGCGCTGGTGTGAGCGTGACCGGGCTCCGTCCCTGCTCGACGCCGTCCAGCTTCACCACCGCGCCGTCAGGCTTGACGTCAATCCTCAGCGTGGCAGGTCCGGACTTGCTCGTCGGCGACGGCGCGGGTGTGGCCGTGGCCGTGGGCAGAGGCGGAGGCGGCGTGGGCCGGCATCCCGCGCTCAAGGCCAGCAGCAACACCAGAGTGGCCAGCAGAATCGGGCTGCGTGATCGAAATGCCCAGGACAAACAGAGCGGTTTCATGGACGCATTATAACCCGATTCCGTGCTGCTGTCCAGCGCGTAGGGAAAGCATTGCGAGACTCTACCGAAAAACGGTCATCTCACCGCAGAGCACGCAGAGAGCGTGGAGTCATTGTGAAGGTCACGCATCTTCGCATGGTTGGCGTTTCTCCTCAGGCAGGCAGGCTGTGATGGATCTTCTGGTAGCTGTGGTAGCGCGTCGGTGATATGAGTCCCTGCTCCACAGCGGTTTTCACCGCACAGTCCGGTTCGTGGATGTGCAAGCAGTTGCTGAAGCGGCACTTGTCTTGCACGGCGGTGATTTCTGGATAGAAAGGGGGCAACTCGTCTCGACGCAGGCCACTCAAGCCGAACTCGCGGATGCCCGGCGTGTCTACGACGAAGCCACCTCCCTCCAGGCTCAGCAGGCACACTTGCGTCGTGATGTGCCGTCCCTGGTGATGGTACTCGCTTATCTCTCCGGTGCGAAGCTGCAAGCCCGGCTGTACTGCCTTCAGGAGTGACGACTTGCCCACTCCGGACAGCCCGGCCAGCACGGTCGTGTGCTCTTGCAGAACCTCCTGCAACTTGCTCACCCCTTTGCCGGTCATAGCGCTGGTGAAGATCACCCGGTAGCCTAGGTCCCGGTACGGCTGCAGCGCGGCGCGGCAGGCAGCCACATCCTCGGCAAGATCGATCTTGTTGATACACACAATCGGCGACAGGTTGTTTCGTTCGGCGGTGATGAGGTAGCGGTCCACGAGTTCGAACCAGAGTGCAGGTTCTCTCCAGGACGCGACGACGAGCAATTGGTTGGCGTTAGCGACGATGATCTGTTGCAGGTGGTGGTAGAACACGTCAGCCCGAGCCAGCACGCTGCGGCGCGGCAAAACTGCTTCCACGACGCCTCGGTCCGACCCGTTCTCAGAGATGATCACCTTATCACCGACGGCGACCACGTTGGTGTAGCCAGCCTCTTCCGCGCTGAGCGAACCGCGCAGCCCACAAAGCAGGCTGTGCCCACCCAGGTCTACGCGGCATAGGCCACTGCTGACCTCAACGACGATGCCACGCTGTCCCGCCACGTCTGTCGTCGGTGACATCTCCTCGTCGGCGTTTGTTTCTTCTTCCAACGTCGCCAACGCCGCAGCCAAAACAGCCTGACGGCGTTCTTGCTCTCCGCGCGGCATGACCCGCTCGCTCTGAGGCAGATCATCTTGCTGATCCAGGTCATTGAGAGTGTCTGGCATCCAATTCTTGCGGCGCACTCGCTTTGGCTTGCGGTTGCGCTTGATCTTCTTACGAACTACACGCATCTTCTTGGCAGCCTCGAGATGCTGCCAGTGTCGTTCTTGGCGACTAGGCACGGTCGTTATGCTCCTGTTTGATGTGATGTGAGAAGACTGGGAAACCAAGCAAGGCCATGAGAACTCTCATGGCCTTGTCATAAGCTGCTGATAGGCAATCTGGTAACGGCAGTCTATCGTTTCCAGACAGCAAAAAAGCCACGAGATGGGCGATCTTGTCGCCACCTCATGGCTGGGGAAATGCTGAGAGGTCGGATGCGGAATCCTGTGCTATGCACCCTCCCCAAGCAAGGAATGGCGAGCAAGATCAACTTGAACGGTGATGCCGTATATGGCTTGTTTCTGGGTCATAGTGCTCGCCTCCTTTCCCTAGGTTTGAGTGGGATGCCTATAGCAATAGCGATTATACGCTGAATCCCGAGTTTGTCAAATGACAGGACGGCGATTGAATCGCTGGCGGGGCATAGCCATGCGGTTTCATCGGTTTCATCGGCTCCATCGGCTGACTAGGTTTCATCGGCTTCATCGGCCGATTGGGCTTCATCGGTTTCATCGGCTGACTGGGTTTCATCGGCTTCATCGGCTGATTGGGCTTCATCGGTTTCATCGGCTGACTGGGTTTCATCGGCTCAATCGGCTGACTACATCCCGACGCCAGCCACAGGCACGCCACAGCGGGCACAGCGACCGTCGGTAATCTGAAAACTGAGAGTCTGGTAGCCCAGGCGGCCAATCAACGTTTCGCCGCAATGATGACAGATAGTGTTCTCTGTAGCCCTTCCGGGCACGTTGCCCACGTATACGTACCGCAATCCCGCCTCCCGCCCTATGTCCCAGGCTTGTTGTAGTGTGCTCACTGGCGTCGGCGGGCAATCGCTCATCTTGTACTGAGGATGGAAGCGGCTAACATGCCAGGGCACGTCCACCCCCACCTCGCGGGCCAGGAAGTCAGCCACCCAGCGCAGTTCCTCCTCGCTGTCGTTAAAGCCGGGAATGACCAGCGTGGTCACCTCCAACCAGATGCCCAGTTTCCGCATCCGCGGCAGGTTTTCCAATACCGGTTCCAGCTTAGCACCGCATAGCTTGTGGTAGAACTCCCCTCGCCCTGCCTTCAGGTCCACGTTGGCCGCGTCCAGCAGCGGCGGGCCACCCGGTTCTTGCGGACCCAGTACCTCCAGGAGCTCCGGTGTCATGTAGCCGTTGGTGACGAAGATGTTAGCGATGCCCGCTTCGTGCGCCAGGCGGGCGGTATCTACGGCGTATTCAGCAAAGACGGTCGGTTCGGTGTAGGTGTAGGCGATGGAGCGGGCCCCCAGCCGTCGGGCGGCGGCGACCAGAGCCTCTGGCGAAGCAGGCTGGCCAAGGATCAGGTGCTCCTCCCGCGGCATCTGGGAGATCTCCCAGTTCTGGCAGAACTGGCAGCGGAAATTGCAGCCTGGCGTGGCGACGGAGAAAGCGGTGCTGCCGGGGTAGAAGTGGAAAAGGGGCTTCTTCTCCACGGGATCGAGATGCTGGGTGATAGTCCGCCCGTAGACCAGCGTGTAGAGAGTGCCCTCGCGGTTCTCCCGTACCTGGCAGATGCCCCGCTTGCCCTCGCCGATGACACAGCGGTGGGCGCAGAGGTTGCAGCGCACCTTCTGTTCTTCCAACGGCTCCCAGAGCATCGCTTCCTTGGATTCGGGAGCTCTCTGCAATCCCAGGATACTGTCTAGCTTGGCCATGTCCCCCTCCTCATTGCTACCCGAGGCCGATCTTGCCCTCAGTATACCACACAAGACATCTCTCGGCCAATGACTGACTCCTCTGAAGAAAGACCATTCAGCCACGGAGACGTAGACAGCTACAGAGACACAGAGACACAGAGACACAGAGACACAGAGTACACAGAGGGGGAAAAGCCTCTGTGCCTCTGTGGCGAGTCTGGCAGTTCTACTCAGTGGAGTCATGAGTTGGCTATCATGAAGAGATTGTCATCTTCGGGGATGTGGTTCTTCATCCGCCTGTCACATTTCCGTGGTACAATGGCATCTGCTCCCCGGGGGGGACTTTCGGCCCATATTTTGACGGAACGTTCGGACTGTGTTATACTGCCATGCCGGAAACTGGCCAGAAGAACTTGAGGTGACGCCGAGGAGCAGAGAAAGGAGAGGTTGTCTGTTGACCCATCAGGCTACAGAAGGGCGGGAATTGAAGGGCTATGGGGCCATCCTCCGCCGATGGTTCTGGCTGATACTGCTGTTGGTCGTGGTCACTATCGCGGTGATCTACTACCGCTCATTTACCGCCCCGCTCGTATACCAGGCTTCGGTTACCTTGCAGGTGATCGCTCAGGAGCCGGAGGAGGTGGCGCTGTTCACCCCCCTCCGTGGGACCGGAACGGAGGAGCAGATCAGAGCCGTGCGCGGCCAATTCGTCAGCATCTTGGAGAGCACGACCATCGCCTGGCGCACGGTTGGCGAATTGGACCTGAACATCAGCGCTCGCCAGTTGCTGGAAGATATCACTGTGCGACAGGAAGATGAATTTGTCACCGTCATGGCACAGGCCGTGGGGCCACAGGCTGCCGAAGCGCTGGTGTCGACGCACGTGAACCAGGCGCTGGAGTACTACCGGCAGGTGCGTTCCCGGCCGGTGGAAATCGCCGAGCAATTCATCGCCGAACAACTTCAGGACAGCAAGGAGGAACTTGCTGAGGCTGAGAAAGACTTCCTGGAATTCAAGCTGAAGCACAAAATCGGCTTGCTACACAGGGAGATCAGTGCCCTGCAGGACGTCATCCGCGCCCTGAGTCAGAAGCGAGACGAGGCACGGGTGGAGATACAGCGCTCCCTTGCTCTGGCAGCCGAGATGGAAAACGGAGCCGCGGAGGCCCTGAAGCTATCGGAGGAAGCCAAGGCCGAAGCGCAGCAAGCGGCTGAGGTCTTGAAGCGCGCTGAGGAAGCGGAAGCAGAGGCAGAGGCAGAAGCCGAGACAGAAGCCGAGCCCGAATCACCGGAAGCTACGGAGACTCCAGAGAACATCGAGGAAACTGAAGCCAGAGCAGCGGAGGCGCAGGCTGCGGCTGACCACTACCGCGGCGTCGCTCGCGCATTTGAAACGTCCGCCATCAACCATGCGGCCGCCACCGAGGCTGCCCGCACCGCGGAAGCGGAATACGGCCAGATCATCGCTAATCGAGAGGCGGGGCTGGTCACTCTCATCGGCCTGGGCGCCGAGTATGACACGCTGGAAAACAGCCTACAGCAGGCCCAGGAACGGGTGAGCTTCCTGGCGGACAAGGCCAACGAGGCGGAGATCAAGAAGAGCCAGGCGCTTGCTGCGGGCTACCTGCAGATCATCGAGCCGGCGCACACGCCGGGCTCCCCAATGCCGTCCAACACCTGGCAGTTGATGGCGTTGGGCGCGGTGGTCAGCCTGATCGTAGGCACGATCTTGGCCTTTACGCTGGAGATTCTGACAGGACGGCGCCGCCGGGCCAGGCAGCCCACCGGCCCGGCTTCATCGGCTGAGAGGGAGCATAAGCGAGACAGCGGGTGACACGCAGAGTTCTCCTGATTGACTTCGCACCCAATCCAGGCGGGTCCATCATGAGCTTGTACTGCCTGGTCAAGGGTCTGCGAGGCAGTCCCTACACGCCGCTGGTGCTGTTGGCCTCCGGCAACCCCTATGTGCCCCGTTTCCGCGCTCTCGGGGTGGACGTCTTCACCATGGACGTTCGCCAGGGACAGGGGGACACGTACGCTGCCCCGGTGGAGCGAGCGCGAGACAGCACCTTCGCCGATTGGATTCGGCGCACCGGGCCGGCGGCAACAGTTTGGCACAGCGGTGGCTTCTGGCTTCGTTTCTGGCGTCGCATCCTGCCCCAGGCGCGGAAGGTGCGCGATCTGGCCAGAACGCATGAAGTACGACTGATTCACTGCAACGATGCGGTCTCTATCAGTCGGATCGGAATCCTGGCCGCTCGCTTGGCTGGAATCCCGTGCATCTGTCACGTTCGTCGCTTCGATCACCTGGGGCGGTTCGAGCATTGGCTGGCGGATTCTGTAGATCATCTCATCTTCATTTCCGAGGCGATACAGCGCCAGTTTCTGGAGCAAAGGCGGCAGACAGCAGGCCAGCGAGTGGTGCACAACGGTCTGAATCTGGACGACTTCCCTCCCGATCTCGACGGAAAGGCTGTGCGTGCGGAGATGGGACTGCAATCGGATGCGCCTGTGATCGGCATCGTTGGTCGGCTGGTTGAATGGAAGGGACACGAGGTCTTTCTAGGCGCTCTGGCGCGTGTGGTCGAGACGTTCCCTGACGTTCAGGGGCTCGTCGTCGGCGGCCCTGGCGTGAGCAGTCCTTTTTTGCCGCAACAGTTGAAGCGTCTGGCTGCCTCGCTTGGCCTGAGCGAGGCTGTGCATTTCACCGGCCATCGCCAGGACATCGCTCGTTTGTTGGCCGCTATGGACATCCTGGCCCACACATCTACCGCCCCTGAGCCTTTCGGACGAGTGCTCATCGAGGGCATGGCGATGGCCAGACCAGTGATCGCCAGCGCCGATGGCGGCGTGCCGGAGATCGTCCTCCACGGAGAGACAGGCCTGCTGGTGCCACCGGGAGACGTGGACGCACTCGCCGAGTCAATGGTCTCGCTGCTGCAGGATCCGGAGCGGGCGGCAGCCCTTGGCCGTGCCGGGCGCCAGCGGGTAGAGGCGCATTTCACCACCGAACAGCACGTACGCCAGGTGCAGGAAGTCTACGGAGTAGTATTGGGTGATCGCTGAGCAAGCGTCAGACACAAAACTGAGACTGAGAAGCACGTTGCTGAAGCTCGGACTGGCGCTGGGCGTGTTGGTCTTGGGCTTAGCACTGGGCAGCGCGCTCACCTCCCCTTCCTGGGAGAAGGTCATCACCGCGGTAGCGTGGCTTGCTCAGATGGGCACCATCCTGTTGAATCCGCTGGGCGGCCTACTGCTTTGGGTGATTGCCTCTCCCTATGCTCCTTTCGTTCACCTGAACCTTTCCCTGGGCGCGGGCATTCCAGACCTGGGTCTGGATCGCATCTCCGCTGGCTTCTTCTGCATGGTGCTGTTGGCACAGGTGGCCTTGAGAAAGCGCCGGCTTGCGCCCCTCACGAAGCTGGATGGCGCCATCGTGGTCTTCGCTCTCGCCCTGGCTCTCTCCGCCAGGACCGCTCTGCGAGGGTCATTCACGGCCCTCCAGACTATATTCGATGCCCACCTCGTTCCCCTTTTGATCTACTTCCTGGCGAAGAACCTGGTGTACGACCGCAAGGCGATGCGCTGGGTGCTCTCCGCCCTGAGCATCATCGCCGGCTATCTTGTGGTTTTGACGGTATGCGAGCATTTGACTGGAAACGAGCTCTTCGTCGTGTACGGTCGCGTCAGTCTCTACGGCGAGAATCTGAAGCGCATCAACAGCCTGCTGCAAAACCCCGCTTACATTGCTCTGGCTCTGAACATGGTGCTTCCGTTCGCTCTGCGGGCTACGTTCCGCACCCGTGATGCCAGAGAGCGGTGGGGCTATGGGCTGGCAACCGTCGTGCTGCTGGGCACGATCGTCTCCCTCTACAATAGGGCCGGGTGGCTGAGTGCGCTGTTGGTCATCGTCGCTTCTGCTGTCTTCTACCCTCGACTGCGACGGGGCTTGCTGCTTGTCCTGGTGGTGACTGTCCCGATCCTGGCTCTATCTTGGAACATCGTGAGCGGCAGTGCGCTCTTCTCCGAGCGGCTGACGTATGAACTCAGCGTTGACTACCGCATGAGAGCTATAGATGCCGTCCTGCAGTTGGTGTCTCGCCAGCCGCTGTTCGGCGTAGGCTTTGGCAGCTTCTCCACGCTGAGTCTAGCAGAGGGCCTGATTGCCAAGTACAATGTCAACTACTGGGTTCCCACCACCCACAACAGTTACATGGACGTGCTGGCCTCGGCCGGGCTCAGCGGGCTCCTGCCCTTCCTAGCCATCTTTGCCATCATCATTTGCGATAGCTGGCGTCTATACCGGCGGGCGCGATATGAGCCGGCCATAGACCGCAGCCTGATCGTGGCTCTCTGGTGCGCGTTCCTGGCCTTTACCGTAACCATGGCAACCTTGGACATCGTCGCAGCACCATTCTGCGGCATGGTCTTCTGGCTTATTGTGGGCGCGGTCTTGGGCTCGCAGAGCTGGCCCACGCTGTGGAGACAGAAAGCGCAGAGAAGAGCGGAGGCAGTGTGAAAGTAGCTATGCTGGGCCTCTATCCCATCCGGCCAGACTGGGTCCTGGGCGGTGAAGAGGCAGTGATCGCCATGCTATCCGGGCAGCTCAGCCACGATCCTCAGCTCGATCTGCACGTGATCACCTTTCGCGGCGGCGCTGGGGGTCAAAGAGTAGGGGCGACCGGCCGGTCGCCCCTACCCGACGGGCCCACCGCTCACCGACTGGTGCAGCCACGCTTCGGGCGGCTGACCTGGCATCGGGCGGAGATCCAACGGCTGCATCGAGCGCTGCGAGCATTGCAGCCAGACCTCGTGCACGCCCATGGCTCGCTGGTCTACACTGCTGCCGCGGCGAACTGTGGCTTGCCCACAGTAGTGACCGTGCATGGCATCATGGCGCGGGAAGCCAGAACCTTGCAGATTCGGCGAAAACGACTGGCCCGCGCCTTGGACGCCTGGTTTGAACGCTATGCGCTGCGGCGAGTGCAACACCTGATCGCCATCAGCCCTTACGTCCTGGAAGCCTACCCGTGGCTGCGGCCGGCGCAGGTGCATCACATAGAGAACCCGGTGGATGACCAGTTCTTCGATGTGGTGCGGGAGGAGAAACCCTTGCGCATTCTCTGCCCGCTGAGGGTGATCCCCCGCAAGGGGCTGATGTTCGCACTGCAACCGTTGCCCGAATTGGTAAAGGAATTCCCGGCGCTGCAGTTGCGAATCGCTGGGGAATCGTTGGCCATGCCACCCTACCTGGAGGCCTGTCAGTCGTTCATCGCTCGCCAGGGCCTGGCGCAGCACGTCCGCTTCCTGGACAACCTGAGCATGTCCGAGTTAGCAGAGGAATACGCTCGCTGTACGCTGATGCTTCTTCCTTCGATGCAGGAGACCGCACCGGTGGTGATCGGCGAGGCGATGGCCTCTGGCGTGCCCATCGTCGCCACGCGCGTCGGCGGGGTGCCGTACATGGTACAGGACGAGGTGACAGGCTTGCTGGTGGACTACGGGGACGTAGACGGCCTGACAGCGGCACTTCGACGCATGCTGATCGACGCCCCGATGCGCCAAGCCATGGGCCAGCGTGCCCGTTCCGCGGCCGAGCAGCGCTTCCGCCTGGCGGCGGTGGCCGAGCGCACCAAGCAGGTCTACCAGAGCATCGCAGGCACTAACGTCAGCGGAAGAAGCGGAAAGATCGGAAAGAGAGGAAAGGTTGGGGGCCATTCCGCTCGTTCCGCTGACCATTCAGGCCCTAGCAATGAGGAATAGAGGATGACACAGACGGTGCAATTCACTGTTCGAGGGAAAACTGTTGACGGTGCCGAACTCTTCCGGCACGTGTTCGCCGAGTACGGGCGACCGGCCGGTCGCCCCTACCACCCGGCTTTCGTCAAGCTTTACTCCGGTCTGACCCGACCGGAGTTGCTGGTGCGCCACGTCCGCCACCTGCGTTCACTGTTGCAGCTGGCAGCCTACGACGTGACCGACAAGGTCACTCTTGATATCGGCTGTGGCTACGGCGTATCGGCCCTTCTGCTGGCCCTATTCGGTGCAAGCGAAAGCCACGGCCTGGATTGTCAGACTCGCGCCCTGGAAACGTTCCATAGCATGCTCGATACGCTTCCGCTGCGACTGCCGGTCTATCCTGCCCTGGGAGACTCGGCCAAACTGCCCTACGGCGACGGCGCCTTCGATGCCCTGCTGGCCGTAGAGGCGATATCCCATTTCCGGCGGG
>Ga0075114_10001087_pt1 | contig 15149 bp, 14 predicted proteins | sample AntAceMetag02UKM_FD_69784 | JGI IMG/M metagenome (GOLD analysis project Ga0075114, IMG submission 69784) | Saline lake microbial communities from Ace Lake, Antarctica - Antarctic Ace Lake Metagenome 02UKM | ecosystem: Environmental > Aquatic > Non-marine Saline and Alkaline > Saline | place... | reverse complement strand
CTATAAAATTTAACTCAAGAATATTCGACGGTTTCTTAAACGGTGTTGGTAAGATTGATACAAGAAGGGTTCCCTATAAGATTGAGTTAGATATGGATGTAAGAGATGTGAGCTCTGAAATGATTCATTCTCTTTCAAAGTATTTTTGTAAGGTTTTTGGAAAGCTTCAAGGTAAGCTTAGGTATAGAGGGGTAAATAATTCACAACTAACTGGTTCACTTTTAATCAAACAGGGCTATTTGGATAAGTTAACTTTTTTTGTCTGGCTTGCTGATTCATTTGATATGTCTAGTGTAAAACAGCAGAAATTCGACCAGCTAAGCACAGATTTAATTATTGATGATGATGGTTGTAATTTAAATGATATAAGTCTTGAACATAATGATTTGATGCTGAAAGGGTTTTTTAAGCTACATGGAGAGGATATGGTTACAAGTAAATTATCTTTATTTTTGGGAGAAGATTTAGTTAAGGTCTCGCGTAAATTCCGTTCTTTAAGAGGTGTTTTAGGCAAAGATTTGTCAAAAATTAAGTTTGATTTTCAGCTTTCTGGGTTGTTTGAGCGTATGAATTTTAGATGGCTTGAATCCGAATTTAAGACAGCTATAGAAAGAAGAATTCCGAATTTTATTGAAAGGGCAATTGAGGCGAGGATTGAACGTGCTCTTGAATCTATGAAGGCAAAGCCACAAGAAGAAAACTAATCAATTTAATACCTATACATACTTATAAAACCGATAAGATAATAATTATTTAAGTTAAATGACCGAATATCGATGTCCGCATTGTAAGAAGCCTATTTATGACAAGGATGCTTTATTATGCCTTTATTGCGGTAATAGCCTTAATAGATACGGGTCTCATTTAGGAATACGGCACATAATGATAATCTCCAGTGTGATTTTTATTATTATTGCCTTTTTATTACTGGTAATAAAGTAGTTTTTTATTATACCAAATGTGTTAAAATGCAAACCATAAATTAACAATAGGAGAAGATATGTCAATTAAAGAATTTATAAAAAAGCTAAAAGATAATTTAATCAGTAGTATGGATAGATTAGATAAGAAAATAGAAAAAAAGGCTAAATCCAGATGTTGTTGCACTGGTGAAAAAAAGGAAGCAGATAAATGATTAAGTTTTTTTCAGAGTGGTTTGTGTTTGATATCTTGGGGATTGCTCCAAAATCATCATTGGGCAAAATACTTGAGTTTTTTATTTACGATAACTTAAAGATATTTTTGCTTTTGTTTTTAATGATTAGTTTTTTTGGTTTTTTAAGAAGTTTTCTGCCTCGGGATAAGGTAAAAAATTGGCTTCATAATAAAGGCATTATGGGAAATATATTTGCATCAATTTTCGGCGCATTAACTCCATTTTGTTCTTGTTCTTCTATTCCGATATTTCTAGGATTTTTAGAGTCAGGCATTCCTTTAGGGATGTCTTTTTCATTCTTAATAACTTCACCTCTTGTGAATGAATATCTTGTTGTTTTGATGTTTGGATTCTTCGGATTAAAAATAACATTGCTTTATGTATTAAGCGGTGTTTTAATTGGAGTGATTGCTGGATTCTTTTTAGGGAAGATTAATCTGGAGCGTTTCATCGTTAGGGATATAGTCGATACGAGGAACTCAGATTCGCAGCCAGTTTTTAATATGTTTATTGATAGGGTTAAATTCGGTATAAATGAAGCAAAAATAATAATTAAGCGTCTTTGGTTTTGGATAATTTTTGCTATTGGTATTGGTGCTTTAATTCATAATTATGTTCCTAAGGAGATGGTTGAATCTTTGACTGTCAAGACGGGTTTTTTGGGTGTGCCTTTAGCAGTTGCTATAGGGGTTCCGATGTATGGAAGTTGTGCTGCAATAGTTCCTATTGCTGTTGCTCTTTTTAATAAAGGTCTGTCCTTAGGGACTACGCTTTCCTTTATGATGGCTGTATCAGCTTTAAGTCTGCCGGAAGCAGTCATTTTAAGAAGGGCAATGAAGTTAAAATTGGTTTTTATTTTTTTCTTTGTAGTAACTGCAGGTATTATTTTAACAGGTTACTTGTTTAATTTTTTACAGAGTATTTTATTTTAGAGGAAATTGTTAATTAAAAATGACAAAGCTTTCACGTTCTAAATTGGAACTTTTTGTAGATTGTCCCAGGTGTTTCTGGTTGGATGTAAATAGAGGGATAAAAAGACCCCCACCGGCACCGTATACGATTAATTCTTCTATTGATTACCTGCTTAAAAAGGAATTTGATGAATGTAGAAAAAAGAAAATTAAGCATTACTTATTTGATAGGTTTAACCTTGATTTGCTGCCTTTTGATATAGAAATAATTGATGAATGGAGGAATAACTTTAAAGGGGTTAGGTTTCATCATGAAGATACAGATTTTTTGGTTTTTGGTGCTTTAGATGATGTTTGGGTGAATCCAAATAATGAATTGTTTGTAGTTGATTATAAGGCAACCGGAGCTAAAGAATATAAGATTTATGACAGTTATAAAAGACAGATGGAGGTTTATCAGTGGCTATTGCGTAAGAATAATTTTAATGTTTCAGAAACCGGATACTTCTTATTTTGTAAGGTGAATAAAGATTTAGGGTTTAAACAGGCTCATTTAAGTTTTGATTTGGCAATTGAACCGCTAGTAGGTAATGACACATGGATAGAGAAAACACTTTTTAATGCCAGGCAGTGTTTGAATGATGCTGTTGCAAACAGTAAGCCTGGGTGTAAATATTGTAATTTTGTCGAAGGAGTAAAGCAGCATGGAAAATAAATTTATCGTAGTGTTGGTCAGCTGTCCTTCAACAGAAAACGCTTTGAAGGTAAAAGAATGTTTATTAAATAGCAAGTTAGCTGCATGTATTAATATAGTTAAAGATGTTAAATCTTTTTTTTGGTGGGATGGAAAAATTAATTCATCAGAAGAACTACTTTTAATAATAAAAAGCAAAAAACAGCTATTCAGGCAGTTGGTAGATACGGTAAAAATTAATCATGAGTATGATGTACCTGAGATAATTGCTTTACCTATTGTTGATGGTAATGAAGAATATTTAAATTGGGTGGGAACTAACACAAAACAATGAATTTTCTTCGATTGGTCAAAAAAACAAGAAGCAGGCGTAGATTCTTTGAGAAAAAAAATATTCCTTCTAAGCTATTGTTTTATTTGGTTAACCTCGCAAGATTAACTTCCAGTGCAGCTAATCTGCAGCCATTAAGATACATAGTTTGTGGTAATAAAGAAAAAAACAACAAAGTTTTTTCAACTCTTTCCTGGGCTGGATACTTCAAAAGCTGGCCTGGACCAAAACAAGGTGAAAGACCATCAGCCTACATTGTAATCTTGGCTGATAAATCAAAAAATAAGTATGCTTGTTATGATTGCGGTATAGCAGCTCAGACTATTTTATTAGCTGCACAAGATAAAAATATTGCAGGTTGTATGATTGGTTCTATTGACAGGTTTAGATTAAAGAAAATACTAAAGATAGGCAATAAATATGATATTTTACTCTTAATCGCTTTGGGCTTTTCCAGGGGGAAGGTAATTTTAGAAAACATTGGGAAAACAGGTATAAAGTATTATAGGGATAAAGACAATGTTCATCATGTGCCTAAATATAGCATTGAGGAAGTTGTGCTAAAGGAATTGTCATAACTATAATAAAATGATAAAGATTTATTTCTAAAAAAAGCTTGACAAGTAGTAGGAAATATAATATATTAAGCACTCACACATGGAGGATTAAAATCAATTCAATAATCTTTGTGTCGATTGAAATCTTGGAATAATAATTTTTAACGATTATTCGATATAGATTTTGTAAGCGTCGATAGATCGGCGCTTTTTTGTTCTTTATAATTGTGCACTAAGCCAATAGATCAATGGAAATTTGCGGAGAGTTTGATCCTGGCTCAGAGTGAACGCTGGCGGCGTGGATTAGGCATGCAAGTCGAGCGATTTTAAAGTTGTTGTTTAATTTTAAGATAGCGGCAAACGGGTGAGGAACACGTGAGTAATTTACCTTCTACTCGGGGATAGCTTTGCGAAAGCGGAGGTAATACCCGATGTGCTCTAGAGAATGCGAATTCTTTAGGATAAAGACGGGGACCGAAAGGCCTGTCGATAGAAGATGAGCTCGCGTCCTATCAGCTTGTTGGTGGGGTAATGGCCTACCAAGGCTTTTGACGGGTAGCTGGTCTGAGAGGATGGTCAGCCACATTGGGACTGAGACACTGCCCAGACTCCTACGGGAGGCTGCAGTCGAGGATCTTTAGCAATGGGCGAAAGCCTGACTATGCGACGCCGCGTGAGGGATGAAGGTTTTCGGATCGTAAACCTCTTTCGATGGGAAAGAATATCCTAGAGACTAATATTTTCTAGGACTGACGGTACCCAGAGAAGAAGCCACGGCCAACTCCGTGCCAGCAGCCGCGGTAATACGGAGGTGGCAAGCGTTACTCGGATTCATTGGGTGTAAAGGGCAGGTAGGCGTCCTGATATGTTTTTGGTGAAATCCTCCGACTCAATCGGAGAACTGCCAAAAAAACTGTCAGGATTGAATGCAGGAGGGGAAAGTGGAATTCTCAGTGTAAGAGTGAAATCTGTAGATATTGAGAGGAACACCAGTGGCGTAGGCGACTTTCTAGACTGCTATTGACGCTGATCTGCGAAAGCTAGGGGAGCAAACAGGATTAGATACCCTGGTAGTCCTAGCTGTAAACTATGTACACTAGGTGTTGGGGGGTTGCCTTCAGCGCCGCAAGATAACTCGTTAAGTGTACCACCTGGGAACTACGGCCGCAAGGCTAAAACTCAAAGGAATTGACGGGGGCCCGCACAAGCGGTGGAACATGTGGTTCAATTCGATGCTACGCGAAGAACCTCACCAGGGCTTGACATGTAGGAAGTAGTGAACCGAAAGGGGAACGACCTGTCAAGTCAGGAGCCTATGCAGGTGCTGCATGGCTGTCGTCAGCTCGTGTCGTGAGATGTTGGGTTAAGTCCCGCAACGAGCGCAACCATCATCTTTAGTTGCGACCATGTCCGTTTTTTGGACGATGAGCACTCTAAAGAGACTGCCCGGGATAACCGGGAGGAAGGTGGAGATGACGTCAAGTCCGTATGGCCTTTATGCCCTGGGCTACACACGTGTTACAATCCTTACTACAAAGCGTTGCCAAACCGCGAGGTGGAGCTAATCGCAAAAAAGTAAGGTCAGTTCGGATTGGAGTCTGCAATTCGACTCCATGAAGCCGGAATCGCTAGTAATGGCGGATCAGCTACGCCGCCGTGAATACGTTCCCGGGCCTTGTACACACCGCCCGTCAAGCGATGGGAGCTGGCTATACTCGAAGTCTCCAAGCAATTGGGGCCTAAGGTAAAGTTGGTGACTGGCGCTAAGTCGTAACAAGGTAGCCGTATCGGAAGGTGCGGCTGGATCACCTCCTTTCTATTTATTTTAGTTTTGTTGTGAGAGATGGAAAGAAAACTCTTCAGCTCTCCGCATTTTTTTAATCTTAGTGTTGTTAGTGCATGAAGTATTCTGCTAAAGCAGAAAGGGCCGTTTTTGATGCTAAAAAACATTTATTCTGGTTTAGCTATGAAGATTGGGCCCATAGCTCAGCTGGTTAGAGCACAGCCCTGATAAGACTGGGGTCAGTGGTTCGAATCCACTTGGGCCCACCATTATGTGGGGGCGTAGCTCAGCTGGGAGAGCATCTGCTTTGCAAGCAGGGGGTCGTCGGTTCAATTCCGATCGCCTCCACCAAAGATAGAATTTTTGCTATTGTTACACAATAGCTTTGTTCTTTGACAACTTTTAGTAACATCTTTAATAAGTACAAATATGTATAAACCGAGAAATAAGTACACGTAAATTTTAACGAATTTTTACGTGGTCAAGCTACTAAGGGTTTATAGTGGATGACTTGGTGAAGTAGAGCGATGAAGGACGCGGTAAGCGGCGATACTGCTTCGGGGAGCTGCAAACAAGCTTTGATCCGGAGGATTCCCAATGGGGCAACCTTTCTTGGGTAATACCAGGAAATTTCTTACTGAATATATAGGTAAGAAAAGCTACACCCGGCGAACTGAAACATCTAAGTAGCCGGAGGAAAAGAAATCACAGAGATTCCCCCAGTAGTGGCGAGCGAAAAGGGAACAGCCTAAACCTGTTAATTTATTAATAGGGGTTGCGGGACCTCAATGTGGTAGATGGAAGAATAGCAGAATTGCCTGGAAAGGCAGACCATAGAAAGTGAAAGTCTTGTATGCAAAATTCTGAAGTCGCCTAGAGGTATCCCAAGTACTACGGGGCACGGGAAATCCCGTAGGAATCCAGGCCGACCATGGTCTAAGGCTAAATACTAACTTCAACCGATAGTGAAAAAGTACCGTGAGGGAAAGTTGAAAAGAACGCAGATTATGCGAGTGAAATAGAACCTGAAACTATAAACTTACAAAGCTGTCGCAGGGCTATGCTTATCGTAAGATAAGAATGCCTGACGGCGTACCTATTGAATAATGGACCGGCGAGTTAGTTTGATAAGCAAGCCTAAGGTTATACAGACCGAAGGCGTAGGGAAACCAAGTCCTAACAGGGCGTTTAGTTTGTCAAAATAGACCCGAAACTGAGTGATCTATCCATGGCCAGCGTGAAGCCTTGCGAAAGCAATGTGGAGGCGCGAACCCGTCAATGTTGAAAAATTGTGGGATGAGCTGTGGATCGGAGCGAAAGACTAATCAAACTCAGAAATAGCTGGTTCTCCCCGAAATAGTTCTAGGACTAGCCTCGTGTTTACTATGTAGCGGAGGTAGAGTGCTGAATGGGATATGGGGCCTTACCAGGCTGCCAAACCCAACCAAACTCCGAATGCCGCTATAATTATCACGGGAGTCAGACAGTTAGGGCTAAGCTTAATTGTCAAAAGGGAAACAGCCCAGACCTTCAGTTAAGGTCCCTAAACGTAGACTAAGTGGTTAAGGATGTAAGACCGCATTAACAGCCAGGATGTTGGCTCAGAGGCAGCCATCATTTAAAGAGTGCGTAATAGCTCACTGGCCGAGCGATCTTGCGCCGAAAATGAGGGGGGCTTAAGTCTACTACCGAAGCTAAGGATTTGAAAGAGATTCGTCTCTTTTAAGTGGTAGGGGAGCGTTCCGTACTAGGTTGAAGGCATACCGTAAGGAGTGCTGGACGATACGGAAGTGAGAATGCCGGTATGAGTAGCGAAAAAATCCGCGAGAAACGGATTCACCGAAAGTCTAAGGTTTCCTGGGGAAGGTTAATCCGCCCAGGGTTAGTCGATCCTAAGCTGAGGCCGAAAGGCGTAAGCGATGGACAAGGCGTTAATATTCGCCTACTGGCTAATTGGTGTTAACAACTGCATGGTGACACAGCAGCTCTATGGCTGCGCACGTTTGGATGTGTGCGTTTTTCTAAGAGGGATCTTAGGAAGGGAGGCCGCGCTACGGCAAGGTCGAAGTGATGTAAGAGCCTACTGTCGAGAAAAGCCATGTCAGGGAATCAATTAGTTAATCGTACCGTAAACCGACACAGGTAGACCACCAGAGAATGGTAAGGTGCTCGAGATAACTCTCGTCAAGGAACTCGGCTATATTCGCCCCGTAACTTCGGGAGAAGGGGTACCCTGTTTTGAAAGATTCAGGGTTTCAATGAATTGGCCCGGGTGACTGTTTAGCAAAAACACATCTCTCTGCAAACTCGCAAGAGGACGTATAGGGAGTGACACCTGCCCGGTGCTGGAAGGTTAAGAGGAGAGGTCAATCTGGCTTGCCAGATGAAGCTTTGAATTGAAGCCCCAGTAAACGGCGGCCGTAACTATAACGGTCCTAAGGTAGCGAAATTCCTTGTGGGGTAAGTTCCCACGCGCACGAATGGTGTAACAACTTGGGCGCTGTCTCGACGAGAGACTCGGTGAAATTGTAGTGGCGGTGAAGATGCCGCCTACCCGCATCAAGACGAAAAGACCCCAGAACCTTTACTGTAGCCTGATATTGGGTTTTGATTTAATTTGTGTAGTATAGGTGGGAGGCTTTGAAGCATAGGCGCTAGCTTGTGCAGAGCCGAAATGTGAAATACCACCCTTATTGTGTTAAGATCCTAATCCTTAGCCTTGAAACAGGCAAGGAGACAGTGCCAGGTGGGCAGTTTGACTGGGGCGGTTCCCCTTTAAAAGGTAACAAGGGGGCCCAAAGGTTGGCTCAGGACGGTCGGCAATCGTCTGTGGAGTGTAAACGCAAAAAGCCAGCTTAACTGCGAGGGAGACATCCCGAGCAGATGCGAAAGCAGGGGTTAGTGATCCGGTGGTTCTGCATGGTAGGGCCATCGCTCAACGGATAATAGGTACTCTGGGGATAACAGGCTGATCGCGCTCGAGAGTTCATATCGACAGCGCGGTTTGGCACCTCGATGTCGGCTCATCATATCCTGGGGCTGGATAAGGTCCCAAGGGTCCGGCTGTTCGCCGGTTAAAATGGTACGCGAGCTGGGTTCAGAACGTCGTGAGACAGTTCGGTCTCTATCTGGTGTGGGCGTAGGATATTTGAAGAGGAGTTGCTTCTAGTACGAGAGGACCGAGGTAAACGAACCTATGGTGTTCCAGCTGTCCTGCCAAGGGCAAAGGCTGGGTAGCTATGTTCGGAATGGATAAGCGCTGAAGGCATATAAGTGCCAAGCCAACCTCAAGATTAGATATCCCAATCAGGCTGGTCGAAGACTACGACCTTGATAGGCTGCGTGTGTAAGGCTGGTAACAGCTTAAGCTAAGCAGTACTAAATGCCAATTGGCTTGACCTAGTAAAACATTCGTACTCTTTTTAGATGTTATTAAAAGTTGTTAGATTTTTTCCAGTGACCATACTGAAGGGGCAACACCCGTTCCCATTCCGAATACGGTCGTTAAGCCCTTCAAGGCCGATGGTACTTTAGTGGCAACGCTACGGGAGAGTAGGTAGTCGCTGGTTTATAATTATCCCCAGTGGTTAAATATCATTGGGGATTTTTTTTAACTTCAGTTAATCATATATAATTTAGTTTGAAATCTACTTTATTTTATTTATTAAAGATGTATAATATAACTTAATTTAAGGATAAATATAAAGCTAAATGAAAAAGTGTAGTTTTTGTTCATACGAATCGCAAGATAATGAGAAGCTTTGTAAAAATTGTGGGGCTGATTTTGCCGAGCAGCAAAAATTAAAGTGGTATTTTAAGCCTTCGATTATGGTTTTAGCTTTTTTTTCCGTTGGACCTTTTGTTTTACCGTTAGTGTGGTTACATCCGAGGTACCAATTAAAAACAAAAGTTATATTAAGTACGGTAATTTTACTTATAAGTATTACTATGTTTATAACCTTTATTAAATCCGTGGAATCGATCGTACGGTATTTCGATTTGATTAACCAAATTATCGCTCAATAAGATAAATGATTAAGAAAATATTGTTTTTAATAGCATTGATCTTTTTTATTAATTTTACAACAAAAGGAATCTGTAATATGGAAGAAACAGTCGTAGTTTTTGATACAAACCAGGGACAAATTGAATTAAAACTTATGCTGGAAGTTGCTCCCAAGACTTGTGAGAATTTTATCGGCTTGGTAAAAAAGGGTTATTATGATGGTATAATTTTTCATAGGGTGATTAAGGGTTTTATGCTTCAGTCCGGAGATCCGACCGGAACAGGAACAGGTGGAGAGTCTATTTGGGGCGAGTCTTTTGAGGATGAGGTTAGTCAAGGCGTGTCATTTGACAAAAAAGGTATTCTAGCTATGGCCAACAGAGGACCTAATACAAACGGCAGCCAGTTTTTTATTACTACTGCAAAAACGCCTTGGTTGAATATGCATCATACTATTTTTGGAGAGGTAGTTGTTGGCTATGATGCGATTGAAAAAATTGAAAACTTAGCTACTGGACCTGGCGATAAGCCGCTAGATGAACAAAAAATTATAAAGGCATATTTGAAATAAGCTGTTTATGCATATAAAAGAAGAAGATATCAGGATTGATTTTTTTAAATCATCCGGTCCTGGTGGTCAGCGCAAGAATAAAAAAGAGACTGCGGTTAGAGCTGTTCATCTACCTACAGGTATAAGCGTATTGGCTACTGAATCCAGAACACAGGCGCGCAATAAACAGATTGCGATAATGAGATTAAAGAAGCGCCTGAAAGAGCTTTTGGCAAAGCGCAAAAAAAGAGTTCCTATAAGATTGCCGTTAGCGGTTAAGGAAAATATTCTTAAAGAAAAGAAAAAAAGAAGCCAGATAAAAAAAAGCCGCAAGAAGAATTTGGAATCTTTTTTAGAAGATGAATAATTTCTTATTAATTGACATTTTAGATAGGGTCAATTTGGTTGTTTTTTTTACAAGCATTCTGCTTTGTGTGTTTGTTTTGTTATTAAAGCCGCAGACAAAGACAGAAAAGAAAAACATGGCTCTATTAAGTACCTTTTTGCTTGTTTTATTTATTGAGATGTTTGGGTTTCCGGTTACGGTTTATCTTTTGTCCAGTTGGCTTAAGCAGAAAAGCATTTTGCCGGTTATAGATTTTCATAAATTCCATTTGGTGCTTGTTTATTTAGGTTTAGAGAAGAGTGAATTTGCCAGGAAGCTGTTGCTTTTTTCATTTCATATGGGTCTTCTGATAGGGTTTATTTTATTGTTCTTGGGATGGAAGCGCATCTATCAAAAGAACAAGCAACAACTTGTTACAACAAGTATATATAGGTATCTAAGGCACCCTCAGTATGCGGGGTTATTGTTGATTTGTTTTATTTATTTTATTAAATCACCGACTCTGCCTTCAATGGTTATGTTCTTTGTGCTTTTGTTTAGTTATGTATGGTTGGCAAGAAGAGAGGATAATTTGCTGTACGTGAAATACAAAGAAGAATTCATTAAGTATAAGAAAAATACCGGGGCGTTTTTTCCCAGGCTATTTGCATTTATTTTTGTAATGGTTTTTTTTATGTCGGTTCCTGGGGTTGGTTTTTGTCAAGCGCAGGAGTTTTCTTATTTCGGTATAGGCTATGGCAATAGGGATTTTGACGGAAGGATTCTTAGACAACAGGCAAGTTTTTATAAGGATACAGATAGCAATTGGGTAAGGTTTATTGATATAACCTGGGATGAAATAGAGCCATCTATTCCAACCGCAGACGGTATTCATTCCTACGATTGGGAAAGGTTGGATTTTCTTATCAATGAATGGCAGAATGCAGGTTTTGATATCCAGCTGGCTATTGATCCTTATTCTTCTTGGGCTGCCAATGAGCGAGCCGAAAGCGAAGATGTTCCTAGTTTTCTATGGATAAAAGAAGAGAACAAAAAGCATTTTCAAGAATTTATTTTTGCTATGGCTGCAAGATATGATGCGGATGGCTCTTCAGACATGCCGAATATTCAAAAGCCGATTTTTTATTATTCGATTGGTACAAGAGAGATTTTCAATAATTTTTGTAAAGAAGATTATAGGAAGTTTGCAGAATTCATAAAGTTTACCAGTAAAACCTTGAAAGAGGCAAATCCGAAGATTAAGGTAATTCTCAGCGGGATTGATATGGGTAATATTTTTGACGAACGGGTAAAAAGAAGGCAGTTTCATAATTATCAAGGTAAGCTTACACAGATGCTTTTTTGTGCAAAAAGATTCATAAAACTTGCCGAGTGTGCTGATGTGATAGAACTGCGCTGTGACTGCGACTATACGGGTATTCCTGATGCCGTTAATTATATAAAAGAACAGTTGAATATTAATAATATTACTATTCCTGTTTGGGCCAGCGTTAATCTGATAGATTCAATTTTTTTAACTGAACAGCATAAATATTCCAGCCATTTTTTTAAAAGGGCAAGGTTATTAAAAAAGATACTGCAAAACAAGCGTCATAAAAGGTATGACATTACCTATGAATGGCTTACCCGGCAGCAGTCGAATATTTTATTCAAGAAGACTGTGATGTTAAAGGCCTTTGGCGTGGATAAGGTTAATTTTCAGTCTTTGGAGAATTCAAAAGAAGGAAATTACTCTACAGGCATTATTGATATCAAAGGGAAAAAGCGGCCTTCTTTTTATGCCCTTAAGTTGATGAATGACAAATTAGGGCAAGCGCAGTTTTTAGAAAGGTTGAATTTAGGCCCTGGGGTATACGCTTTTAAATTCAGGAAAGAAAATACTATAATTTATGCTTTGTGGAATGATGCTCGGGAGTTTCTTTTTCCTTGGGAAAGTTATTCCAGGCAGAAGGTTATTTTGAAAATCCCCGCTGAGTCTGCACGGGTGACATTAAATTTTACAAGAACAAAACAGTCGGATGCGGTGAGCATACTAAAGCCCGTAAGAAACAATATTTTAAAATTTGTTTTAGAAGATGATCCGATAATAGTGGAGTATACAGAATGAGCGTAATTGTATTAGGAACTATCGGGCTAGATACCATCAAAACACCTGTTGCTTTAAAAAAAGATATTCTAGGCGGTTCGGCAGTACATTTTTCCATGGCGGCAAGAATTTTTACCAAGGTTCATATGGTTTCCTGCGTGGGAAGTGATTTTCCTGAAAAGTATAATAGTTTTTTGACGAATAGGGATATTGATCTACGTTCGATTTCTGTGATTAATGGTGAAAACTTCCGTTGGTCCGGTGAGTATAAAAAGGATTTTAATTGCGCTATTACTAAAAAAACAGTAATCGGCGTACTGGCTAATTTTAAACCGGATATTACTAAAGACCAGCGCAGGATAAAGAATGTTTTCTTAGCCAATGTTGATCCCAGATTACAGTTATCTTTATTGAAGAAATTTATTTCTCCTGGATTGGTGGCTTGTGACAGCATGAATTATTGGATTGAAAATAGTAAAAAAGATCTGCTGCGGGTTTTAAAAAAGGTGCAGATTTTTTTCTGTAACGATCAGGAGGCAAGACAGCTTACCGGAGAATATAATATCATCAAGGCCTCAAAGAAATTATTAAAGATGGGCCCAAAGATAGTTTTGATTAAAAAAGGAGAGCATGGGGTGTTGCTTAATGCAGATAGTTTCATGGTTGCGCTTCCTGCGTTTCCGATCGATGGGATAATTGATGCTACCGGCGCCGGAGATAGCTTTGCCGGTGGGTTTATGGGAAGCTTGTCTTTAGAAAAAAAAATCACCAGAGAATCTATCTTTAACGCGATCATAAAAGCTACGGTTATTGCTTCGTTTAATGTTCAGGGATTTGGTTTGGTGGCTACGGCAGGCTTAAATAAAAAATCGATTTCAAAACGTATAAACAAATATAAGAAATTATTTTCTCTATAACAGAAAGAGCACAACAAGATGAAAAAGATTTTACCTTTAATAATTATTGTATTAGCGGTTAGTTCGGTTTTAACCTTTATTTTTATCAGAGGAATAGATAAGCAGGATATAAAAGTGGATGTTGATTTATATGTGATGAGCTATTGCCCTTATTCGGTGTTAGCTGAGAGTTCCTTTAGTATCCTAAAAGATATCTACCGCGATAAGATTAATATAAATATTAACTATATAGCCGAATTAGAAGGTAATAATCTTTCTGCTATGCATGGGATTGATGAGCTTAAAGAGAACATGCGCCAGCTTGTGATCGCAGCTTACTATAGAAATAAGTTTTGGGATTATTTAGCAGCAAGGAATTCTTTTGTTAAGGCTGATAATTGGCAAGGCAGCCTTTTGATAGTTGGAATAGACCCGCAAGATATAGAATCAAAAGTCGAGTCTGTTGGCAAAGCACTGTTATTGAAGAACATTAAAAAAGCTAATGATTTAGGCGTTATAGCTAGCCCGACAGTTTATATCAACAATAAGCTTTATGAGGGAAGTAATGATGTCGCTTCCTTAGCAGTTGCAATATGTAAGGAATTTAATCAGACTAAACCTGCGATATGCGTAAAGCTTCCAGAGTGTTTTAGCGATTCTGATTGTTATCTACCTTTTAAAAACGGCAAGTGTGTTAAAATTGAAGATAAAGATGGCGTTTGTGAATTTGAAGATGCTGTTAGATTTAAGGCCTATCTGGTGGAATCAAAAGATTGCCTGAATTGTTCCGATTATTTGTTTGCCTTAAGGACGTATGAGAAGCTGTTTCGTGGAATGACGCTAGAGCATATCGATTATGCAACCAAGATAGGTAAGGAAGTCGCTGGAAGAGCTGGTCTAACCGCATTACCTGCGGTTGTATTTGAAAAGGGGATTGAATCTGCAAAAAGTTTCAACCGCGCCACAGCTTCAGGCATGGTAAAAAAATCAGGCAGTAGCGATTATTATCTTGGTTCTGATATGTTATTAAAGGGTCAGCTTTTTCTCGATAGAAAAGAAAAAGCAGACACACTTACTCTTTTTGTAATGAGCTATTGTCCTTTTAGTGTGGCATTAGAGAATGCTCTAATAGAGAAGATAAATAATGATAATCTGGATTTAAAGCTCGAGTTTAAATACATATTTTCTAAGGATAAAGATGGTAATATGGTTTCCTTGCACGGTAAGGAGGAGATGCATGAGAATATTGAGCAGATGATCGTACAAAAATATTATCCGGATAAGTTTTTTGATTATATATTATGCCGCAATAAGGATATTAAAAATAGAGACACCTGGAGAGAATGTGCGACTTCTTTCGGTATGGATCCGAAAGAAATCGAAATAAAGGCCTTTGAGGAAAACAAAGTTTTGGTAGAGGAAAGCGAAAAACTTTGCCGGGGTTTGGATGTCAAAGCCAGCCCTACGATATTCTGGCAGAATAATTACAGGTTAAACAACAGAAGCGAGCTTAAGAAAATCAATGGGTTAGCAGATATTGATCTTGAAAAAAGCTCGGGTTCGTGCCGTTAATCTCTAATAGTTTTTATAGTATTTATATGTTATAATTAATCAAATACATAAATTTATGAAGAAAACCATAATTATTGCTTTGGGGATGTGTGTTGTTTTATCCGGTTACTGTGATGCTGGTACTTATGATTTGGAGATAATCACCTATTATCCTGCTCCTTACGGTATTTATGAGCAGCTTCAGGCTGATAAATTAGCAGTAGGAGATATTAATGAAGATGGTAAATTGACCGGTGGGGATATCCCAGAAGATGGTGCTTT
>Ga0075114_10001082_pt1 | contig 15213 bp, 27 predicted proteins | sample AntAceMetag02UKM_FD_69784 | JGI IMG/M metagenome (GOLD analysis project Ga0075114, IMG submission 69784) | Saline lake microbial communities from Ace Lake, Antarctica - Antarctic Ace Lake Metagenome 02UKM | ecosystem: Environmental > Aquatic > Non-marine Saline and Alkaline > Saline | place... | reverse complement strand
GTCACGGACCGACACCAGTGGACGCAAGCCGTTCGCCGCCAACTTGGCGACATCATCGGCGACGGGATCATAAGCGGCGCTACGCCGCACCGGTGGTACCGCGCGCCTGCGATCACGCTCAAATCGCTCAAAAAAGAGCACTACGCCGAGTCTGACGCCCCCGCAGTTGCCGACCAAGGCAAGCACATCTTTGTCACGATTGGCGCAGCCAATCGATGGTGGAAGCTCTCTACCCTTGGAGTCGCGGCGACCAACCACAACTTCCACCTAGCCGGAGAGGGCGGAGATGCGCCTGTCTTCGACATTCATGCTGTTGGCGTCTCCGATCAGTCGTCCGTCCAATTCCAGCCCAAGGGCAGCGCCGTTGCGCTATCGGTGGGTCACGTCCATAGCGAAACGGCTGGCGTTCTGGCGAGCGACTTCTCACGCGTGTTGACGAAGGTGGCGGCTGATCACCATCGGTGGGATTGGCGGGCCGCTGGCGGCGCCAAGATGGTCGAGGTCAACATCGGCGCCGGCGCGGTTTCCGCGGTGGGCTCGAGGCATCAAGTGGGCGAGGGCGTAGCCGTATCCGGCACAGGCGGCTATCACGTTAGCGAGCGCCAGGTGGCCATGATTGTGCCCCACACCACGATGCGCTACGCGGCGGCGAGTGAATGGGTTCTTTACGGCCTAGCGAACCAGGTTCATGCCGCCGCTGTCTATTTCGAGTCTGGGAAGGCCGACGATCATCTTCTCGTGCTCGTCGAGGACTTTCCCGAGGGTGCCCGCCTCGATCACGTCGATGTGATCTGGGGGCAGGACGTAACGGCTACCGCTCGAGACTTGAGAATGTACGTCGGCCGGCACACGCTCACCGTCGATGAAGTTGGGGAAACCGACCCCTTCCTTTCGGGCATCACCCCACTGTCTCTCAACTCCGTTGCGGACCACATTGAGATCGGAACCTTGACTGGATCCATCCTCGAACGATTCACCCCGGACCAAAACAATCTCGACTTCACGCGGGCAAAGGACCGATTGGCGATCGGATTCTACACGGGTGACCTCGGAACGCCGGTCTACTCCATGACCCTGGTTCGTTGTGTCTGGACCTTTTCGCAAGTCAATGGGTATCCTCTGTCCAGCACGAACACCGCGTAGGGAGGTCAAGATGAAACGGTTCCTTTTGCTGATCATGGCTGCTTGCCTGCTTGCGATGGCGAGCCCGAGCGCCGCGGCACCAGCCGCCAAGCCGGCAACGAGCGCACCAGCGCCAGCGGCTACGCCCACTGTCGCCCCCGTGGCGCCCACCGTTCCGACCGACGCCAAAGGGGCCGCCGAGAAAGTTGGAGAGGGTATCAAGGCAGCCAGAGGTGGCCAGTGGTGGTATCTGTCGTCGGTCGCTTGCCTGTTGCTGATGTTCGTGCTGAAGCTGACCGGCCTCCTCGAAAAGCTCGGACGCTGGAAATACGTGATCCTTCCAGTCCTGTCTCTCGCCGCAGGCCTTCTCGCTGCGTTTCAGGGGGGCGTCACACTCGAGACTGCGATCGGTGTGGCCACAAGCACTTGGGCCATGGGTATGCTTGAGGAGCTCTGGAACCACGGGATCCTCGGCAAGCCGAAAGCCTCTGCGGTGGCAGCGACGAAGCCACTCGCCTAGATGGGCTACGCAATCACAGCCGGCGCTGGGTTGCTGCTCGGTCTCGCCCTGATGATTTGGGGCCTGACCGAGCGCAGCAAGCGCAGCTCGGCCGAGCGGGCCGCAGCCAAGTCGGAGGCTGATCGCCTCGCAGCCGTCGCCATTGCCCAGGCAAACGTGGCCAAGGTCGCCGAGGTCGAAGCCTATGTGAAGCGTGTAGAGCTCGAATCATCCACGCTGCGCTTGCGCCTTGCCGAGACCCGGAAACGCCTTGCCGAAAGCGGCGATCCTGTGGCCATCAAGGCGTGGCTCGACGACGAAACGAAGGCCGAAGAACTATGAGATGGCTGATTATCTCCTTGGCCCTTGCGCTTTCAGCGTGTTGCTGGACAGCCAAGCGGAGTTGCTTCCCTGCCTGTCCGCCGCCTGCGATCGTCAAGGTCGAGCAGGTCTGCAAGCTCCCGCCGACGCTCAAGCTGCCGGCGGTGAAGCGGGCCGAGTGTCCAGTTGATATCGCGGACTGGTCTTGCTACCCGCCCGCAGAAGCCGCCAACCTGGCAAAACGGTTGGCTGATATGAGGGACTGGATTGTGACCACGCGCGCCAGGTGCGCCCCGCCGGCGTCGAGGCCGGCCCCAGACTGAATTGTCGACTTCCGACAAACCAGTTGACGCGCCCCGTTGTCTTCTATAGAGTTTCCCAGAGACGCCCTCGGGCGTCGGGAGACTCCGAACCCAAAACATACAACGATTCGCCCGACCGTTATCCTGCCGCCAGGAGTCTCCAACGGTCGGGCGCTTTTTGGGAGGCAACGTGACGGAAAGAGCACCGACAATCCGAGGGATGGACTCGCCCGAACATCTTCGGGCCTGGTTTCAGGCAATGGGCCACCCCTATCTCGTCTTCAAGATCGCAGACGTGCTTGATCTCGACGACGACGACCAGCGCCTCTACCTCGATCTGCTCGACCGATTCGGCAAGGCGCCCCCTCTACACCTTGCCACGACCACCCGGCGCCGGGTGCAAAGGACGGGCACCAACGGCTATTCGCTGATCCCGCTCGAGGACTTGTGCGCCGAGGCCACCATCAAAGACCTGCAAGTCGTGCAAGCCCTGGTCGAGAACTACCGAGGCGTCCGCCAGGGTAAGTTCGAGCCAAGCATCGTAGACGACTGCACCAACTGTAAGGGCAACGGCGCGAAATGCCCGCACTGCGACGGCACGGGCAAGGTTCGCGTTCTGCTCGAAATGTCGCCTCTCGAGATCGAGCTCGCTCGTGGCACACCCTGGGAGGATATCGAAAATGGCTGACGCTGGACCCAACCGAGTCACGCAGGACTTTCTCAAGGGGCTGCGCGGAAAGAAGGTGCAAGTGCTGTGGCCAATACTGGACAGCCCCTACGGCTGGGAAGGCGTCCTGATCCGGTGGGATAACTACAGCCTTCTGCTCGATGTCGGTAACCAAAACGTCCTGATCAAGATCGCCCCCGGAATGGAAATCCGAGGGGTAGAGGAGGTGGAAAATGGGTAATGGGAGCGGGAGAGCCCTAGACCGACTGCAACCCCAAGAAGCCATGCCCGGCGAGCAGCTCGTCGCGCAGGGCGCCACAATGGAGCGCATCCAGACCGGCTATCACACGGCGATCCGCGTGCAGGTCCCGCGACGGATGACCGAGGTGATCGAGCGCGTACTCGAGGAGTGCCGACTCCTCCCCGATGGCCTGATCTATTCGTGGACCGTCAACAACAAGGACGGAAGCAAGGGCACGATCGAAGGCGCGTCGATCCGCATGGCCATGACGCTGGCCCGCGAATACGGAAACTGCGCGGTCGACATCGACATCGACAGCGAAGACCAGTCACACTGGACGTTCCGCGGGACGTTCATCGACGCCGAGCGCGGGTTCACGGCGGTGCGCCTGTTCCGCCAGCGCAAGAGCCTCGGCAAACGAGGAAAGTTCGACGACGATCGCCTCGAAGACATGTCCTACCAGATCGGCCAATCCAAGGCGATCCGCAACGCGGTGGTCAATGCGATGCCCGGCGGATTGCTGATCAAAGCCCAAGAGGTCGCCAAGCGCGCCCAAGCGAGGGATATGACCGAGGGCGGCGTCCAGAACGCCGTGCAGAAGGTTCGCCGCTCGTTCGGGAAGTACGGGGTCAAGCTTCCGCACCTAGAGGAGCGCGTCGGCAAGAAGACCGTCGACTGGGATGGCGAGGACTTGAGCGAACTGCGAAACATCTTCAACGCGCTCGAGGACGGGCAGACCACCGCCGCGCAAGAGTTTCGGATGGAGGACACCCTGGCCCCGGACGCGCCGCCGCCGGCACCGGTCACGCCGAAAGCAAAACCGGATGCCAAGCCCGAGCCGACCAACACCAAGGCCAAGCCGGCCGCGAAGTCGAAGCCCGAGCCCAAGCCGCAGCCCGAGCCCGACGAACCACCGCCGCTGGGAGATGACGACATCCCTGACGATCTGTAACGGACGCGCGCCCAAACGGTGAGGGGAGCGGGCTGCTGCGTGTGACGGAGCCCAGTCTAGAGCTGGGGTCGCCTAGTGAGTGCAGCCAGTCAATACGCACCGTGACAGCCGGAGAGACGGCACAGGAGCGGGAAATGTCCGAGTGGGAACCCAAGCCAAAGATCCGAGGTTCTGCTTTCAATGCCGGCCTGGTTTGTTCGGGGTCTGTTTTCTTGGCGCAGCAATCGGCCGAGGAGGGGATCGACAGCGATAACCAGTACACCAAAGTGGGGACGATCGGCCACCGATACCTCGAGCTGCGGATCAAACACGGCGCCACCGAGGCCGAGGACTACCTCGACGACCTGAAAGTCGAACAGCCGTTTCGCGTCGAGCTCTGCGGGCTCTGGGATTGGCTCGAGGAAGCGGCCTTCCTTCCCGCGCTGTCTTGCGCCGAGGCCGAAGCGCGAGGGGTCAGCCTGATCACGGAGTACGCGCTGTCGTACCAGGCCGGCCCCGTCACGATCACCGGTACCCTCGACCTGATCTCGGTCGACGAGGCAAAGACCCACGCGACCGTCTGCGATTGGAAGTTCTACAACCGGCCCGAGATGCTCCCGCCGATCACGGCCGACATGCAGATGTTGGCCTACGCGGTGGGCGCTGCGAAGGCCCTCGGCGTTGAGTCCGTCAGTGTCTACCGTGTGCTTTGCTATCACCAGCGATTCGCCGTCTTTCACCTGGACGCCGAGATCCTCAAGATAGCCGCCGAGGCCGTCGAAGAGGAAGCCACGGGGATCTGGAACACGCGCAACGTGCTGCGACCTGGCGCCCAGTGCCGCGGATGCTTCCAGGCCCCTAGATGCCCAGCGCTGGACGGGGCCGCCAAGGCGGTCGAGACCACCGAGATCGCGCCCTATGTCGGCGGCCACATCACCAGCGCCGAGGACGTGTGCCGGTTCCTGATCGCAGTTCCGCTGGTCGAGCGACGGATATCGGAAGGTCTGGATGCCGCTCGTCGCTACGTCGAGGCTCATGGTCCGATCACCGATCCGGCCAGCGGGATGATTTGGGGGCCGGAGTCCCGCAAGCAGGATGAGATCGTCGATGCCGGTGGCTGCCTGGCCCACTTGCAAGCGGAGACATCCGAGGCCGCGGCGCTCGAGGCCATGTCCACAACTAAGGGCGCAATGGAGCGAGCGCTCAAAGCGGCCAAGCGGCGTCCCGCCGCCCGCGCCGAGTTTTTCGCCGAGCTGCGCGAGCAAGGACTGATCGAGCGCAATCAGACGCGGCCGAGATGGGAATGGCGCAAGCCCAGGAGGTCACGAGATGGCGATTAAGGCGCTCGACCTGATCCACAAAAACCAGGTGATGCCCTTTTGGGCGCTCTGGATTTACGGCCGACAGCAACTCGACGCACTACACCGCCGCGGCCTGGTCGAGATCTTGGACCCATCCGACAACAACCCGCTGTTCGTGCGTCTGACGAAAAAAGGGTTGACCGAGCGAGACGAGTACGCCCGCAGGAGCGCCGAGGCCGCAGACATGAAAAGGTGGAAACGATGATAGTCCGCTACCCTGAGATGTCAGAAGCTCGGCATCCAATCGTCATGCTGCTTGGCTCCTATGGTCCGGCCGACGCTCGGAACTGGCGAGCTAAGGCGGCAGCGCACCTCGACGGAAACGCCGGAACCGTCGTGGTCGGATCGCCTGGGTTCGTCGATGCGGGTGCGGGCGCCCTTCTCTCGTTTGCTCGCTGGGCCAGCGTGTGGCTCGAGGAGAGCGATATTTTTGCGATGTGGATCGGTTCCGCAGAACAATGGACCGAGTTTGAGTTCGGCTTTGCGCTCGGTCGCCACCGCGGATACCTCGTGGTGGGCGTCAGTGAGGAGTTGGCCAACGCGCGTCGTCTGCTCTGTGATGTGACGGCAGCGCTGCGCTACTCCACGCCGATCCACGAAGACTTCGACGAGTGGCTGCACGCCGTTCGCGATGCTTGCTGTCGCGCCCGCATCTATCTAGCCGAGGGGCCGAAATGAAACCAGCGCTGATCCTCATCATCGAGGCCGGGATCCGAGCGATGCGCGACGAGGCCGCAGAGCTCGAGGCGTTGCTCTGCACCAAGGCAAAGACCGAGGCCGCGCAGGCGCGACTGGATACGCTCTATGAGCGGTCCCGCGGTCTACTCTTTGAGTCGGGGGGGGGTATTCCGTCGAGCGCATCACGCAGGAAGGTGAGGACATCCTCACAGCCTTCAAGGCGTTCATTTCCGACCAGCCCTACTCGCACATCTTTCACCTATCCATCAACGCGGCTCCGCAGTTGGTGATCAACGACAAAGAAGAACCACCGAGAAGGAGAGACAAGGCATGATGAAGGGACTAACGATCGGGCGGATCGTCCGCTACATGCTACCCAACGGTGAGGAGCGCCCAGCGATCATTACCAAGATCATCGACGGCGAGACCGGCCGTGTCGGCCTGCAGGTTTTCAGCGATCCCAGCGATCCGCCCGGCATCGCCTATGACCCGAAGATCGGCCACCCCGGCCAGGCCGACTACTACGAACCGGTGGCGGCGCCTCAACCGTTCACTTGGCACTGGCCCCCGCGAGGATGAAGGCCACGATCGAACAACAGGCGGCCATGGGTCGGATGCTCTATGCCCTCCGATCGACGGTCAATGGTCTGCGCCAGCACGGCGAAGACCCCGAGCTCATTCTGCGCGCGGTGCTACAGGAGGCCATGAATCTGTGCCTGGTCAAATATCACGGGCGTTCGCTGACCAGCGCGCAGGCGGATTTCAGTATCGCCGCAGACGAGATCTGGGAGCTGATCGAACTCAACAATCCGCAGCTCCTCGAACACGAGAGAAACCCGAACGCTCCGGACCCGGACAGAGGAGGCAACTGATGGTCTACGTGGAGAGACGACCACCGAGATACTACGAGGCCATGAGCTGCGACGATATCGAGATGTCGGAGTTGCTGTCGTGGTTCGGATGCCGCGGGGAACCCACACAGGCTGATGAGTTGAACTGGCTATTTCTCAGCACGAGTGGGGTTCACGGCTCGTACGGGAAACTAGACGAGGTCGATGAGCATCGCCGCGAGTTGGTGGCCGATGGGTTCGACGAGCCGCCGACGATCACCTTCCTGGCGTTGCAGCCCCGGACGGTGCGATCTCGATATGGGAACGTGATCGTCAGAACGAAGGAAGACGAGGCTACGTTGCGGCGGCTGGTGTTGGAGACTCTCGCGGCCGTTGCAGCGTCGCAGACGGGCAACACCTGATGGCCTCGCGGTCGCGGCGGCGACTGGGTGCGCTACGGTGATCACGCGCGCGAGGTCGAAAAGCTGCGAGAAGAAATCGCGGCGCTCACTGAGAGCAACGAGATGATTGCGACTGCCCCGGATGCCAATACGCCAACAAAGTGAACGAGAGCGAATAGAGGAGACCTGATGGAAACCGAGAAACCGAAACGCACCCGCCGAGCCAAGACGCCCGGCACGGTCATGTCGAACGTGCTCCGCGAGCTGGCCTTGCTGAAGCCCGCCGAGCGACACCAAGTGCTCGCCGGGATCTTGGCCTACTTCAAGCCGCCGGAGCAGCTCAAGCTGCCAGACCTCGAGGATGAACCCAAGTTCTAATGCCAAAACCACCCCTCAGAGCGCCATACAACCAGCTTTCAGCGGATATCATCGAGACGTTGATAGCTGGTCACAAACGCTATCGCCACGACCTGCCCTACCCGGAGAGCCATTCAGACATGGAAGCCGCGGTAGAAGCCCTTCTGTCAATGTTCGAGGTGAAGAGAAGGCCGATTGCTATGGCCCTCAATGAGATGTACGAGCCGGCCGAAAGACTTCCGGACCGAAAGTTCCCCTTGCAAATGCGCGACACTCCAGGCTAGGATACTGGAGCGTTCGCGCAACCGCCCTTCGGGGCCCCGGAGACTCCCGATGCCCCAACTACCAACGACCTACCCATGTCTCGCTGAAGGGACAGCCCTCTTGAAGCTCGTTCGGAGAAATGTCGTAGCGCAGGCTATTTTCACCATTTACACAAACGATCGGTTTGGGATCAGGCCCGAGCGAGACTTCCTGCTGGCCTTGGCGCTCGCTCTTGGTGAGCAAAACGAAGAACTGATGTCGTTCTCCCAGCGGATGGCTGAGATGCAGCCGCCGCGACCTATAGTTGTCGTGATGGAGGCGGACCGCGTTACGCCCAAGGTGGAAGATGACCACCGTTAAGACCTACAAGCTCGGAGAGGTCGTAGAAGTCCGGATCAGCGTAGATGCCGATGGCGTCGAGCGCTGGGAAACCGGGACGATCTACCGTCCCTACACGCCGCACCTCTACCAAGTCAGCGTGCCCGGGCTGGGGTTCGTAACCCGACGCGACGGCGAGATCCGAAGCAAGAAGAAAGAGGGGCAGGCATGACCACCGTTGGGCGTGGGTCTTTCAGCCTCCGACCCTACCAGACAGAAGCGCTGGCCAGCGTGAAGTCGCTGATCGACAAGGGGATTCGCCGTGTGCTGGTCGCACTTCCGACCGGTACCGGCAAGACCGTTGTTTTTGCCCACCTGCCCAGCGTGCTTGATCTGGGAAACAAACGGCTGCTCGTGTTGGCCCACCGCGGCGAGTTGCTCGACCAGGCGGCCGAGAAGCTGCGGTTGATCAACCCCGGCCTAACGGTCGAGATCGAGCAGGCCCACCGCCACGCCGGAAACGCTACGGTTGTGGTGGCCAGCGTCCAGACCCTACGAGGCAAGCGGTTGGCCGCCCTGGATCCGAGCGAGTTCGGCGGCATCGTGATCGACGAGGCGCATCACGCGACCGCCAATACTTACCGCGCTATCACGGCGCACTTTGGTGCTGATCACGCCGAGACTGAGATCCCTGTAATTGGATTCACCGCCACGCCACGGCGTGGCGATGGTGTTGGCCTCTCGCTCGTCTTCGACGAGATCGCCTATGACGCGCCAATGCTCCAGATGATCCTGGATGGCCACCTGGCGCGGATCACTGGCATGCGGTTAGACACGCACGCCGACATCTCCAACGTGGCCACCCGCGCCGGCGAGTTCGTGACCAGCCAGCTTGCCGCCGCCATTGACACCGAGGCGCGCAACGAACTGATCGTGTCCGGCTGGACCGAGCTGACCATGGAGCGCAAAAAGACAGTCGCATTTTGCATCACGGTCGACCATGCACAGCGCCTCGCCAACGCTTTTGCGCTGGCCGGCGCCTCGACTGGCGTGATCCACGGGGCCATGCCCGCCGAACACCGCAGCGACGTGTTGCGCAGGTTCGGTGCAGGCGAGCTCGACGTGTTAACCAACTGCATGGTGCTCACCGAGGGCTACGACGAGCCAGGGATCGATTGCATCATCCTGGCCCGCCCGACCAAGAGCGCGCTGCTCTACACTCAGATGATCGGCCGCGGCACCCGCCCCGCCCCCGGCAAAGATGACTGTTTGATCCTCGACTGCGCCGACAACAGTGGGCGCCACGACCTGGTTAGCGTTTCGACCCTGTTTGGTTTGCCGCCGCAGCTCGACCTGGAAGGCCAGGACGCGATCGAGGTCTCCGAGCAGTTCGAGATCGAGGAATCGCGCCACCCGTGGATCGACTACTCCAAGGTCCGGACCCTGGAAGAGTTGGGGGCCGCAGCCACAAGGATCGATTTCTTCGCCTCTGCGGTGCCGGCGGCGCTCCAGGCATGGACCACCTATCAGTGGATCCCGATTTCGGATGGCGGATACAAACTGCCCATGCCCAAGCAAGAGGCCGTGATCGTGCGCCCGACGCGCCTCGACACCTTCAAGGCCGCATACGTTCGACCCGGCGTCGAAAAGAAGACGCGCGACTGGACCAAGATCGGCGAGTTCGACACGTTGCGCGAGGCTATCCAAGCTGGCGACCGAGCGGTCAGCGAGTTTCAAGAGGACGCAACGAAGCTCCTCGACACACGCGCTCGCTGGAGATCCGGCAGCGCGAGCGAAAAACAGATCGCCCTGATCAAGCGCATGGGGATCGCCGTTCCGGAGGGGATCACCAAGGGGCAAGCGGCCACCGTGTTGACGCTGACCTTCAACCGAAAGAGGTCTAGATGATTCGGCAGTCATTTCCCAAGGGTGCCGCCGCCGACACGTTTGGTAGGCCGTTGTACTCTCAACGGATCAACATCAGGACAACGGTTGGCATCTATCAGCTACGAGCTGTCGACGGCGACGGGACGGTGACGAAGCGGGCAAATTTCTTGTCGCTGATCATCGTAGATGAGTTTTCCGGCCGCTGGATCATTCTGCGACTGAGCACTATGCGAAAGATCATCAAGTTCCTCGTGGTGCATGCTTTGCACCTACCGAGACGGTTGAAGGAATACGAACAGAGAGTTTTGGATAAAGGGGCAGGCAAATGAAAATCCTACGACTCACTGCAGAGAACGTGAAACGCCTCGTAGCCGTCGAGATACTGCCGAGTGGCAACCTCGTGGTGGTCGGCGGCCGCAATGGCCAAGGCAAAACTTCCACGCTGGACGCGATCTGGATGGCCCTCGGCGGGGCGAATGCGATCCCCGCGCAGCCCGTTCGCCGCGGCGAGCAGAAAGGCACGATCGAACTCGACTTGGGCGACATCGTCGTCAACCGGACCATGACCGAGTCCGGCGGCGGTCGCCTCAAGGTCTCGAGCGCCGAGGGTGCGACCTTTTCCTCGCCGCAGAAAATGCTCGACGAGCTGGTCGGCCGGCTATCCTTCGACCCGCTGGCGTTTTCTCGGCTCAAGCCGGCCGATCAACTTGCCACGCTGCGCGAGATCGTCGGCGTTGACTTCTCCCCCCTGGATGCCCAGCGCGCCGAAGCCTACAAGCAACGCGCCACGCTCAACCGAGAGGTCAAGCGCCTCGAGGGTATCACCTCGACGCTCAAACACGATCCGGATGCGCCCGACGCCGAGCAAAGCATGGATGACTTGCTCGACGAATTGGCGAAGGTCAACGAGGTCAACGAGCGCAACGCCAAGCTCCGTCGAGAGCGAGACGAAGCCAACAGGGCCGAGTTGGTCGCCGAGCAAGCCGTGAAGACGGCCGCCCGTGAATATCACCGGCTCAAGGCCGAGATGGTAGAAAAGGCCGCGGAAGCCGAACACAAAATGCTGGCGACGATGCCCCTCGAGGACAAAGACGCTGGCCTCATTCGCGAGGCCCTCACGAACCTCGACGCCGTCAACCGCAGCGTGCGCGCCAACACCGAGTACAAGCGGAGCCGCACCGATCTCAAAGCCGCGCGGCGCAAGGCCGACGACATGACCCTGGCCATCTCTGGCATCGACGACACCAAGCGGGAGATGATCGCATCGGCAAAGTTTCCGCTCGACGGTCTGGGGTTCGGCGACGACGGCGTGACCCTCAACGAACTACCCTTCGACCAGGGCAGCGGCGCCGAGCAACTCCGGGCCAGCGTGGCTATCGGCCTATCGCTCAATCCCAAGCTGCGCGTCCTACTCGTGCGTGACGGCAGCCTCCTCGACGCGGACTCTATGAAGCTACTCGCCGACGCCGCCGACGCCGCCGACGCCCAGATCTGGGTCGAGCGCGTAGGCGCCGGCGACGAGGTGACCGTCGTGATCGAGGACGGCGAGGTGGTATGACGGACGAACAGAGGGCTGCCGAAAGGAAGCGGAAGGCTCTGGAAGCCGCGCTCCGTTCTCGCCAAGATCGCTATCTTGGCGGGGACCCCCGGTCTATCCAGGCAGGATCCTTATTGAGCGTCAGCGACATGGACGCGCTGGACAAGCTGACTTTCGATGGGAGCGTGCTCGATACACGGGCATTTTTCGCGTCTTTGTCCCCCGAGATTGATCGGGGTGCAGTTAGGGACACGATAGCAGCGGCGCTCCGAATGCGGTGGGGGGTAGCGGCGACTCCTCCGAACGCCAATGATAGAACCTGTTGGAATGTTCGGCATTGCTGCGCCCGTCAGATCTGCAAGCAAAGGCAAGCTCTGCGTGATCGTGTATTAGAGCCCAAAGAACCTGAGATCAAATGGCTCAGTATCCGCTGGCCAGAGGATGCCCTCGACCAACTGGACGAGGACGGCGAGGTGCAATCATGAGCGATCCCGTTGTCCGATTCGACGACTGCTACTGCGCGAAGGCCACGGGGAAGGCGATCCTAGTAGGGCTCCCGGACCTCGACGATGAGATCTGGATCCCCAACTGGGCGGTCCATGACGATAGCGAGGTCTACGACGAGGGGGGCTCCGGCGAGCTCGTGATCCTCGAGCGGTTCGCCCGAAAGGAAGGTCTCGACTGATGTACGCGGACCAAACATTCGGAGCCTTCGTCAGAGCCGTCGCAGCCCTCGTCGCCCTGGTCTTTCTCATGGGCGCCGCGGCCTACTTCGGCGGATGGGCCATGGGTCAATTCTTCTCGCGCGCCTCGACTCACTGCCAGTCGACGTGCAAGCTGATCGGATACGAAAAGGGCCGACGAAGCCACGCACCGGACCTTTGCGACTGCTACGACGAAAAGCCTGGTTCAGAAGTTTGGACCGTGTTCTGGGGGCCAAAACGATGAACGCCACCGAGGGTCGCAGCGCGAGGACGGAAAGGTTCAATCATGAGCGAGCCCGTTGTTCGATTCAAGGAAGTCAAGAAGCGCAGGTTCCCCTACGGATTTGCGAAGACTTACCGTCGGGTGCTGGCCAAGGTGTTCAACGGTGAAGCGACCGACGAACAACTCAACCAGGCCGTGAAGCTGGTTTGGGAAATTGAAGGCGACGGACAATACATCGACCAAGCACAAGCAATCGAGTGGGTCGCCACCGCCGTCGCGATAACCAAGGAAGCCAATGACATGGTTCTCTCATGATCTGGACTGCAACCGAGGTCTACGACGGTGTCGCAGCGCGCTACGAAAACGAAGCGGTGCTGATCTCTGAGGTCGCCAACGGGGCCGGATTCTCGGCTCGGCGTCACATGGACGCGCTGGCCATCGGCCTCTGGCCCTCGCGTGGGCTATACCTGCACGCGATCGAGATCAAGGTCAGCCGCAGCGATTTCCGACGAGAGATCGCCAACCCATCGAAAGCCGACGACATCGCCAAATACTGCGATCACATGTGGATCGCAGCGCCGAAAGACGTAGTCCCGCTCGACGAGCTGCCGGGCAACTGGGGTCTTTACGAGGTCGAGCTCAAAGGCAAAAAGCTCAAGGCCGTGATCAAGCGCCGCGCCAAACCGATTGATGCCAAACCCTTGGACCGCGGCTTTGTCGTGTCAATCGCGCGCCGGCTGGTCGAACAACACTCCGCTGCGCACATCCTCGAGGGTCTGACCGCGACGGCGAGGGGCGAGGGGTACCGCGAGGGGCGAGCTGGCGCTGCCGAGGATCTGGTTCGACTCCGAACCGATCTGGCGCACACGCGGTCGGAACATGCCGGTCTCCGCAACGCCCTGCGCGGCGCCGACGCTTTCCAGGTAGGGCGCATCCACCAGATCCTCCGCAGTCTCGGCGGCGAGATGGGGTCCCTAAACGTGCTCCGAGTCCGTGCTCGCGAGATCGCCAAGCAGGCAGACGATCTCGAAACCATCACCAAAGCTCTAATCAAGCAGGGAGAGTAGCCATGAGGAATCGAGCAGGAAACTGGTTCCAGACTTACACGGGCGTGATGTTTTGGCCGCTCGACCCTCGACCCGAAGAGATCGAGCTTGAGGATATCGCCCATTCTCTCTCGATGCAGTGCCGCTTCAACGGCCACATGAAATCTTTCTATTCGGTCGCCCAGCACAGCGTCGAAGTCTCGCGGATCGTGCCGGCCGAGCACGCGCTCTGGGGGCTACTCCACGACGCTGCCGAAGCCTACATCGGCGACATGGTCCGACCCCTCAAGCTTCACATGCCGACCTTTCGCGCCATCGAAGACCAGATCATGATCGCGATCTGTGACCGCTTCGGGCTGCCTCGCGCCGAGCCACCCGAGGTCAAGATCGCCGACAACGTCTTGCTCATGACTGAGCGACGCGACTTCCTGGGCACCCCGCCGGCGCCCTGGACCCCGCGCGCAGAACCGCTGGCTCTGGTCCTAAAGGCCCAAACCCCAATTTACGCCAAGGCGTCATTTCTTGGAAGGTTCGACCAACTCCAGAAAGGGTATCCATCATGATTTTCGAAAAAGCACTCGACGCGGCCAAGCAGTGGCGCGCAGTCCGACCCGAGGGGACCGTCGATCAGAACAACGCCACCGACATCCAGGTCGCCGAGGAAATGGCCAAGTACATCCTACGGTGCGACTGCCGCCCCATCCCGGCCGCGCCTTGCGCGAGCCGCGCCGTTCCCTTGAACAAGACCGAGGCTGCTGCCGAGATCGAAAACGAGGCCGCCAATACCAAGCTCTTGCGCGAGCTGGCCGAGGCCGCTGGCGAGCTCCCCTCGGAGATCGATGCCCGTTGGCGTCTCGCCCAAGGCGCAGCTTCACGCGCTGCTCTTGATAAACTGCTTGCCGGGCAAAAGCGCCAGGAGGAAATGATCGCGTCGATCACCCGGGCCCTCGAATCCCTCGCGGGTACGGTCGAAGTCATTGTCAAATCCAAGGCCCGAACCTGGTGCCCGATCTGCGGCCCCCGCGTCTTGATCGACAAGCAAGGTCTCTGCGCTCACTGCGGCTCGCGCGCTGCCGGCCCCGGCGCCGAGGAAGCCCTCGACCTGCTCGACGGAGAGTAAGAGGGGATGGGCTATGTCTATACGAGCGGAGATTATGCCCTGGTAGGCGAGGATGAATGCCCTCGCATCCTGCATCAACACCGGACAGAAGCCGCTGCTCGGCGAAGCGCTCGCTCCATCGCGAAGACACGACGGTCTTGGTGGGCGTGCGCCGGCGAGAAGCACATAGAAACGGAGAGCTCCCATGGCTGACATTGAACAACTGCGCCGAAACGTGCAACGCCTCGAGCTGGACATCGCCAACGATGAAGCCTCGATCGACAGCCGCGCCGACGACCTGCGCGTCAAGGTGAACAACCTGGAAGCTGACGCCACCGACGCCACCGACCGGGCCATTGGTTGGGAGCAGCGACTCGAGACCGAGAAAGTGCAACTCGCCGACGCCATCGTGGCGTTCGAGCAGA
>Ga0075114_10001078_pt1 | contig 15239 bp, 14 predicted proteins | sample AntAceMetag02UKM_FD_69784 | JGI IMG/M metagenome (GOLD analysis project Ga0075114, IMG submission 69784) | Saline lake microbial communities from Ace Lake, Antarctica - Antarctic Ace Lake Metagenome 02UKM | ecosystem: Environmental > Aquatic > Non-marine Saline and Alkaline > Saline | place... | reverse complement strand
GTCGCATGAGTCCGATATCCACCATTAATGCTTTGAATATTTTTGCAGAAGCAGTAGCACCAAGAGGCAGTCCGGAGGGGTCAACCGATGGAACTTTTGTTATTATCCTTGCAAGGCTGAGCAGATCTGTCTTGCCTGCAGATTTCCTTCAAAAACTTTATGCCAGCCGGGATTTCGTTCAAGATCAACCAGCAAAAAGTTTTCAAACCGGGTTTCTCTGAAACGTCTTATTGAATATGTTTTTCCTACCTGCCTTGCACCTCTCAAAATCAGCGGTTTACGGCGACGGCTGTTTCTCCATTGTTCCAGATCATGATCTATAAATCGTTTCATTATTTTTGCCCATAATATTTAAGGTCGTAATTTAATATTACAAGGCTTTATTACAACAAATACTTTAAAAAGGAAAGGTTTTATTATCCTCTCAATTACTATGGTGGTGTCGGACGGATTTCATCTACCATTGATTTTATAGTTATTTTCCTATCTATGAAGGTTAATAGTTTTCTGGATGACATGCAATCTGATGTGTTATCCGGCATCAGTTTGCCAGAAAACCCAATATCAGTCAATTGCAGATATATTGGGCACGAATTATGTTTCCAATTCAGAAATTAGCAATTTTTTGCAAGGTCAAGGGTTTCCTACGGGTTTATACACGCACCAAAAACCATGAATCCTACCTGGTCGTCAGTGACTGTTATTGTCATCTTTCCTTTAGCTTCATTGATTAACATACTCCAACCTTTGTTGTTTTGGGCACCTACACTTCTGGTACTGTTTTGTCAGAACCGGTCCGCAAAGCTCTTTTTGCCTGTTGTCCACTCAAAACTTCCAGGCCATATTAAGACTGATAACATGGGCATGGAAGGGGTCGTACTTGCCGGCCAAATCGCCCGACAGAGTGCCGGACTGCTCCAGTTTACCCTCGCCCAGATCAAGATATTCATAGGCAACACCGACGGTTATGTCCTGATTCCAATCATACTGCAGGCCGCAGGCGTAGCGGTACTGGCTGTCTAAAGCGAGATCGGGCGAGTTCTGGGTTTTGTCATCGACCGGCGAGCTGTCATAGGCAAAGCCTACAGACAGAAGCCAGGGTTCGGAGATCCGGTACTGGGCACCGATAGCGTAATGCCAGGTATCGTCGTAATCCTTGTCAACGGTCAGCTTATTACTGTTCTGATTCTTGATCGTAAACTCCTGCTTGCCGAATTCACTCCAATCCTGCCAGCCCAGATTGGCGGTCAGGGCCAGCTTATCGGTAAGCTGATGGTAACCGCTGAGCATCACCATCTGAGGGATCGTCAGATCCAGATCAACCTTTGTGCCGGTCAGGAGCGTAAGCGGCGGCAGAATCCCTCTGGCGCTGGCGATATCTCCAAATTCCAGGTCAACCTCCGAACGGTAAGTCAAACCAAAGCGGGTCCCCCTGATCGGCTCATAGAGAATTCCCAAATTAAAACCATAACCGATATCATCTTCATCAAGTTTGAGCTGGCCATCCGGACGTCCGGCCAGGTTATTGACCGCAATCTCCTGGTAGAGCTTACCATAGACAATACTGACTCCGGCCCCGATCGAGAACTGTTCACTGATGCGATAGGCAATACCCGGATTGACGGCAAAAGTTACCAGTTCCGCCTCCTGACAGTAGTAACGTCCGGCCCAATCATCATCGTAGTCGAGGCCGAGACCGAAATAGGAGGCAGCGCCAATGCCGATGCTGAGATCAGGGGAAATCTTTTGCGCGTAGCTGAGGCTGCCGGCCGGTACAAAACCGCCGGCATTACCGCCGTTGCCGCCGCTTCGATTCGCTGAGGAAATGTCGAATTTGGCATTGACATCGAGACCGACAAAACCGACCAGTAATTCGGAACGTTCAAGTCGGGTCATGCCTGCCGGGTTGGCGCCGACGGTCGAAGCGTCACTGGCCAGAGCTGCACGGCCGGCCGCCGCCATACCGCTGTCCGGGGTCCCCTGCTCGTAAAGCCAGAGCCCTGCGGCAGAGGTCAGGCCTGGTAACATGAAAACAATCAGTATCGATAGCCACAAAGTGATGGATCCGATACGTTTAGTACTTATGTCCATCTCACAATTCCTCCTTTCTTGTACTCACCCTATAATTTTATAAACAACACATCTGCTTGGATGTTCAGCACCTTTTGCGTCTTTTCCTTGTTCCTTCTCTCCTTTACCTAAAATCCCCTCATCACTTCCCTTTCAACACCTCGACCAAAGGTATGCCCACCGAACCCGAAGGCGGTTTGATTTCAAGGGAAGTTGCGATGGTTGCAGCGATATCATAGGGTGTCACAGGCCGCGTTATTCGCTGGGCAGGTATGTCGTAACCCGCGAAGAAGAGTGGCACATAGGTGTCATAGGTCCAGGGCGAGCAATGGATAGCGGCAATCTTCGTGGTCGTTTCCATCTCGTAGTAGAAGTACCAGAACTGGTCCGCTATAACATGGATATGGCCGGATCGCTTGAGATGAAAGTTATTGAGGATCGTCATGTTCACCGGTGTCGGGGCAAAGGACCCTTTCAACAGATCAGTTCGGGTCACGGCTCCTATTATGCCGGGGATCTTGATGATTTCTTCCGCCACTGCCGCTTCAATATCAGCAACGCTGTATTTGGTTTTCTTGATTTCCTCTTCGTTCAGATAGACGTAGGGGTATTCGAAAAGCCGGATCACATCCCCGTGCACTCCCAGTCGAGCTTTAAGACCATCTTTTATAGTACCCTTGACGATCGTTTCGGAAGTAAGACGGCCCACCTCAAATCCCAGGCCCTGCATGAATTCCGGAGCCTCACACATCCCGTGATCAGCGGAAACTATTATCAGGGTCTTATCCAGTCCAACCTGATCGTCTATGAACCGGAATAGATCAGCCAATAAACGATCAACCCGCAAGACGTTGTCTTCAGCCTCAAGACTCGAGGGCCCGAATACATGACCTATATAATCAGTTACGGAAAAACTAATCGCCATAAAGTCGGTATGTTTGCCCTGTCCTAACTTTTCCGCTTTAATCAGCGTTTTAGCAAAGTTCGCTGTCAGCTCATCCCCGAATGGGGTGGCTATCAGTGATGCGTAGAAATACTTTGAATCTCCCTTTACAGGATGCGGGAATGTTGTGCCCAGACCAAACATATCTACCTCGAAAGGACGATCATCATTCTTGCCGAACACATACGTTGAAACGTCATGCAATAACTCCCACGATGTATCTTTGTATTTGTCAGCAAGCTTTTTAGCGTTCCACTTCTTGACCCAGCCGGGATATTTTTTGTAGTAATAGGTGCTGCTGACAAAGGAACCATCGCTCTTGGAATACCAGAAGGCCTTGCCGGCATGACCGCCGGGAAGTATTGCGCCGCGGTCCTTTATCGACACGCTGAATATCCTGGATTGACCGTTGTTGGAGATCACCAATTCATCGCCGATTGTGGAAGACAATAAATTAGTGGGTGCTCTGCCTTTTCCCTTGGCCGGTTTTTTCCCGATCATCGGATAACGGTCATCCTCACAATTATAAATAACTTTTCCCTTATCCATGTCAAACCAGTTGCCGGCGACAATGCCGTTGTACGCGGGATACGTGCCTGTAAAAAGCGCTGCATGGCCGATGGGCGTCTCCGTATCGGCGTGCTGAAAATGGGCGTTTATATAATGGGTTCCCTTCTCCATCAGATAGCGGAACCCGTCTTCTCCCAACCGATCTTTATAACGCATGGGAAAATCGCCACGCATCTGGTCAATCGTGATCTGAAGTATCAGTTTTGGTTTTTCGTTAACTGTTCCCGAAACTGCCCAAGCTGAAAACACAAACACCAAGAGCAGAATTATCACAACGGAAAATAATCTTGCCTTCATAAGTCCTCCTATTTAATTCGTAGAAGAAATTTAAGGTTTCCGGCCGGAAAATGTTTTTTCGTAGTCTCTGCTTTTCCTGGCTAAAAAAAATCGCTTCCGGATGGACAATGGTTATGAAATACAAAGCCGGCAACAACTTTTCCTTGCCACCGGCTTTGTTCCCTAAGATGAAAGTCACTTAATTCGAGGCTGGTTTAGCCAGTTCCTCCAGCACTTTGTCCAGGCTGAAGCTGGCGGGCTTCTGGCGTGGCGGGAATTCCTTGAAGGTCATCATGAACTTTCCGACATAGGCCTGGGCCGGAACCAGCAGAAAAGCGCGATCTATCATCCAGTCATAGTAGGTGTTGGAGGTGAGCTGGGAACGCTCGTAAGGATCACGGCGCAGGTTAAACATCAGCGGTATCCGCAGCGGGGTAAATGGATTGGCCCAGATCTTGAGGGTTTTTTCGACGCGCTGTTCCATGAAAATCAGCTTCCAGTCAGCATAGCGCAGGGCGGTCAAATCACCGTCGTCGGAGAAGTAAAAGACCTCCTTGCGCGGGCCATTTTCCTCCTTACCAGTGAGATAGGGCAGGAAGTTATAGCCGTCCAGATGGACTTTGTAGGTATGGTTGATGGCAGAGACACCACCTTTTTTGAGTTTGGCCTTGATGTCGGGTTCGCCGGCAGCGGCCAGGAATGTGGGCAGCCAGTCCATGTGGTGCATGATCTCGTTGGACCATGTACCGGCCTTGATTTTGCCGGGCCAGCGTACCATAGCGGGTACGCGCCAGCCGCCTTCCCAGTTGGTGTTTTTTTCACCACGGAACGGGGTCATGGCGGCATCGGGCCAGGTGTTCATATGTGGGCCGTTATCTGTGGAATAAAAAACGATAGTGTTATCGGCAATGCCGAGCTTATCCAGCACCTTCAGGAGTATTCCAACGTGCATGTCATGTTCCACCATGCCGTCGGAATATTCATCCTGACCGGAGATGCCGATCAGTTCCTTCTTCACGTGGGTACGAAAGTGCATACGGGTGCCGTTCCACCAGCAGAAGAAGGGCTTATCCGCCTTGGCCTGACGTTCGATGAAGTCAACGGCCGCATCTACGGTTTCATCATCCACGGTCTCCATGCGTTTTTTGGTCAGGGGACCCGTGTCCTCGATCTTGCCGCCAGCAAAGGACTTGATCACGCCACGGGGTCCAAACTTTTTACGGAACTCTGGATTCTTCGGATAGTCCTCGTTTTCAGGCTCTTCCTCGGCGTTCAGGTGATAGAGGTTGCCGAAAAATTCATCAAAGCCGTGATTGGTGGGGAGCATCTCATCCCGGTCGCCCAGGTGATTCTTGCCAAACTGCCCGGTGGCATAGCCCTGAGCCTTGAGCAGACCGGCAATGGTGGGATCTTCTTCCTTCATGCCCTCTTTGGCGCCGGGCAGCCCCACCTTGGAAAGACCCGTGCGGAAAACACTTTGCCCCATGATAAATGACGAGCGGCCGGCAGTACAGCTTTGCTCACCGTAATAGTCGGTAAAGGTCATGCCCTCCTTTGCGACACGGTCGATATTGGGGGTCTGGTATCCCATCACGCCGTGGGTATAATAACTGATATTGGATTGCCCGATATCATCCCCCCAGATCACCAGGATATTGGGTTTCTTTGCCTTTGCGGCACTAACCGGCCCGACAATAAATGCCAGAACGGCCAGGATCGCAGCCACCATAAACATGCTTCTTGCAAAAAATTTCATTTTCATCCTCCTTTCCTTGTTTTAGAAGTTTGTTACTGATCACAGTTTTTACCATATCTCATTTTTAAAACTAGCCCTACAACGACACTTACCGTTGACACCAAACTCTGGATTCTGTCATGCCGGACTTGATCCGGCATCCAGAAATCGACCTATGGCCATGAGCTATACACAGCGTCCAAGATAAATGCTCATCAGTTTCATAAATCAAGCGTTTAACAGTTATACGACGAAATATTGTGCGCAACTATTTATGACGTTCAGTATAAAATAGCCATTATCCAGATCGTTCTTACTGGATTCCGGCTTTCGTCGGAATGACGGAGTGGAAGGTCGTTGTAGGGATAGACCTATCATCAAACATATATCTCCAATATTTTGCAAAAAATATGCAAACATATTATTGTTGGCTAATTATATGTTATATTTGAATAAATATTTCCAAGCCAATGAAACAAATATGTCTCGTTGCTGATATATGAAACACTTCTGTATCTTGACACAGTGTATCGATTGGTCAAGTAATCTCAATTTTGAGTAGAAGTGGTGTCAAATCATCTCATTCAACCGTCATTTTATTTCCCAGCGGCAGCCTTGGCCACACTTGTACGCAGAGCCTTTGATCCGGGGTTGCTCACAGAGCCTTTCACGATAATATCGATGGGACTCACTGCTTTGCCATAATAAGCTTCATTCCATTTGTCCTTGGTCTTGATGACGGAACCCTCCAATGAAATACCTGCGTAAGCGCCTTTGCTTCGCGTAAAGGAGACAATGTCAGCCACGATATTGGATTTGGCGCCTCCACCTACCGGCCCAACGGCGATGGAAGTATCACCCCCAATTTTGAAAGAAGAGGTAAACAGCTTATCCACCGCCTTCTGGGTTCTCACCATCATGATAATTTCTGCTGATTCCGCACCGATCTGAAGTCCAAAGGTTCCGGAACCGAGGGTGTAAAATGCCGGTTCACTCCATTGTCCGGTTTTATGGTCTTTGACGATGAGCACGCCGCTGCCTCCGGAACCCCCGACAATAAATCCGGCTTTTAGCAAACTCGGAACGATAATCAGTGCTTTGGCCTGGTTCAGGTGTTCCTTTAACCATGGCTGATTTTTATCTGCCATAAAGCTTTCAAGCGTTACACGCGCCTTATCCACAAGCCCCTGCTGCTTAACGGGCTCGTCCGCTGTTGCCGGAATGGCCAATCCAAAAACCATGGTACTGATAGTGATTGCAAATAGAATACTTAATAATCCCTTACTTGATTTCTTCATTGGTGTACCTCCTAATTAGTTTAGCGGTTAATAGTAAAAAATCCCCTATACTTTCGGATGCTGTCCAAACATGGAACAGTTGGCCGAGAAGCCGGGGTTGTAAAATTTATTTTCTAAAAAAGACCACTTCAAAAGTCTGTCCCATGGCGGCCTGGTAGTAAAAGCCGGCCAGTGCATCTTTCTCAGCGTAATAGTAAAGTTCATATGTCGATCCCGGGTATCCCCTGTCCTGTAATTTGACAAACAGTTTCACCAGGCCCTTTTGTACGGAAACGCTGCTTTCTGCGACATGAATCTCACCGGGGTTAAAATACCCCACATCTGCCGATCCATCAGATTTAACGTCCCGCACACGAATGGTGTAATCACCGTCATACCGAACCCATTCCCCGATAATAACGTTGAACTCAGTTTGCGCCGCCGATGTGGCAGTTTTTGCAGCCGGTATAAAAATCATACAAGCCAAAAGGATTACTAAAAAGCTTATTTTTATCCGTTTTATATGCAAGTCTTTTCCTCAGTGGTTACCGTCCCTGAACCAATTCCTGTACATCCAGTCAGCAGAATCACTACCAACTTGGCAATTGTTGAGTTGATGTGTAGCTGTTTAAATAAGAAAAGTGTGAAATTTCATCATTGCTTCACGCTTTCAGTTACTTTCCCAGTGGCCGTCTATTGACCATGACCGGATCTAATCCTGAAACTTCCCTTCAGTCCTTCGACAATAGCCTTGTCCCGACCGTATGGATCTTGCTTGAAATGTACGGTGCCGTCCTCATCTACTGCAACGGTCCAGTACAAAAGGAGTACCGGCATGGGTTCAGGTAGGAAAATCTTCGCCGTCTGTTTCGAGTTGATTATTTCCGTGATCTTGGCAGCATTCCACTTTTTTGGATTATTCAGCAACAATTCTGCCAACTCCAAAGGTTTCTCGACACGGATGCACCCTGAACTAAATGTCCGTTCCGACCGGCCGAATAGCGACTTGCTCGGCGTGTCGTGGAGATAGACAAAATGCTCATTGGGAAAAATGAACTTGACTTGGCCCAAGGCGTTATCCGGCCCCGGTTCCTGTCGGAGCATGTAAGACAAAGGGCGCCCTGGATACTGCGACCAGTCAATCGAACTCTGGTCGATCACGTTCCCTTCTCGGTCTATGACGTTAATGTTCCGTTTCTTCAAATACTCCGGATCCCTTTTAACAGCGGGCAAAATGTCCTTAGAAAGAATACCAGGCGGAATGGTCCAAGTGGGATTGAACTCGAGGTAACGGATTGCCGATTTAAAGACGGGCGTATTTCGGTATGGCTTTCCCACCTGTGCTCGGCTCGTCCATACGATGTTACCCTCCTCGTACAAGCCCACGTGAAAGCCCGCAATATCTACAATCACAAACCTGCCCTGGATATCGTGGAGCAGCCACCTGGCGCGTTCAAGGTTGGCGCGAATCTGATCGATTCGTTCTTCAATCGGCACATTGAGGGCCTCAAAGGTTTTCTCCCCAATGACCCCGTCAGTATGAAGGCGATGTCGAGATTGGAAGTGAATGACAGCTTGTTCCAGATTTTCATCAAAGAACATAGAATCGTCGAATTCGCCAGAAATGTCCCCTGTCACAGAAAGGCGTCTTCGCAATGAAATCACCCGCTCGTCACTTAGTCCTGCCTTGAGGGGAAGACCCGCGGGCACAGAACGCCAGCCGCCTTCTGCCTGGATTGCACGATACGTCGCGAGGGCCGATTTAAGACGCCCGTATAAGGGATGTTGCGGCTTCCACCTGTCAATGACCTTGCCAAAGGATTCAGAGGTGACGGCCTTTTCCATAAAAGCCACCGGATCCCTATCATCAATTGGATGAGTGAGATTCCAGTGAGGATGGTGACTTGAGGGATCTTCTTTGCCGAAAATGGAATGATAAGCAAGCCGTACAAGACTATCAGTCAAGAGGATGTCCAGGGAAGCCAACAAGGAGGCATCCTCGGAGTCGCTGCCGCGGGTCCTCCTGGCCTGTAGCCGTTCTATTTCCTCCAGGTGGTAATCACGGGGGTCAAGACCTTCATCGTACGTGTCTCTCACAGCAGTGATCAGCTGTTCAGTTCTCTCCCCATCCGTCCAGATGGGACGAAAGTTGCGCTTTGCATAAAACGGGGGCAAGACCCTAATGGATGAAATTTGAGCGTTACCGATGATCAGATTGCCGGAAGCCCTGAACTGCTCAACATTTGTTCTGATAAGCCCGGATACAAGCTCATCCTGTGTTTGGGCATGGCTAACGACACATGGCTGTGTCATCAGTATCAAGAAGACGGTCATCACATAACTTAATTTCAAATGCCTGAATGACATATGACACCTCCTGATTTTTCTAATAATGCCGAAACAGAGAGCAGATGGCCCAATAGCCAGAATTGTATGTTTAATAATTTTACAGCAACAACCATGCCAATTAATTCTATTAAATATGCAGTTGATATCTTGGAGAAAACGGTCTTAAGAATATGTTTCACTAAAGATAAAATGAAACACTTCTGTATCATGAGACAGGGCATCTCAATACTTAAAACATCAAGTTTGTGATATCTTAATATCCCCATGATTTGATAAACCATGGCTTTTTTAGGCGACTATTATCTGAAAACCAGTAGGCTTGAAGTATAGAGCGCGTTACGAAAATTCATTTTTCAGCCTACAGCTTTAGACTTTTCGCTGGAAAAGTTATCAGATCCGTCGCTTGTATTGGGACATGAAAGGTCATCGAGCCAGACCCGGAACAGCTTGAATCCTATGGATAAGATAACGGCCCCAACAAATAGACCTATAAATCCCATTGATAGAAATCCGCCGATCGCACCAAGAAAAATGACGAGCATGGGCACAGGAGAGCCGCGTCCCAGGATTATGGGCTTCAAGAGATTATCCAATAAAGAAACCAGAATAAGCCACCCCGTCAAAAATCCGGCAGTAAAAATGTCTGCACTGGAGAACATATAGATGATGACCGGAATGACAACCGGAAAAATCCCGATTTGAATAATGGCTAAAAACAGACAGAGAAAAGTCCAAAGACCAGCTGCCGGCACCCCAGCTACCAAAAACCCACTACCTGCCAACAGTGCCTGAATAATGGCCACACCAAGAATCCCCTTGACCACATTGTGAATGGTTTTCGTCGAAATATCAGCAAAGTCAGCGCCACGCTCTCCGGCCAGACGCACGAACAAGGCTCTTGCCATGATTCCACCTTCCCTGACATTGACCAACAAGATTCCAGCAATAATAATTGAAAATGCAAATTGAACCAATCCCACAGCGGTGCCCATCGCCGACTTCATCAGCCATAGCATCATTGCTTTGAGCTGAGGTTGAAATCGGGTCAGCGTCGCTGTTAGGTTTGCCGAAGCCTCATACCATACGCTTTTCAATGACTTGCCGATCAGGGGCCACGTATCGATATTATCTGGCGGGGGCGGCACTTTAATTTCGTTGCGCTGTATCCTCTCGCTGATATATTTTGTCCCATCGATAAGCGAGCCTACCATCTTAATGCTGGGGAGGATGATAGCAAGGAGCATAACTGCAGTAATTATGGCGGACGCCCACTTGACGCGACCGCCCAATACACCGCTGAATCTCCTGAAAGCGGGGTATAATGCAATAGCAAGAATGATTCCCCATATCACTGGAGAGAGAAAAGGCCTTAATATATTGAAACACAGTGCTATCAAAAGGGCTATAACACCAATTCGAATTGCTGTATCAATTACTGGTCCTGTGTATGCTTTTTCTCGGGTAATTTTGTCTGGTTCATTCATAAGGATTCCTCTGTTGACATTGGTATATTTATGGGTGAGCCTCTGTAAAAATTTATCTCTCGTATCTCTGAGAATAATATTCGGGAGCCGTTATCGACCTTGCGCTTCCTAAGAAGTGCCCAGCTTCAGACTACTTGCCAGAGTGTTCTATGATTCTTATGAACTATTCAACGAAGTATAGGAGAGGTAGTGTTGATTTTTAGAACCTATGGAAAATCCAACATATTATGTTTGGCCAAAAATCCAAAAATTAATGATATATTGAAACTATAGCACGAAAATGGATTTACCCCTTATGATATACGAAAACACAATGTTTTTGAAATTATGCCGAGCCTTGATCAATTGCAGTAACATGCAATCGGGGTTCGTTACAACTTCGTTGGAGGTATCAAAGGTTTCACACCAGATACAACCACCCCAATATATTGGATAGCCTTCCAAGTAAAGAATCCTGGCCCAGAGGACCAGGCTTTGGTTATCCCCAGAGGGGATTTGCTTTATTAAAAGTTCATTGACTTATTGAAATTCCAAATAACAAATCCCAAAAAACAAATAAATAACAATGACCGAAATTCAAAATCCCAAACAAAAAAACAATCGCTCACGCGGCGCAAGCACCTGCGCTGCGCGTTGAACCGATTTTGAATTTGTGATTTGTAATTTGAGATTTATTTGTAATTTGGTGCTTGGAATTTGTGATTTTAGACACAAAACTCCAAGGCAGAGCCATCTATCTCTGACCTAGCCCTAAGGACCAGGTTTTTTAGAACCCAATAAACAATCGTGGTATATTTAACAATCCACGCTTTCCATTTGATAAGTCCGGGTCAAAACCGTCTGGTTTCCTATCTCAATTATTTAACTTTCACAATGTCCGGTAATTGCCAGGAACGATCAAAGTAAGGTTGGGTCGGCGCATAAAAACGGAAATAAGTAAACCAGCCTTCTCCAGGTACGGTTTTGGTCCAGTTGGCTTTTGGAGCACCTGCTGGCAAAGCGGGGCCGAAATAGAGATCTACGGACCCATCTTTATTGAATTCCAGACCCATACGCGATGATTTGTCCGGTAATTCACCCGTATCAATCAAGCAACGGTCATCGTTATCATAAACCGTAACCGACCAAAATTGTTTAACCGGCGCATTAGCTGGAACAGTTAGTTTGTAATTCTTACCACCGTCAAGCCATTCGCCGTCGCTGTCTTTTTGAGCTTCTAAATATTCTTGTCCGGCTCCGACGATCTTGCCCATCATGCCATCGGTGACCCCTATTGCTTCATAAAACCACGAAGCTCTTTCATCTAATTGAGAATGCGTATCAAGATCTTGATCGGTGTCCGTAAGAAATAGTGATTTTTCCCAATATTTTCCTTTCCAGACTCTTGCTCCTTCAAAACGCTTTTCATATGAATTAGCTCTTGCTATTGCCTCGCCAACAATAGCTGCTTCCTCAAAAATAGCCTTTTGCTCGGCATTAGGATTAAATTTAACACCGGGCATAATACCGAGCGGACGTAGCATAGCCATGATCATATAATCACGGGGTTCAACCGGCTCGACTTCTAATATACTCGCAAGGCGCTCAAAGTATTCTAATCCTCGAGGCTGAAAGGCTTCCCAATCTTTTCCTTTTGATGAAATATGTCTGGTTGGCTTAGGATTTTTTCTTTCAGCATAAGGATATAATTTATGTTCCTTTGTCAACTGGGCAGCCACTTTAGGATCTGGGTGTAAAACACGATGCCCTAAAAATACATTCCAATGAGGTGAACGAACAACAATATATCCTTCTGGATTCATATCTGGATGCCCTGGACCAAGAATCAGGTATTTTGCACCCTGTCCTTTATCCGGACCTGTTTGCCCTAAATCTGAAAATGGTCTTTCCCAAAAATCAAGAAGCCCTCCTGCGGTTGGGCCAGCAGGAATTTCAAAAACCATCGGACCTGTCTCTTTTGTATTAGGAAAAGCCATCATATATGGCGTTGTTGCATTAGCTGTAAGTATTCCAAGCTTTTGCGTAAAATCTTGATAGGTAACAAAATCATTTGTGCCTGCTTTAAATACATCCTTCTGCGCTTTTTGCCATTCAGCCATTTCCACCATAGGCAGCCCCCAGATATATGCCTGAACCGCGCGTTGGAAATCGAGTTCATTGTAGAGCTTTTTGATTGTTGCATCACTTGGGTAGCCCATTTCAAATTGCAATTTGCCTATCCGAGTATTTACCGTCCCTTCAAGCGCCCGGCTAGATTTCTTTACAGGTTGTTTCGTTGCGGCAATACCTGTAGTGCTGAGCATCAATAAAGTTAGAGCACACAATAATGGAATAATTCTTCTCATTAGTTCACCTCATTTATTGAATGATTTTTTTTATGGTTAAATGCTCCTATTAGAATTTCACCGTCTTGAATTTCTTCTCAAGCGGAGTCCCTTTGTAAATAATATCCTTCGCTGTATTCCCGTTGAGTCGCGATGTCGGACCATAGTAACGGGCAAGAATGTAGTAGCCGCCATCCATTACAGGCATCCAATATGTCCCGTCTTTTGGATCTTTTTTACTGAAGGTAAATGTGACATTACCATTCTTGTCAGGCTTGGTACTAAAAGCATTGTATGCCTGAATATCATTGTTACCGATATCTGCTGGATTAAGCGGCAGGAACGTATTCGCATCGTAACGGGTAACAGACCAGAAGAGATCGACCCCTGGCTTGTACGGTAATGTTACGACAAAAGGCCCATTGGCACCTGCAAGCTTCTTTCCTATTCGGTCCACTGGAATTTGCTGATAATAGGCGTGGTGAACCGGGAAACCTAAATGGCCCAGCAAAGTACCCGCAGCGCGAACCTTGTGACTGCCACCGGCAGGATGGTCGACTGATTCAAACATACCCACATTGCCACTCACCCCTCCAGCCGCAAGAAAAGCTTTCAGATGCTCAAAGGTTTCCTTATGGACCGCAGGGGTATAGATCTCAGCCGCTTCTGCCATAAGCGCTTTGGTTTGGGGATATGGTTTGGAATTAGCTATGGTCCACTTGATCAAAGCTTGGGTATCTTTAGGGTTAGGTAGTTCAACAGATTCCCAAAGCCCATACATGCGCGCTTCATGACGAATTGAGTTAGCGAGTTTATCATTATTGAATGAAAATGATTGAGTGCGGATGAAAACAAAGGGGAAGTTGGATGTGGTCTTGACCACTGTTCCCTTAGGAAGTTTTCCATTGTAATCCTCATGGACCAGAACAAAACGCTCACCCTCTTTGACTGTAACCTTATCAAAAATAGCATGGTGTTCAACATCGAATATTTCGAGGCTGGAATAGCGATCATCCTTAGCTGGTGTGTCGATGATGACCGGACCAAATCGTACGTCAGCCACAGCCTTGCTATAGAAATGGTCCAGTGCAGGGGTAATTACAAAGGAGCGATAATCAGCAATGCGTGGGTGATCAAAGGTGTTAAAGCCAAATTTCTCAATATGGTCTACCACTGCTGCCATATGATGAACAATTTTGTACCCATAATACTGGACATCGGGGAGATCTTCATCCGTTTGAGCAAATACAGGATTTGCCAGCACAGCAAATGCCAATAATGTCAGTAATGCTTTTTTCATTTCCTCTTCTCCTATCAGTTTTTTAGTTCAATTTTTTAATATCCGGTAACTGCCAAGAACGATCAAAATAGGGTTGTGTTGGAGCATAGCTAATTTTAGTAACTTCATCCGATTTTTTAATGAATGATTGAAGTCTATATGGCAAAAAATATGCCAATATATTATCACTGGTTAACTAACTGTTATTTATGAAGTAAAAGCGTTGATCGAATGAATCAAGTGTGTATCAGAGGGATGGCATTGAGACACTTTTGTGTCTTGATTAAGTGTATTGAGCAATTAAAATATTTGATTCTTTTAATATTTGAAAAAGGTGGGTAGGTAAAATGGCTGGAAGGTAAAACTTATCAGAGTTGTGTTTTTCGTTGAGAGTAATCAAAATATTAGTCAATTACAGATATATTGAGAAGACCGCAGGACCAAACACCTCCATCAAAAGTTCATATATCGTATTTTTTACAAAAATGCAAAAAAGGCAAAGCCCAAAAATGAGATTTGCCTTTCTGATATCCGAAAACACAATGTTTTGAAATTATGCCGAGCTTTGATTGCAGATATCTGTAACGCTTGACATTGCCTTATGCATTTCACCCCAGTACGATAATTTCCTGCCTACGGGGCAGGTAGGGCAGGCTCACAAATTTCGGAAAAGGGCAATTTCTGGATGGAAACTAAATAGTATTTCAAAAAAAACTCCTTAGACCTATTATTTTCTACCCCAAATAGTATGTTTAAGACCAAAAAATGGTCGTTTTTAGAGCTCTTTTATCAAATTTTCAAATACTTAGCGCATCGCGGTAGGAATGCCGGTTGCCCGGCACCCCCCGCACAGATCCGTACGTGAACGATTAATTCATACGGCTCCTACCTTGGGTTGGTGACGCAAAGTCGTTGGTTCGGGTATGGGTGCT
>Ga0075114_10001077_pt1 | contig 15241 bp, 13 predicted proteins | sample AntAceMetag02UKM_FD_69784 | JGI IMG/M metagenome (GOLD analysis project Ga0075114, IMG submission 69784) | Saline lake microbial communities from Ace Lake, Antarctica - Antarctic Ace Lake Metagenome 02UKM | ecosystem: Environmental > Aquatic > Non-marine Saline and Alkaline > Saline | place... | reverse complement strand
CCATAATCGTTGCTCCTCGCCACAGAAATCAGGTCTGTTTAGATGGCCGCAATTGTACCGCAAACCGGGTTCGGAGGGAAGCTGTCTCTCCGACAGACTGCTAGACGGCGCAACGCTTCCACGTGGGCCGGGCCGATGAACCCCGTTCCAATGACGGCCGCTCGGATCACATCCATACATTGCCTCCTTCCTCTACCGTGAGTAACAATGTCCGGGAGCCTCAAGCCGTCTGAGCTTCAACTCCCTCCATCCTCGGCTTCGAGCCGTTTCTTGAACTCTTCCAGGATGCGCTCCGTCTGTGTAGCACCGAAGCGGGTCACACCAACAGCGATGACCTCCAGTGCCGCGTCCAGGCTGCGCACGCCGTGAGCAGCCTTGATCCCAATACGGGGGCTGACTGAGGAGCGCATAAGTTTCAGATCCTCGATCTTCACGCCGGTCGGGGCAAACCCGGTCGAAGTCTTGACGTAGTGAGCGCCAGCCTCCTCAGCCAGGTGGCAGGCCCGCACTTTTTCCTCGTTTGTCAGGTAGTGGTTCTCAAAGATGACCTTCACGATGGCCCTGTCGCCAGCGGCATCCACTACAGCGCGAATATCGTCACGCACCAGATCATCGTGACCAGAGCGGAGGGTGCCAATGTTGATCACCATGTCCAATTCCTCTGCACCGTTGGTTATGGCCTCTTGAGCCTCAAATGCCTTGGTGACGGTGGTGTGACTGCCGTGAGGAAAACCGATCACCGTGCCAACTTTGACGTCAGAACCGGCCATAAGACGGGCTGCCAAGGCCACGTGGCAGGGTTTGACACACACCGAGGCGACGTTGTATCGCCGGGCTAACTCGCAGCCAGCGACCACGTCATCGCCGGTCAGCTCTGGCCTAAGGAGCGAGTGATCAATCGTCTTGGCCAGTTGTTCGAACGTGAGGGTCTCCACGTCAAGTTTGGGAATCATCGCATCCTCCTTAACCTGGTTCATGTCCCATACACCGACCTAGACGACAGCTCCTTGAACAAAAATGTCCTCCCGGGTGGCACGGATGGCTAATGCGGCTGGTCTTGACGCCTCTGCGGATGGCTTCCCTTGCGCGCCGGGCCACGCCGGGGCCACCCGCCCCGAGGACAGGGAGCACTTCTCAGACAGACTACAGGTGAGGATTTGCGCACTTCTCAGATCGCCAGAAGAAGCATCACGATGACGAAGTATCTGGTTTGTCCGAGAAGTCAGAGGGCTCCATTCCCACAGCACTCCCAGCCGCCGGGACATAGAAACGCTCAGTGTACTCCTTGACCATGCGCCGGGCGGAGAAGACCGGTATCGCCGTGCGGATCGCTTCCTTCATCACCCGCACCCAACCCCGGGGAACGTCGTCGGCGTCACGCTTGTAGAACAGTGGCACGACCTCGTCTTCAAGCAAACGGTACAGCACCTCCGCGTCGGCAGCATCCTGCGCTGCTGGGTCGTCGTATTGCTGCCTGGGGTCAATCGCCCAACCGTCGGCCCCGTTGTATCCCTCGGCCCACCAGCCGTCGAGCACGCTCAGATTGGGGATGCCATTGATGGCTGCCTTCTGGCCGCTGGTGCCGCTGGCTTCGTAGGGGCGGCGGGGCGTGTTCAGCCACACATCTACTCCCTGCACCAGATAGCGTGCCACCTGCAGGTCATAGTCCTCAATGAAGGCGATGCGGCCGCCTATGGCCGAGTCCTTGGCGATGTTGTAAATCTGCTGAAGCAGCCGCTTGCCACCATCATCGGCTGGGTGGGCCTTGCCGGCGAAAATGAACTGCACAGGCCGGTACCGGTCGTGCAGCAACCGCTTCAACCGCTCCAGATCGTGGAAAATGAGGGTGGCTCGCTTGTAGGTGGCAAAGCGCCGCGCAAAGCCGATGATGAGCGCATCGGGATCAAGGAACGTCCCGGCACACAACACCTGCTCCGGGTTCATCAACCCTGCGATGCGCTGCCGCCGCGCCCGCTCGCGGATCATGCTCATCAGTTTGCGCTTGAGGCGCAGGTGGGCAGCCCACAGTTCCTCGTCGGGCACATCGAGGATGCGCTCCCACAGAGCAGGTTCGTCGTGTCGCTCAATCCAGTCGGGTCCCAGGTACTTGCGGTAGATCCTGTTCATCGCCCCGCCGATCCAGGCCGGGACGTGGATGCCGTTAGTGACATACGCGATGGGCACCTGCTCCACCGGCCTGTCGGGCCAGACCGGCTGCCACATGCGGCGCGACACCTCGCCGTGCAACCTGCTAACCGCGTTGCACCGCCCGCACATACGCAGCGCCAACACAGTCATATTAAAGCCCTGCCGATCCCCATCGTGGCTACCCAGTTCCAGGAACTGCTCTCGGCTCAGCCCCAGGTGGGGCCAATAGGCGTGAAAGTATTTCTCAATCAGGTGGAAGGGGAAGACGTCATGACCTGCCGGCACCGGCGTGTGGGTGGTGAAGACGGTTGTCGCCTGCACTACCTGGCGGGCCTCGTCGAATGACCACCCAGCCTCGACCAGTTCACGCACACGCTCCAGCACCAGGAAAGCGGAGTGTCCCTCATTGAGGTGAAAGACAAGCGGATCAATCTTCAGTGCTCGCAGGACGTGCACGCCACCGATGCCCTGCACGATCTCCTGCTGGATGCGCATTTCCTGGTCACCGCCGTACAGCCGGGCGGTGAGTTCCCGATCCCAGGGAGCGTTCCGCCCGTTGTCGGCATCCATCAGGTAGAGACGCGTGCGCCCAACCTGGACGTGCCAGACCTGCAAGTGTATGGTGCGATCACCCACCTCGAGCGGGACGAAGAGACACTTGCCGTCGTCGCCCAGGGCCTCGCGAATGGCGACTTCCTCCGGTTTGAAGCGCGGGTAGATCGCCTCCTGCCACCCATCGGCGGTGATGCGCTGGCGGAAGTAGCCCATCTCATACAAAAAGCCCACGGCGACGAATGGCAGCCCGATGTCACTGGTCTCCTTACAATGGTCGCCCGCCAGCACCCCCAGACCGCCAGCGTAGGTGGGCAGCGATTGATGCAACCCAAACTCGGCCGAGAAGTAGGCGACGGGTCGGGCCATCAGGTCAGGATACTTGACCGGAAACCAGAGATGCCCATTACCTATGTCGGCGTCCAGCGCGATTAACACGGCGTCATACTGACGGAGAAAGAGTGGATCGGCGGCCAGTTCTTCGAGTCGCTCTGGCGACGCCTCCAACAGCATCTTCACAGGGTTGTGTCCGGTGCTGCGCCACAACGGATAGTCCAGCATCTTGAACAGATCACGGGCCTCGCGGTGCCAACTCCACCAGAAGTTGTATGCCAGATCCTCCAGACGCGCGATGCGCGGAGGTATCTTGGCCGATAGCGATGAGACTTCAATCTGCACGAGTCTCTCCTCCCGTAGGGGCACGGTGACCACATCCCCACTCAAGGGGCACTGAGCAGGATGATGGTCAACACGATGATGGCGACGACAGCGAACTCGACCAAGGTTGACACTCTCAGGCGCTCCAGCAGGTATTGATGGGCCACATTGATAGTGATGTAGAAGATGAGCAACAGGAACAGACCACCATCCCAGGCGCTGATTTGCCAGTAGTTCAATGCCCAGGTGCTTTCACCGATGACGAGGCCAACGATGCCGGCGAACAGAAGCACACGCCGCAGTGGCGCGTCCGCCACACTCAACAGGTCAAGTGCCAGCAGCGCTGCCGCGAGCAGCGTCAGGGTGGCGGTCACCAGGCTGCGAGTACGAGTGTGGTAGATAATGGCAAAAAGGGTGAAGACCAGGAGGTAAGCCAGCACGTTGAGAGCAAGCCGGGCCAGGGGATAGCCGGGATCATCGGGGGAAACAGCGGTATATTCGGCAGATACGGCCAGGCTGATGGCAATGCCGACCAGGGCTAGCCCACCAATCCATACCAGCCAGGTGGGGGCAAGCGACAGCAAATAAGCGGAGATTCCGGCCACCGCGCCGGGCAGAATCCAGGAGATGTAAGTAGGTCGCCCAGAGTGCTCCTCCAGATGTGGGTGATCGTGCAGGACAAGATTGGTGCCGGTACAGACCAACCCAACCATCAGTGTGATCAGCAGCCAGGTGCCGGTGACACGAATCTCCAAAGGCGACCCCAGAGGCTCTAGTCTCCACACGTACTCGGGCAGTGCGATAAAGCGGAAGAGCACGCTGCCAAGCAGAAGCACAGCCACCAGCACGCTCAGGTGATTACGGTCCAGGGGCTCAATGGTCTCATACATAGGAGCGCATTGTACCGTTGGGGGTGGGATTTGTCAACCTCATCGGGTGTGCTATAATCTTGCTTCCGATTTACCGCTACAATTCCAAGAAGGTGCACATCGTGAAACGTTTCTCTCTCTCTGTAACCTACGAACTGCTCTTTCTCGCACTGCTTTCAGCACTCTTAGTCGGCTGCAGCGCACCATCATCCGGTGCCCGCATCGTCTACGGCTTGACATTGGCCCCATCGGGGATTGACCCCCACGTCAACGCCTCCTCCGAACTGGGCATCCCTCTCACTTCAGTGTACGACACTCTGGTCTACCAGGACCCTGAAACTGGTAAGTTCGTCCCTGGTCTAGCCGAGCGCTGGGAGGTCTCCGAGGACAGGCTGATCTATACCTTCTACCTCCGCCGAGGCATCATCTTCCACGACGGCGCCCCTTTCAACGCCGAAGCGGTACGCTTTAACCTGGAGCGCATCACCAATCCCGACCTGGCCTCCCAGAAAGCCCGCTTCATGCTCGGTCCCTATGAGCGGACAGAGGTAGTGGACGAGCACACGGTTCAGATACATCTCAGCGAGCCCTTCGCACCACTCCTCGACGCACTCAGCCAGGTCTATCTGGGGATGGTCTCTCCCGCCGCCGTCGAGCAGTGGGGGGATGAGTACCAGTTACACCAGGTGGGCACTGGGCCATTCATCTTCGCCGAATACGTACCGGGGGATCACCTGTTGCTCCAGCGTAACCCCGACTATGCATGGGGGCCGCCCGTCTACTCCAGTAGGGACGCAGTGACCGCGCCCAGGCTGGAGGAAATCGAGTTCCGTTTCTTCAAGGACCCGGCCATCCGCTCTCCCGCGCTGGAGACCGGGGAGGTAGACGTGATGGGGGAGATTCCCCCGCAGGATATCGCCCGGCTGGAGGGGAATTCCGACTTCCGCATCGAATCGGTGCCCATACCTGGCGTCTCCCTGATGGTTTTTATGAACACAGCCCGCCAGCCACTGGACGACATCCGCGTGCGGCAGGCACTCCTCTACGGGACCGACCGACGGGCCATCACCTCCGCCGTCTTCCGAGACACCTCACCGGTGGCCCACGGGCCACTGGCGGCGGTCACTTTCGGCTACGAGCCAGCGATACAGAAGACCTACCCCTACGACCCGGCGCGGGCGGCGACGCTGTTAGATCAGGCTGGCTGGTCGGACACCGACGACGATACTATTCGCGACCGGGACGGGGAGCCGCTGGTTCTCGACCTCTACCTGATGGGTTGGGGCTACATGCCGGAGGTGGGGCAATTGCTGGCAGCCCAATGGTCAGAACTGGGAGTCGGTGTGAATAGCCAGGCGGTGAGTTATCCGGAGGCGCTGCAGGTGGCGAGCGAGGGCCGGCATCACTTGATTCCCTTCAACCTCTCTGGCAGCGACCCCGACATCCTGCGCAAGTTCTTCCACTCCCAGGCAAACTTCAACTGGTCAAAGGTGGACGACCCCGAACTGGATGCCTGGCTGGAGGATGGGGCGCGCATTTCGGACCAGAGGCAGCGGGTCACGCTCTATAGCCAGGTTCAACTCCAGGTGATGGATCAGGCGCTGGTGATCCCCATCCGCGACTACGTCAACCTGAATGGGGTCAGCAACCGGGTGCAGGGGCTTCTCTTCGACGCTCAGGGGTGGTTCCCCTGGTTGGTTGACGTGACGCTGGAAAATTGAGGGCTTGAATTGAGAAAAAACGTTTGTCAGTCAATCAGGTGACGCTGTAGTATTAGGAATTTCGCTATGGTAGCAAGGTACGTAGGGCGAAGGCTCGTGCAGGCGGCCTTCGTCCTTTGGTTGGCGGTGACGCTGGCCTTCGTGGCCATGCAGTTGACGCCGGGCGACCCCGCCCAGGCGCTCCTGGCCGCCTCTGGAGCCACTCCCGACGAAGTCACCGAGCGACGTACCCAACTTGGGTTGGACGACCCAATCCCGGTGCAATACGCGCGCTATCTACTGGATCTGGTCCGAGGCAACCTGGGACAATCCTGGCTCCATGGCCGGCCGGTGGGCCGGATGATCCTGGAGCAACTTCCCCCGACCGTCGAGTTGTCGTTGGCCGCCATGGTGGTAGGGGTGACGATGGGGCTGGGACTAGGGATTCTGGCCGCCGTGCGGCGGGGTACGTGGCTGGACACGGTCGCCACGACAGTGGCAGTGTTGGGCCTCTCCACACCCACCTACTGGTCGGGCCTCCTGGCGATTCTCCTGTTATCCCTCCAATTGCGCTGGCTGCCCGCGACTGGGGAAGGAGACCTGCGACACCTGGTGTTGCCGGCACTGGTGTTGGGCTTCGCCCTCTCAGGCTCTATCGCCCGGCTGGTGCGGGCCCGGGTAGTGGAGGTGATGGCGGAACAGTTCGTGCTGGCGGCGCGGGCACGAGGGCTGCCGCCGTGGCGCGTGCTCTTCGTCCACGTGCTCCGCTCCGCGCTGGCCCCCGCCCTCACCGTCATCGCCTTACAGTTCGGCTTTTTGTTGAGCGGGGCAGTGGTGACAGAATCGGTCTTCGCCCGCCGGGGACTGGGAAAACTGGTAGTGGAGGCAATCCTCTGGCGGGACCTGCCAGTGGTGCGAGGGGTGGTCGTGTTCGGGGCGCTGGCCTACGTCCTGGTCAATCTGGTGGCGGACCTGGTACATGCCTGGCTGGACCCCCGGCTATGGGAGGAACTGACGTGATCAAGTGGACCGCTCCGCTCCGGCGCCCCCTCCTGCGACAACCGCTCGTGCTGGCCGCGCTAACCTGGCTGACGCTGGCCGGGTTGGGAGCAGGCTTGGCCTCGCTCCTGGCTCCTGCCGGCCCCCTGGTGGCCGATACGCACCGTGCACTCCTCCCGCCGGGGCCAGGCAGCCCACTGGGGACCGACCCGCTGGGCCGGGACGTGCTGGCGCGGCTCCTATGGGGCGGGCGCTGGACCCTGAGGACGGGTCTTGTAGCTCTGGCGGTGGCTGTGGGCCTGGGCCTGCCGGCGGGGCTGGTGGCCGGTTCCTTCGGCGGCCAGATCGAGGCGGTATTGATGCGCATAGTGGACGCACTACTGGCCTTTCCCAGTCTACTACTGGCGATGGCAGTGGTGGCACTGCTGGGGCCGGGTATGGGTTCGGTGGCAATAGCGGTGGGACTGGCAGCGGCGCCAGCCTACTCTCGGGTGGCCCGCAGCGCTGTCCTGGAGGTGCGCACACAGCCCTACGTGGACGTGGCCCGGGCCATAGGGAGTAACGAGTGGCGTATACTGATACGCCACGTCCTGCCCAATGCCGCCGCGCCGCTCGTGGCCTTCGCTGCCACCCAACTGGGGTGGGTCTTACTCAACGGGGCAGCCCTCAACTTCCTGGGCCTGGGCGCGCCGCCGGGCACCCCCGAATGGGGAGCGATGCTGGCCGAGGGCCGGGGCTACCTACGGGATGCGCCGTGGGTCAGCACCTTCCCCGGCCTGACGCTGACACTGACGGTGCTGGCGGCCAACCTGGTGGGAAATGGGATACAGGAGACAATGCGGCCTCAGTAGATTGCAAATTCGAGATTGCAGATGCAGCGGTTGAAAGAGTATGAGGATGAACACACTGTCGGAGTATAGCAGATTAGCATTCGGGGCAGCACTGGTTCTAGCCGCGATTGACTGGTTGGCCGTCGCCCGTCGCCAGAAGCGGTTGGAGTACATCTTCAAGCCGGCGACACTAGCCGCCGTCCTGACTGGGGCCTGTTTGCTGACGCAAGGCCCGCACGACGACTGGCAGGCTTGCTTCTTCTTACCCGGTCTGGCCTTCTCCCTGGCGGGGGATGTATTCCTGATGCTGCCCGGCAAGCGCTTCTTTCTGCCCGGCCTGGTGGCGTTCCTCCTGGCCCAACTCTGCTACATCGCCGGGCTGAACCCGACGCCGCCTCCCTGGCCAGCCCTGATGCTCCTCGTCGTCGTGGCAGCCATCGGCCTGACGCTTTACCGGGGCATCGCGGCAGGACTGCGCCGCCGGCGTCAGACGGCTCTGCTCATCCCTGTGATGCTTTACAGCCTAGTGCTCAGCCTGACGCTCTTTTCGGCCTGGGCCACTCTGTTTCGCCCGGAGTGGACGGTGTTGCGCCGATGGTCGGTCATCGTCGGCGCCAGCCTGTTCTTCGCTTCCGACGCAATGCTCGCCTGGGACCGATTCGTCACGCCTTCCTCTTGGCTCCGCATGCTGGTCATCGTCACATATCACCTGGGCCAGGTGGCGCTGGCTGCTTCTATCGCCCTAGTTAATTGACCTCTCTCCACGACTGTGCTATACTGCGTACGACGGTGAACGTCGAGCAGTGGCAAGAAGCAGAGTAGGTAATGGCCGAAGCAGCGAAGTTCCTGACCCCAGAGCAGGTACGCCATCTCGCCGAGACGGCGGAACAGGCGCGAGCGGGCTTGAGCCGTCTCGCCGGCTATGAAGTGGCCTACAACTCCACCGCTTTGCAACTCCTGGACGAGTGGATTGACCGCTACCTGCGGCAATTCCCCAATCCATCGCAGGGAATGCGCCTGCTATGGATCAGTTTCCTGGGCGAGATGTTCCGCCATCGTCACAGGGGTGAGTGGATCATCCAGGAGCACGACAAAGGGAGAGGACTGGCTATACTCTGCCCCATGGAGAGCGGCAGCCTGCGCGCGGTGGACGTTTCGAGCCAGGTTGGCCGCCGTATTGCCCGTGGAATGTCTGCATCGCTGGCCTATTTTTATACCGTCATCAGCATCGAGTTGAAGGCAATCCAATACCTTTCTCACCAACAACTGCCTCCGCGGTCACCTTGACGCGCAATCGCTGGGCACGTGCCACAGCGAAAAGTGCCACCCCACCCTTCCGCAGCGCTGCAGACAACTCCCCGTCATCTGACCGGCCCGTGGCAGATAAAGAAATGCCAATGGCGAGCGGTGGCCCGACCATTGGCACACACCATGATGTGATCAGAAGGCAGGCCTGGCGCCGCTACACCGCCTGACGCACACGACGCACCACGACCAATAGGAACAGCAGTCCTAATGCCAGTACGCCAGCCCCCAGCGCACCGACGCCCGTGCCTGGGACCTTTTCGCCACTCGACCTCGGCGTGGCCGTCGGCCGGCGAGTTGGTGTGGGATTCAAGGTCGCCGCAGGCTCCTCGGTCGCCGTTCCAGATTCCGCCGCTGGCGTCACTGGCACCGCCGTAGAAGGCTTTGTCGATGTCGGCCGAGGGGTATCGGTCGGGACGGTCGGGACCGGAGTATCTGTGGCTGTGGGCAGGATAGCAGCCGTTGCCGTATCCGCTGCCGCTACTGCCACGGCGGTGTTGGTGATCTCGATAGCATGGTTCTGCGCCTGAATGCGCTCCTGCATCCAACGATTGCCGACTAGAGCCCAGATGACAAAAGCGCAGATGCCCAGCGCGAGCAGGCCTCCTAACGCCGCCACGAGGATGATGAAGGTGCGGTTAGCGCCCTCCTCTGCCACTGCTTCTTCCTCTTCATCCAGGAAGAATTCCATATCTGACATTTTATTACCTCCTTGGGTCGGTCCTTCGCTCCAACGCTGTACCTGCCCTGACTGAGCCTAGCGCAAAACCTCCAGATTCGCCAGGGGGATGAAGATTGGTGCGCCCTGACCTAAGTCTACTTCCGCGCCGCGCACCATAGCCCCCGTCTCTACACGGCGGGCGTGGGCAGGGAGCGCCCTAACCGTCCCCACCGCGCCCATACGGGGTGCACGCACCACCCGCACCCGTGCCCCTACCGTAAGCGGCGTGCCGGGTTGCGTCTGGGTTGGTGGTATCGTCTCGGCTGGCAGGGGGATGACAATTTCGGGGCGCACTACACCCCAGCGTGGCTGAACCCGTCCGCTGATCGAGGCCTCCCGGCCATCGTTAGTCGCGAGCAGGCGGAAGATCGGCATCGACATCGGCACTGTCCCAATGCCCTCGGTGACGATAACCGGGAAGGGTAACTGCTCTACCTGTGAGACCAGTTCGGACGGCAATCCACCGATCACGATCCCGCGCACCTGAAGTTCCTGAGCACGCTTGAGCGCAGTCTCGTTCAAACTCGCACCGCCAACGAGGATCGTCCCGTGGCAGGAGGGGTCAACGGCTTTGGCTCGCAGCGGCTTGTCGGGGCTGTTCACCATGCATTTGAGCACGCCAAAACTCTCACCGCCTGCTCCCCACACTCCCTGGATCACAGCCCCTGCCGTCTCAATGACCACGCCGTGGTTCTCCAGCACGTTGCTCACCGTGCCAGAGATATAGGCACGCAGTTCGAACAGGGTAGGTCGCGCCTCGATCAATATGCGCCCACCACCGCTGGCTGTCATCACACCATCTATGGGTGACTTGACGGAGTGAGTGATCAGACCACGCCGCACGGCGATCACCTGACCCCGTCGAACCTCATCCCCAAGATTAATGCGCTTGTAGCGTCTAATCCGGGAGGCAGGGACACCTAACAAGCGCGCCACCGGCAGAATACGGAAATCGCTAGGCTGGTTCACACGTGCCACGACCTGCGTGGGCTCAACCTGCTCGCCAACACGCACCAGCACCTCGCCCGGCGCGGGCAACGTCCGCTCGCGACGCACGTTGGTCAGAGGAGTCGCCTGAGTCTCAAAGGGATAGTACATGTGAACGACCGATTGAACGACGAACTGAATGGCCAATGAAAAATGGCCAACAACCAATGCCTGCAATCCGCAATTCGCCTATCCTCCTACATCCCACAGCCACTGTCGCATCTGTAGCTGGCGTTGCTCCGGGTCTCTCGGGAGACGGAGTGGACGCCCACGAGCATCAATGATCAGCCCGACCAGCCCACCACTCACACGTCGCTTGCCGGCTTTCCCCGGCCCGCCAAGTCCCACGTCGAAGCGGCGCAGTGGGCGCAATTCCAGCACGGCCTGTTGACCGGGCAGCAAGGGCAGCACCTCCAGGTCGCCGTAGCGCACCTCGACGCTTAACGTGCTACCGTCGTCGTAAGTCACTCCTATCTTGAGGATGGTATCGCCGTCACGTGCATGCCCGACTGGCGTGACCACCGTCGCCAGGTTGACAAAGCCCCCGCTGTCCAGCGCCTCCACCGCCGCCAGCGGCTTGATCGCCGCGACGCTTCCCAACGCAGGGGCCAGTCCGTGCGCATCCAACACCAGCGTGCTGATCCCGATTGGCTCCAGCCCGTCCAGCACGATCAAGGCCGCCTGACCGGGGCGCGGAGCACGCGACAGCACTCCGCCACTGATGACGATGGTATCACACAGGGGCAGGAAGCGGTGATAGAGCTGTGCAGCGCCAGTTTTCCAACCCGGACGGGCTATCTCCAGCGTCGTGCGGATTGCTTCGCGTGCCAATGCCTGTTCCAGCCACAACTCACGTGGCTCCTGCGGGATACTGACCGGGTGCATCTCCTTGTTGATGAACAACCCACGCGCCTCGTCGCTGCTCATCGGTTCGGGCAGCCAGCGGGTGACGGTCTCGGCCCCCCGCTTCTGCAGCAACTGTTCCCCACCGAAGGCAACGCCCAGATCGCCACGCACCGTCAGGAAGAGTCGGCTGTCAAAGGCGGCGGCTACCGTCGTGCTGGCGGCACCAACATCGACACCCAACACACCCCTGGATGGGTCGCCCAGATGCCAGAGGTACTGCACCAGCCGGCCGAATGCGCGGGCGGTGGGTGTAAGCGGCGCCGGGCTCCAGTCGCTCACAGTGTCTATGCCTGGCAGTTGCCCCATCTTGCCCTGCAAGTAGAGCGCATCCAACTCCGCCTGGGCGCCGAGCACGTTCTCCTCTGTCAGAGTAGGACGCACGTTGCTAGCGACGCGCAATTCAGCCCGCCCCTCCACGATGTCCACCACCCGCTGGCGCAATCGAGAGTTGCCTACGTAGAGCAAGCAAGGACGCACACTCGTGTCCATCAGCGAGCAAGCCAGGGCTACTGCCTCTACCAACTCAAGCACCGGAGTCACTGCACCACCCTCCACCCCTCCGGCGATACAGATCACGTCGGGCGCGGCGTCACGGACTGCACGCACGCGCTCCTCGTCACTCAAGCCTCTTCCCTGGCCATCACAAGACAGAATCTCCTTGACCAATGAGTAGGTGCCGGCCGCCGCTCGCTCAGCGCTGGCGACGCTCAGGTCTCGCACCAGACCGCCCAGCACGACCTGTAGCGGCTGGCTGGCGCTGGCAGTTGCGGCAAACACATCCACTCCCTGCCGATCTGCCGACTCGGGGGAGATTAAATCGCCGGTCGCATCGAAGAAGCGCCGGCCTGTGATTTCGGAGATGTGCTCGACGGCATGACGGATGCCGGCCGCCACGTCGGCCCAGGGATACTCTGCCGTGGTAGGGGCCTCGCCCTGCGCTACGAAGCGGTATTGCCCAGCCACCCGGTCAAGCAACACGGCCTTGGTCATCACCGTGCCGCAATCGGCCAGTAAAATAGAGCCGATGTGTTGCTCTTCTCCCATCGTTGCCCTTTGCCTCTCAAGACCTGACAGGTTTCAGAAAACCTGTCAGGTCTGGCCGTACACTTGTAAACCTGTCAGGTCTGACCTGATCAGTTACCCACCCGGAAAACTCATCACGCAGAAGTAGACGTCAATGAGATACTGGATGCGACCGATGAATATTGAGAGAGCCGCCGTCAGTGCTCCAGCAAAGGTGACGCCAAAAGCGAAAACCAAAAACACACGCCCAACTCCTGCTACCACTCTAACAATCTGAGCCCACACTCCCGCCAACCCTTGCTGCTTTCGCGCGGTAAAGGTAAAGGCCATCAACGTACATACCGTGCCCACGACAATCAACAAACCATCAAATAGCCCCATGCGGAAAGATGCCAACGAGGCAAGGCTCAGAGCGCGGCCAGTTGCCCCTACCTGCGGGACGATCGTGCCCAGCAATGCACCGCCCAATGCTGTCGCTGCCCCGACGCCGATGAGATAGGCGACGGAAAAGTTCCCTACGTAGGCCTGCCTGGGAAAACCCTTAAAAAGCAACAGGAGGCCCAACACCAGAGGGACCACCACGGCAACCGGATTGTCTAACAATCGGCTCAGCACCATACCGACGAAAACATCGCGGAGCACAATGCCGAAAGAGTAACCCACTAGTGCACCGACGAAGAGGTGCAATGCCAGCCGATAGAGGGGATTATCACCTAGCAGATAGCTGAGGATGAGAAGCGTCAGCACCGCCCCCAGCACCAGTCCAACGATGTCGAGCATCACCCTCTCCTCCCGCGCGAGCCACCGAGGGCGTAGAAGACCGCACCGATGACCATCAAACCAACGATGGCCACGTGCCCCGCCGCCAGGGCGTTGATTCGTTGAGTAGCCCGCCCTCCCAATCCGCGGAGTGTCTCGTAGGCGGCTGCCCCGCTCAACCCATTGATCGCACCCTCCAGTTGTCCAGCGCTGGCATCCAGGTATGGGCTGGCGGCCGGCTCTATAGCCGCGCTCACACCCGCTACGATTGGAAGCATGTCGCCGTACAGCGTATGTGTCTGCTCAACCCACCAGCGCAGTGCCGCAGGCCGAGCAGCCAACACGAGAACCAGCCCGGGGCGTATACCCACATCGGTCAGCATCTGCGAAACACCCGTAGTACCACCCGCCCGATAGCCCAACAGTGCGTACTGTTGGCTAAGTTCGCCCCCCGCCGGTGCAATGGTATCCAGCAGGCCCGCTGCCACCGCCAGTCCCTCAGACTGCGTGCTAACTACGGAGATATGCGCCCCCTGGGCAAGCAGATGCCGCAGGATTGGTTCTGCCACCAAGTCAAGTTCATCCGCCTCCGGTGGTCCGTACTCGAAAGCGACCAGGACGGTGTCGTCCGCACTCACGCTTTGGATGACAGCGTACAGATTCTCCACTCCAGGGGATCTAGCGGGCCGTGCCAGGGTTGGAACATCGGGCACCACCAGCGGCGCCATCAGCATGCCTCCTACGGCCACGAAGAGCACGACTGCCACCAGCCAACGCTGGACCAGTTCGCCAATGCTGATGCCTTGCCTGCGCACCTCCGGTCGCGGCGCCTCGGCTGGCCGGGTCAGCAGGCTTTGGAGCAACTGAGCCCGAGACAGACTCGCCTCGCTGACCTCGACGGGCAGCGCGCTCTCGCGGACGGAAGGCACCTCAATGGCCGGGGGCAAGACGCCGCGCAGCCCTTCCAATAACCCCTCGGTCTCCAGCGGCTCCTCCTCAGCGGCTGCCTCGTCCATCCCAAGGTGCGGGCGCAGGGCCTCCAACCAGTCGGGGATCTCCGCGCGTGCCAGACCCTCAGCCTCGGCCGCTCCGATCCCAGGCTCAGGTGGAAGGGACAGAGTCGCGCCTTCAAAGACAGGGACGGGTAGAGCAGAAGGAGGAGCAGGCTTCTCCTGGAGTTTGGACAGCCACTCCGGGACTTCGACGGCCTCCGCCTCCGGTGCGACCACTTCCCCCAGAGCGGCCTCACGCAACCACTCCGAAGTCTCAGGCACGTCGGGCACAGGCACGCCCACGAAGGGTGGATGCAACAGTGGCGCAGCGTCAGGGGCCGCCGCCTCCGGCGGCGCTATCTCCCGCAACCAATCGGGAATCTCAGCAGGAGCAGGCGCGGGCGGTTCCAAAGCCGGCTCCTCAGGCACAGCCTCGACCGCTGGCGGCACGACCTCAGAAACCGCCGCCTCCGGCGGCGCCATCTCCAGCAGCCAGTCGGGAACCTCAGCCGGAGCAAGCGCGGGCGGTTCTAAAGCCGGCTCCTCAGGCACAGCCTCGACCGCTGGCGGCACGACCTCAGAAACCGCCGCCTCCGGCGGCGCTATCTCCAACAGCCAGTCGGGAACCTCAGCCGGAGCAAGCGCGGGCGGTTCCAAAGCCGGCTCCTCAGGTACAGCCTCGACCGCTGGCGGCACGACCTCAGAAACCGCCGCCTCTGGCGGCGCCATCTCCAGCAGCCAGTCGGGAACCTCAGCCGGAGCAAGCGCGGGCGGTTCCAAAGCCGGCTCCTCA
>Ga0075114_10001076_pt1 | contig 15255 bp, 12 predicted proteins | sample AntAceMetag02UKM_FD_69784 | JGI IMG/M metagenome (GOLD analysis project Ga0075114, IMG submission 69784) | Saline lake microbial communities from Ace Lake, Antarctica - Antarctic Ace Lake Metagenome 02UKM | ecosystem: Environmental > Aquatic > Non-marine Saline and Alkaline > Saline | place... | reverse complement strand
AAGAAATACCACGCCGAGGTGCTGGGCTTCAACAGCCGTTTGGACAGCTTGCAGGCGGCCATCCTGGGGGTGAAGCTCAAGTACCTGGATGGCTGGAACGAGGCCCGGCGGCGGGTAGCGCTGCGTTACAGCGAGTTGCTGGCCGGTTTGCCGGTGACCACGCCTTACGAGTCGCCCGATGGCTATCACGTCTATCACCAGTATACCATCCGAGCTCGGCAGCGGGACAGACTGGCTGCTTACCTGAGGGAGCGTGGCGTTGGCACGATGATATACTACCCAGTGCCGTTGCACCTTCAGGAACTCTATGCTGACCTGGGCTATGGAGGGGGCAGTATGCCGGTGAGCGAGGCGGCCGGCCAGGAGGTGATGTCGTTGCCCATGTATCCGGAGTTGACCGAGGCGCAACAGCAAGAGATCGCTCGGGCCATTCGGGAGTTTTACGGCGGATGAAAGTTGTTTCCGTAGTGGGTGCCCGGCCCCAGTTCATCAAAGCGGCGCCGGTGGGCAAGGCGTTGCGAGCGGCGGGCCATACCGAGGTGCTGGTGCATACCGGCCAGCACTATGACGATGAGATGTCAGCGGTCTTCTTTCGAGAACTGGAAATCCCACAGCCGGACTGCAGCCTGGGGGTGGGATCTGGTTCCCATGGCTGGCAGACGGGCCAAACGCTGATGTGCATTGAGGAGGTGCTGCTGGCTGAGAAGCCAGATTGTGTGTTGGTTTATGGAGACGCCAATTCGACCCTGGCCGGGGCGCTGGCGGCGGTGAAGTTGCACATCCCACTGGCCCACGTAGAGGCGGGGTTGCGCTCTTTCAACCGAGAGATGCCAGAGGAACACAATCGGGTGCTGACCGACCACTGTTCCGACCTGCTCTTTTGTCCTACTCAGACGGCGGTGGATAATCTAGTCAGGGAAGGGATTACCCAGGGTGTGCATCTGGTGGGTGACACGATGTACGATGCTGTGCTGCAATTTGCTGAGATTGCCCGTCAGCGTTCCACGATCCTACGGGACCTGGGACTGAAGCCAAAGGGATACCTGCTGGCGACGGTTCACCGACCCTACAACACGGACGTTCCCGAAAACCTGCGCAACATCCTGACTGCTTTTGCCGAGATCGGGGAGTTGACTATCTTCCCTGTCCATCCTCGCACACGGGAGAAGATCGCCGAACTGGATGGAGTTGTCAGTCCTGAGTTCAGCCGCAACGTTAGAATGATCGAACCTGTAGGGTATCTGGACATGTTGGTGCTGGAGCAAAATGCCCGATTGGCCTTGACTGACTCTGGGGGTATGCAGAAGGAAGCATACTTTTTTGGCATACCATGCGTAACCTTGCGACCTGAGACGGAGTGGGTAGAGACAGTGGAAGCAGGATGGAATGTTGTCGTTGGCGCGAATCGGGCGGAGATCGTCAGTGTGGTCAACGGCCACGATTGGCCCAAAGCAACACCCTCTACAGTATTCGGTGACGGGCAGGCGGCCCGTCGCATTGTAGCTCAGTTGGTAGGGGAATAAGATGATCTGGGTTTTTCTCCCTGCCTACAACGAAGAAACCGCATTGCCCAGGTTGCTACCCAAGATTGATAGGGCTCTACGGGGCTACAATCAACCCTATCACATTGTTGTGGTAGATGATGGCAGCACAGATCGCACTGGTGACATACTAGCAGAATATGCCCAAAGTTTGCCCTTGTGTGTGGTTACCCACCCGATGAACCGTGGTCTGGGCGAGGCGGAGAGAGATGGCTTTGAGTACATCGCTGCTCATTGTGATCCGGACGATATAATTGTCCGCGTGGAAAGCGACGACACGCATGAGCCGAAATACATCTTCAGCTTACTGGAAAAGCTCGATGAGGACTATGACGTGGTAAACACCTCGAGGTTTCAACCAGGCGGTGGACAGGAGGGAGTAGATACCTACCGGGCAACCATTAGTCGTGCAGCGAATCTCTTCATGCAGGTGGTGTTTCGCATCCCCGGCGCTCGTGATTATTCATGCGGTTTCCGGGCCTACCGGGCACGCGTCATTCAAGACGCAATCCGGATATACGGCAACAACTTCATCCAGTTACGCGGCCTGGGTTTTACCTCTACCCTGGAGATGATCGTCAAACTTCATCTGTTGGGCTGCCGTTTTGCCGAAGTACCCTTTGTGTTGCGTTATGATCAGAAGAAAGGCGCTAGCAAAATGGTGGGTAGCATCACCACGCTGGGGTATCTGATTATGGCTGTGCTGTATTATTGGCCTTTTGGCGGCTGGTTGAGTCAGTACCGCGGCCTGCGCAAACTATATCGGCAAGACCCCGAGCAGGCGGTTGAGCGCTATCAGTTGCAGTCGCTGCGTCGGGGGATGGTGAGCCGTATCAGTTTGTAGTCGAAGCATACTATGTGTGGCATTTGTGGGATTTATCATCTAGAATCAGGGCGGCCTGTTGACGAAGGTAGACTGATGAAGATGGCGCGTACAATGCGCCATCGTGGGCCGGATGATGAGGGTTTCTACCTCGATGGCAACCTTGGTCTAGGGCACCAACGACTGAGCATCATTGACCTATCGCCGCTGGGCCGCCAGCCGATGAGTAACGAGGACGACAACCTGTGGATCGTCTTCAATGGCGAGATTTACAACTATCTGGAACTGCGTCAGCATCTCGTGGCTCGAGGGCATCGCTTTCGTTCACACTCCGATACCGAGGTGGTGCTGCACCTTTACGAGGATGAGGGACCTGAATGCGTGAAGCGGCTCAATGGGATGTTTGCCTTCGCCATTTGGGATATCAGGGAACGGGTGCTGTTTGCCGCCCGGGACCATTTCGGAATCAAGCCCTTCTACTACTCTCTGAGCAATGGGTGCTTTCTCTTCGCTTCCGAGATCAAGGCGCTGTTTCAGACAGAACTGATACAACCGCGGCTCAATCCCTCCGGCTTGGCTGACTACCTGACCTTCCAATTCTGCCTGGGGGAGAAGACCCTCTTTCAGGATGTCTACAGGTTGTTGCCAGGACACGTCCTATTGCTTAACTTAGATGGAACACTGCACATAGAGAAGTATTGGGACCTCGATTTTACAATTGACACCGACCACACCGAGAACTATTTCGAGCACCGCTTGCTCAGACTGCTGGAAGACGCCGTGCGTCTTCAACTTCGAGCTGACGTACCGGTTGGCGCACATCTCAGCGGCGGTTTGGATTCCTCCACGGTCACTTGTCTGGCTTCGTCGCTGTTGGGAACTCCCATCAAGACGTTCAGTGGTGGCTTCAAGGATGGACCGGAATATGACGAGACGCCGTATGCCCGCATCGTCGCTCAACACGTTGGGACCGAGCACCACGAGGTTTTCCCCACGGCTGACGACTTCGTCGAAGTAATGCCTCGATTGATCTACTACATGGATGAGCCGGCGGCGGGGCCGGGGCTCTTCCCCCAGTATTTCGTTTCGAAGCTGGCCAGCCAACATGTCAAGGTGGTTCTCGGGGGGCAGGGAGGAGACGAAACATTCGGCGGCTATACTCGTTACCTGATCGCCTATTTGGAGCAATGCATAAAGGGAGGCATTGAGGGAACGCAGGAAGACGAGGAATATGTAGTGACGTTCGAGTCCATTTTGCCGAACCTGCGTCAGTTGCAAGGCTACGAGCCGCTGCTGCGTTATTCCTGGGAAGAAGGGTTGTTTGAAGCCGAGGATCGTCGCTATTTTCGCTTGATTGACCGAAGCAACAGCACTCGTGGGCTGATCAATGAGGATTATCTGCCCGATAAACGGGAGTATGATCTCTACGAGGTTTACCGAGAATTGTTCTACTCTGCCGATTGCCGGTCGCTCATTAACAAGATGACCCGGTTTGACATAAAGACCTTGCTACCAGCCCTGCTTCATGTGGAAGACCGCACTAGCATGGCTGTTTCTTTGGAATCAAGAGTGCCTTTGCTGGACCATCGTATTGCTGAAGTGGTGGCTTCTATGCCGCCCATGGTCAAGTACAAGGGGGGGAGGTCAAAGCATATCTTTCGTCGGGTTGTTCGTCACATCGTGCCGCCCGAGGTCTATGATCGCACCGATAAGATGGGGTTTCCTGTTCCCCTAAGCGAATGGTATCGCCAGGGGCCGGTGCGGGAATTCGTGAGAGAGACATTGCTGGGGGATCGAGCCCGCGCGCGTGGGCTTATTCGGACCGAGCAAGTTGAAGCCCTGCTGGACAGTGAACGGCCCTATGGCCGGGGGATATGGGGGTTGCTCTGTCTCGAGTTGTGGATGCAGACTTTTCTCGATGGTTCAGTGCGATCTGGCTGAGGGGATACGTTCCCAAGTTGATGAAGCAGTTCGCCGTCTGCTCAGCGAGCAGGATCGGGATCCATACTCGCCGACCTATGGCTGTTTCGACCGGCGTTACTGGGGCTGGAAGCTAGTAGATTTCCCTGAGGCCACTTTCCAGCGCAACGTCTATCCTTTGGCGTTGCTTCACGCCGATCCAGATAGCGAGTGCTACCGAAGTTCTACGCTACGATCCAGTATCTTGGCTGGCTTGCGATATGCCGCAGGCATTCAGCATCGGGATGGCTCTTTTGACCAGGCCTTCCCTCACGAGCATAGCTTTGGTGCTACAGCATTCCTGCTCCATTCTCTCCTTGGGGCGTTCAAAATAGTGCGGGATGATGCCGACGACGCAACTCGAGATTACGTCGAACGGTGTCTGCAGCAGGCGGCGGGGTTTCTGTGCGAGCATGATGAGGCACATGGGCATATCGCCAATCACCTGGCTGGCGCTGTCCTGTCGCTTCTGGTCAGTGCCGAGTACTTCGGCGAAACACGCTACCGGAACCGGGCTGAAGCCATTCTCGATGCCATTCTGAACCACCAGTCCCCTGAGGGTTGGTTCTTGGAATACGAAGGGGCCGACCCAGGATATCAGACTCTCTGCTTGTACTACCTGGCACAAATCTACCAGCGGATGCCGAGTCAGGCGCTGGAACAGGCTCTGAAGCAGGCAGTTGACTTCATCGCCTACTTTGTTCATCCCGACGGCACTTTTGCTGGTGAGTACGGTTCCCGCCGGACGGCTATCTTCCACCCGGGGGGACTGGCCCTCTTGAGCCGGGAATTCCCTATGGCTTTCTCAATTACTCAGGCGATGCGCCGTTCGATCTGCGCCGGTCACACGGTGACCCTGCGTGACGTGGACATGGGCAACCTGGCTCCGCTGCTGTCGAATTACATCTGTGCCTTGCAGACCGGCGTGCTTGAGGAAGAATCGAACGCACCACGTTTGCCCTGGGAGCAGCCAGAGGTGCGACAGGATCTCCCCCAGGCTGGCCTCTATATCCGTGGCACGGAGCACTATTACGCCATTTTGGGTGTGTCCAACGGCGGGGTGCTCAAGGTGTTCGACAAGCGACAGCGGCGGGTTCTGTGGGACGATGGTGGATACATCGGGCAACTGACCAATGGGACGCTTGTCACTACCCAGATGACCGTTTCAGACAGACCATGCGCGGTTGGCGAAGGCGAAGATGAAATTGTACTGACCAGTGATTTCTACAGAGTGTTACATTCGTTGCCTACGCCATTACAGTTCGTGTTGTTACGTTTGCTTAACCTCACCTTGATGCGTAGCCTGTGGCTGGGCAATGTGGTCAAGAAAGGACTGGTGAGGCTGCTGATCAGTGGCAAACGGAAGTACGCTATGCAATTGCTACGCCGGGTACGGTTCGGGGCCAGCCAGGTTGTTGTGGAAGACCGGCTGTCCAAATCACCGAAGTTGAAGATAGCATGGCTGGAGTTTGGTCGCAAGTTCGTGGGCATCCACATGGCGTCGGCCAGGTATTTCGAGGGGAGGCAATTGGGCCAGCCGTTGCCTGCGCCTCAGATTGACGTAGACCGTCTGAATCAGCAGCAATGCCTGGATGTGCAGGTTATGATTGAGGCTTCTCATGCTTGATGGCGCCATATCGTGTGACGTGGATACGCTGGCTTCGATCTATAAGGGCTACGGTTGCCGGCGGCCGGGTGGCTACACTTATGCAGAGTTCCGCATGGGGTTGGAAAACCTCTGCCGCTTTCTGGAACCCTTTGGCATCAAAGCCACGTTGTTCATGGTGGGCGAGGACTTTCATCAGCCGCAAAACATTCCCTACATCAAAGCCGTGATCGCTGAAGGGCACGAGATCGCCAATCACACCCTCACGCATGTGCAAGGGTTCCGGCTGCTGAGCCCTGAGGCCAAAGAATCCGAGATTGCCGGGATGGAGGAAATCTGCTTGCAAGTGACTGGCAAGCGACCCGTAGGGTTTCGATCGCCTGGCTGGAACATCAGCGACGATGCCTTGCCTATCCTCAAGCGGCGAGGGTATCTGTACGACTCGTCAGTGTTCCCTTCTTCGCTCAATCCGCTGCTCAAGTTTCTGCATTGGCGCAGTATGAGCGGCCAATCAGGCGGAGACCGTACGACGCTGGGACCCCTGCGCTATATGCTGGCGCCAGCGCAGCCCTATTGCACGACAGCCGACAGCCTGGGCCGACGCGGGAATGATGGCCTTGTTGAATTTCCAGTGACTGTAGTGCCGATTGTGCGCCTGCCCTTCTTCGCCACATTCCTGCTGGCAACCGGTTTCGAATTGTTCAAGGTCTGCTACCGGATGTTAAAAGCGGTGGGATGGCCAATTCAATACCAGTTCCACCTCTCTGACTTCGTGGACTACAGCCACCCGGAACTGGAAGACCAGGTGCCAAGAGGCAACGGCGTCTACGTGCCTCAGGCGCTCAGGATGCGCCTAAAGAAGAAATGGGAATTGTTTGAGCGAGCGTTGGCGATGATGACTGAGCACTACGAGTTCGTCACCCTGGAGCAGTGGGCGAGGAAGCTGGCGTAACATGGCGGACATAGCACCGACGGTTTCGAAGCAGCAGGGGCAATCCTTCTGGGATGCGAATCCATGTGGTGGAGGCTGGTCAAGGTACGCTGATTTCCTGGCCTGGATTCAGCGCGCGGAGCCGTATGCTTTTGAGATCGTGGATCGCCGCGACTGGGCCGGCAAGTGTGTACTTGACGTCGGATGTGGTCAGGGCACGCTGCTTAACCATCTGCCCGACTTTGGCGCGACCATGTTTGGCCTGGACATGTCGTCGGCGTCGCTGCGCCGTGCCGCTGCGGGCGCAAACGAATTGGGCTATTCCGACTGTGTACACCTGTTGGTAGCTGACGCAGAGGGCTTGCCGTTCCCCGACGCCTGCTTCGATGCCGTCTTGTCGTTTGGCGTGCTCCATCACACGCCGGATACCTGGGGGGGGGGTGAAGGAACTATGGCGCGTGTTGAAGCCCGGCGGCCTGGCTCTGGTGATGCTGTATCGAACTGGCAATCCCAAGTGGTGGATGGTCCGGCTTGTGCGAGGCGCTTCCCATCTGGTGGACCTGATCGGTGGTGAGCCATACACCATTGCCAACCGGCTGCGACCTCAGCACGAAGGGGATGATGTGCGCGGGACGGCGTTGTTGGAGCTGTTTGGCTGTCCGATTTTGAAGGCGTTCTCTAATCGGCAAGCACGGGAGATGTTTCGTATGTTCTCGCAAGTGTCTATTTCCAATCATCAGCCCGGTTTCCGACGTATGGTAGATATTGTGCCGCTATTGCATCCGTTAGGGACATTCCTAGCCTGGTTTGATCGGCAAGTTGCGCAGATTTGGGGCTTCTACCAGGTCATAGAGGCCCGAAAGTAGCGTTGTGGAGAGCGCATGATCCCTCGTCTCAAGCCCTATTTGGGCAAGGAAGAACTACTGGCTGCCTTGCGCCGACAAGAAGATGCTGTTGTCCGCTTCGAGGAGGCCTTTGCTCGTACCTTCGAGGCCAGGTATGCCGTCGCCTTTCCTTACGGCCGCAGCGGCCTGTGGGCACTCTTCAAGACGCTGGGAATCGAGAGGGCCGAAATCATCATGCCGGCCTACACCTGCGTGGTGGTTGCCCACGCGACTGTGCTTAGCAACAACATCCCCCGCTTTGTGGATATCACGCTTTACGATTACAACGTGGACCTGGATCAGATGGAAGCAGCCATCAATGAGCGAACGCGGGCGGTCATTGCCACCCACCTGTTCGGCTACCCGTTGGATGTGGATCGTTTGGTCGAGATCGTACGTGCCGCCGAAGCCCGGCTGGGCCACAAGATTTGGGTTGTGCAGGACTGTGCCCACGCTTTCGGTGCCCGCTGGCAGGGGAAGCTGGTGTGCAACGAAGGAGATGCGGCCCTCTTTGGCCTGGGCATTAGCAAAATGATTACGTCTGTATTAGGCGGGATGATTACGACAAATGATCCAGAGTTGTATGGGAAGCTGCGAGCCTTTCGCGATAGGCACTTTGTCCACCCCGGCTTGCCCAAGCTCATTCGTCGTTTTCTCTACCTGCTGGCGGTCTACCCGGCCTTCAATGAACGCATTTACGGGCTGGTCAACTGGCTGGAAGAGGAGACACCGCTGCTGGATTGGCTGACGAAGGCCTACCACCTGGATGAGAATATTCATTTCCCGCCGGACTATCTGGACCAGATGCTGGACGTGGAAGCACGGGTCGGGCTGGTACAATTGCCCAAGTACCCCGAAATTGTGCGGCGGCGACGGGAAAACGCAGGCTATTACAACCAGCATTTGCAAGATAGCTCAGAGTGGTTGCTACCGCCCATGATTGATGGGGCTACTTATTCACATTATGTCTTGCGCGTGCAAGATCGCCGGCCGTGGCTCGCCGTCATGCGCAAAGTCGGCGTGCAGCTCGGAGAATTGATTCAATACTCAATCCCGGAAATGCCGGCCTATCGAAAGTACGTAGATGGTGATTTTCCCAATGCGCGCCAGGCGATGAGTACTACACTGAACCTGCCAGTGCACGCCCACCTGAAACAGGAGCAAATCGAACGCATTGTTCGCACGCTTGAAATGGAATCAGAGCGTCAGACAAGAATCGAGAGACAGGTTCTCCGCGCCAATGTCGAATACCACGATCTCGTTGTGGAGGATTACGAGCAAGATGTAGGCGGCACACTGGTCTTTAATCCAAAAACACAGCAACAGATTGATGCTATCGTCAGCATGCTTCGAGAGCGTACAGAAGGCCAGCTCTGGGTAGACGTGGGGTGTGGCACAGGAAACGTGCTCAAATACGCGCGCAAACACTTCGCTCAGGCAGTCGGCTTTGATGTGTCTGTTGGCATGTTACGACGCGCTCAAGAAAGGGGCTGCGAAGTTAGCCTGGGTAATGCACGGGGCTTGCCAGTCTCGTCTGGCAGTGCTGATGTCGTGTCGGCCTACTCGGTGCTGCATCACCTGTTCGATCCCGTCGAGGCAATACGTGAGGCATACCGGGTGTTGAGGCCCGGTGGTTACTTCTACAGTGAATTTGATCCGAATGGCCTCTGCTTGGTTTATCACCCGATTTCTCGGTCGATTTATCGTCCCATCTATAGACTGTATCAGAGACTCATCCACCGGGATTCGCTCAAAGAAGTTGATCAAGACGACGAGGTTGCCCACCTTCAAAGAATGGCTGAGTACCATCACCATTACACTCAAGGTCTTGACCCCAGACAACTCACACTTAGCATGCGACAGATTGGGTTCTCAGAAGTCAGGATTTACCCCTCCTTTGGAACGCTCAACGAGGAAAGAACAAGGCGGTATCAGGGAACGACCTCCACTATGAGCCTGGCAGTCAATCCATTTTTCTCAGTCATTGCCCGGAAGTAGGTCCTAATACGCTTTCCGAATGTCTGAGAAGCATGTACGTGGCGGCGATTCTTGTGGTAGGGTCGTTGCAGAGTGTAGACAAACCAAGGAAAAGGGAACCATTGATTAGGCAAATGACTTCATCTGATATTGAGGAGCTGGTTGAGATTCATACGTCATCCTGGAGTCCGGAAGAGCTTTCCGTCAAGCTAGGGGCTGAATCTGTTCGCATCTTCTACACACACGTGGTCAACTCCCCACATGCCTTTGGATATGTTTACGAGTCTGAGGGCAAGATTTGCGGCTATGCGACTGGATTCTATGACTATCAGGCATTCAACAATGCCCTGAACAAGAAAGAGCGGTTCCGCCTAGGGTTTATCTTGCTCAAAGGGTTGTTTGCTGGTGAAGTCGGGCTGGCAGACATCTGTAATCTGCTCAACGATGACAGAAAACTACGCAATGCCAAATACCCTAAACACCACTTGGGTGCCCTGGCCCTTGCTAATGAGTATAAGGGAACGCCCCTCGGCAAAGAAGCTATCAGGGGGGCGATAGGTGCTGTCCTGACGGAATTGGGAAACAAGGGGTATCCAGGCTGCTGGGGGTTATGCGATGCATTAAATATGCCTATGAGAAAATACCTTCTCAAGCTCGGCTTTGAGGAAGTTGATACCATCGACATGGTCGGTAAGAGCGTCGTGCTCTATGAAAAGACTCTCGAAAAAGAGTAGGCGTAGACCGCAGCTATCTGAGCGGGACCTGGCTATCTGGGCAAAGGTCGATGAGGATCTCCTCGATCAGCTCTACAGGGGCCTGCCTGGACGCCTCCAAATTGCTGGCCATCGGTTGATTGACCGCTGGGCCAAGCCATATACTGACAAGGTCGTCGTGGAGATTGGTTGCGGGCATGGGCATCACCTGCGCTACGGTGGCAATGACTACTGCCACTACATCGGCTTGGACATCGAATACAAGTTCCTGCGGACGCTGCAGGAGCGTTTCCCCTGCACGCGAGTCGTGAATGGAGATGCTTATGCACTGCCGTTCCGAGATCAGTCGGTGGACTGTGTGCTCTCGGTGTATTGTCTCGAGCACCTAAGACAATTACCAGCAGCTTTAGCAGAAATCCGAAGAGTGCTGAAGTCAGAAGGAGAGTTGTTGGCGGGATTGCCGGCTGAGGGTGGTTTACTCTATGAAGTTGGTCGCCAGTTGACCAGCAAGTGCTACATGGAGCGCAAGTACGGCATTGACTACGATGCCATTGTGCGCTGGGAGCACTGGAATACTTGCCTGGAAGTCGTCGAAGAAATTAGCCATACATTTTCTATTCGCCGTTTACAATATCTTCCCTTTTTTATTCCATCGGTCCATTTCAACGTAATTGCAGTGCTAGGGGTTTCTCCCAAACAAATTTAGATTGAGTACATTCTATGAGCGATATGGATATTTTGTTGATCTACCCCCAACTGGGTTCCTGGGACGATGTGCTGAGGGACATCCCGCTCAGTCTCATCTACGCCGCCACGCACTCGGTCAAGAGGGGCTTCAAGGTTCAGATAGTGGATCTCAGGCTTTGGGGCGACAATTGGCGGCAGGCCATAGCCCCCGTCCTGCAGGAAGGGTGCTCCCTGGTGGGGCTCTCGGTGATGACTGGAAACCCCATTAACACTTCCCTGAGGATTTCCCGCTACATTAAGGACAAATACGAGGTACCCATTGTATGGGGAGGGCCGCACCCCACCATCCTGCCTGAACAGACTCTCGAAAACCCTTACATAGATTTCGTGATAAGGGACTGGGGTTCAAAAGCCCTTTGCCAGCTCGTCGAGCATCTGAAGGGCGGGCCGGTCGGTAAGGAGGAGATATTGGGCCTTGGCTATAAAGAAAACGGCCAAGTCCGCCTGAGCCCGCCACAGACTTGTTTCGAGATGTTGGATTTTCGGGACCTGCCTTATCACCTGGTGGATATCTCTGGAGAGAACTACAATCGCCTTAAGAGCGGCGATCTCCTTTTCCCCATCTACACCTCTATGGGCTGCCCATACCAGTGCAACTTTTGCATGGCGCCCGCAGTCTATGAGAAGATCAAAAGTAAGAAGTGGGTGGCATACGATGCCGACTATGTTTTGGATCACATCCAATACCTGGCCAGCCGCTATCAATTCAACCGCCTGCAAGTCTATGACGACGAGTCTTTTGTTGATCTGGACAGAATGTACAACCTCTTAACCGGGTACATCAAAAGGGGATTCAACAAGAAATTCAAATTGGATTTCCGGGGTGTCAGGATCAACGATCTGGATCGCATGGACGATGACTATTTCCGACTTTTGGTGGAGGCTGGCGTCGAGTTCATGGCCATCGGCATGGAGTCCGGCTCTCCCCGGATTCTCAAACTGATGAACAAAGGCATCACGGTGGATCAGATCATCAGGGTGAACTGGAGACTAGCCCGGTACCCGTCTCTGAAACCCCATTACAACTTTTTCTGCGGTATTCCTGGGGAGACCATTGAGTCGTTGATCGAGACCAAGGAACTTTTGCTGCAGTTGGTCAAGGAACACCCCACTTGTTACCTGGGCTATGGCGCCCATTGGAAGCCTATCCCGGGTTCGGTGCTCGCCGAGGTGGCAGTCAAGGATTACGGCCTCAAACTGCCATCCAGTCTGGAGGAGTGGGTCGCTATCGACACCTTCGATTCCGCACCGCCGGTTTATCCGTGGTACACACCCAAGATGCGGAATATGATCGCCCTGCTTGCAGTGGCGGGAATGGTTTTGGATCACAAGGCCAAGGACATGACTGGCAATTTGGGGCCGGTTCTGGGGAGGATGGTGTATTACCTGGTTGTACTCTATCGCCCGTTGCTACGATTGCGGCTGAGATTCAACTTCACGGGGCTCCTGCTCGAGGCAAAATTGCGAGATATCTCCATACACAATTTGGGCAAACTGTTGAGCTCAAGAGGTAAGGAAAGGACGGCAGCAGTGCGCTAGGCATAGAGAACTATGGCAAACAAGGACATGCCGATCCCCAAAGACCCCTCGACTCAGACCGAACACCCACGCATACAGCATCGCTATTCTCTCTTGCTGAAGCTGGCCCTGGCCTTCTTTCTCCTTTGGGCGCTCTATCGCCTGGAGCTGTTGCAGCTGGCCCCCCTGGTTTTCCTGGTCCAAACCCCTTGGCTGTTGGTGGTGATCGTCTTTCTGCTCTGGTTGACTTTTCCCCTTTGCGCTTTGCGCTGGTGGCAGTTGCTGCAAATCCAAGGGATCAAACCCCCTTTGTCTGATGTTTTCAAGATCGTTTATTCTTCGGCTTTTTGGGGACTTTTTCTGCCAGGGGTAGTCGGAGGGGATATCGTAAGGGTCGCTTTTGGCTTGACACTGTCCCGCCGCCGGATGTCGGTCGTGACCGTGTCAGTTGTGGTTGACCGGCTGCTGGGGATGCTGGGACTTCTCACTCTGGGACTGCTGGCCAGCCTCGTCTACCTGGACAGGTTCTGGGTCCACCCTCATATGCGTAGCCTGATCCTGCTCCTGGCGGGCACTTTTTTGACCGGGCTTCTGGCAGTGACCGCGGCGGGCATCTTTGCCCGGTGTCTGCGGGCAGTCTACCGGCGTAAGGAGTGGCCGGAGAAAGGCTTTATCCTCCGGCTTGCCGCCAAGACCATTGAATCCGTGGCCCTTTATAGCGACCGGCCTGGGCAGTTGGCCCTGGGCTGGGGGCTATCTATTGTGGTGCATGGCAAGGACCTCGCGATACTGGCCATCCTGGCCAGGGTGATGGGCATAGGAGGCATGGATCCGTGGCAGTACGCCATTGTCGGCAGCATAACTTTTTTGGTCAATTACCTTCCCTTGACACCAGGCGGGCTGGGGGTTGGCGAAGCAGCCTTTAGTCAATTGGCGCTCTGGCTGGAACCCGCGTCGGCCCCTCCGGCGTACGCGACCGTGTTGCTGGCCTTCAGGGCCGTGACAGCGCTCGCCTTACTGCCGGCCCTGATTCTGCTTCCGGGGCGTCTTCGCCGCTCATCCTGAGTCTCAGTGGGTGCAAATTTGGGTTCGTAGTGCGCACTTCAGTGCGCTTTTGGGCGCTGAAGCGCCCACTACGAGCGAGATTCAGGATCTACTGAGCCTGCCAGAATACAGCCTTTTATTCGCACGACCATTGGAGGTTCCAAGTATGTCACGTGGCCGAAAGATCAAGATTATTCTTGTTGTATTGGACCTTCTCGCAGCTTCGCTACTTTTCGTCGCCGTAGACGGAGTCCGCTTTGGCGCTGCGGATGACTTAGCATCTGTCCCTTGGATTTACCGCTTGCAGGATCCCGAGCTGTATCAGGCGGATTTGGCGCTCGGCTCGTCGCCAAGCAGATATTATCATTTCTACTTCTATTACTTGTATCTCCTCTCCAGGTTAATTCCTATCGAGTGGGTCTTTATATTGTCCATCCTTGTATCGCGTCTTTGTTTGCTGGTAGCCCTGCGCCGCCTGGCGAAACAGGTAAGCGGTCGGCAAGTTCCCGCCCTTGGAATAGCCTTACTGATGGTTGTCAGGAGTAATCAGTGTTTAGTTGCAGGGTACAAGCTTACAAGCCCTTTTTATAGCTCTCACTATACCTCGATTGCTCTAGTACTGCTCGGGATAACGCTTTTTCTTGATGATCGAAAATGGATGACCGGATCAATGCTCCTCTTATCAGCATTGTTCAACCCGCGCCTGGGGATTATCGGCGCCGCCCTCGTCTTTTTCATCTGGTTTTGGAGAACTGATAGGAAGAGAAAAGCCATCGCCGCGATAGCATCGGCTTTTGGCGCTCTATTGTTTTTGGCTTTTCTCGTCTGGTATTTTTCTCGGCCGCGGGAGGGGCCGACTTTTGACGAAATCGTCAGGATCTGGATGTTTGTCAGATCGCCAGGGCACTATTTGCCAGCGTATTGGGACAAGTATATGTTTCTCAATCTTGCCTTGGTAGCGATTTTCATGACTTTCATCTGGAAAACAAAACCCGGTCAAGTGAGTCGAGCCGTTTGCTTTGCGGCCTTCCTCGGCATAGCAGGTATAATCACTGGTCTGGTCAATAACATATTTCTTATTGAACCTTTTCTTGTTTTGGCCAACCCCTTTCAGTTCGGTCCTTTCGTGCTGGCTTTCTTCTACGTTTTTGCTTTAGCGACTTTGGTCGAAAGGATAGAGAAAGGGTATTATGTGTCCACTTTGTTGATTTTCGCTGTACCCGATTTGCAGACTCGGGCCTTGCTTTTGTTGCTGGCAATCGTCATGGACCGCTGGGTGTCTAAAGTTCGATTCGAAAAGGCGTGGACAAGAGATGTTTTGGTTGCCACTGTAGGAATTTGTGTAATTGTGGCGCAGCACAAAATGTTGGAGCCAGGTTGGCTGCAAATGCTTTACGATCCAATCCTGGAATGGCGGGGATATCTTTTAGGTGTTTCATTTTGTACACTACTTATCTTGCAGCTATTGAGAAGGCTGACAGTAAGGTCTTTTATCTGTTCTGTTATGATAGG
>Ga0075114_10001074_pt1 | contig 15258 bp, 17 predicted proteins | sample AntAceMetag02UKM_FD_69784 | JGI IMG/M metagenome (GOLD analysis project Ga0075114, IMG submission 69784) | Saline lake microbial communities from Ace Lake, Antarctica - Antarctic Ace Lake Metagenome 02UKM | ecosystem: Environmental > Aquatic > Non-marine Saline and Alkaline > Saline | place... | reverse complement strand
ACATCCAGGCCCACTCGGCCGAAAGTGTGTGTGGCATCGGTGTGGAAAAGCACTCCCTTCTCCCGGCATATCTGGCCGATGGCCTCGATGTCCTGTATGGTGCCGATTTCCTGGTTGGCGTGCTGGATGGAAACCAGGATGGTCTCCTTGCTGATGGCTTCCCGAAGTTGATCCAAGTCCACCAAGCCCTCAGCATCCACATCCAGGTAGGTCACCTGGTAGCCCTGCTTCTCCAGAGCCTTGGCGCTGTAGAGCACGGCGAAGTCTTCGATCCTGGAGACGATGATGTGTGTGCCCTTCTTCCCCAGGGCCATAGCCACCCCTTTGAGGGCCATATTGCTGGCCTCGGTGCTCCCGGAGGTGAAGACGAACTCCTCTGCAGTGGCTCCCAGCGCACTGGCTATGGTCTCGCGGGCTTTCTCCAGCGCCTCCTTGGCCTCGATGCCCGGCGAATAGCCGAACTCGGAAGTGGCCACGGCGTAGGTCTCCAGGAAGTAGGGCGTCATCGCCTCCAGCACCCGCTCATCCAGCCGGGTGGTGGCCGAGTTATCCAGGTAGACTAGTTCACCAAACACATTCCCTCTCCTTGCGGCTGTTTCAACTACTTGCCAGCGTACTGTTGCCTTCGTCTGTCTCCATGACGATCTCGAAACCGCAGGAGATGGCGCCGGTAGGGCAGGCCTCTTCACATAAGTATAGGCAGCAGCCAGCATCCCTAGTGCAGGCAGAACCATCAACACGACCCTGGGGGCAGTTGAAGATCGGCCCCTTTTCCCCCAGTTCAATGGCATGGCAGGGGCAGGCTTCCACGCACAGCCCGCAGAGTGTGCAGAGATGTTCGTCAAGTTGAGGCATTGCAGGATTAGTTTGCTTCATTGGGCTGCCCTCACCAAAAAGGCTGCCCCCATTATGGCACGGGGACAGCCTCCTGTCTGCGACAAAAGTCTCTTTTCCCAATCCGCTATCTGCCTGCGGCCTCCCGTTCCAGCCCTTCCCGATCTACCATGACCAGCCGCCCACGCTGACGGCGAACCAAGCCCTCGGTGGCGAAAGTGCGCAGCGCACGCCCCACCACTTCCCGCACGGTGCCGATGTGCGTGGCGATCTCCTCCTGTGTCCAGTGTCTGCGGGATTGTCTCTCTTCGGCTGTTCCGCCGAGCCCCTCGGCCTGGGCTGGGGACGAAGGCCCGGTCGATGCGTGAGTTAGCAGGAAGCGCGCCAACCGACTGCGCACCGTGTGCAAAGCCAGGTCCTCCACCATGTCGCTCAACCGCCGCACCTCAGCCGCCAGACGTTCCATGACGGCCAGCGCCACATCGTGATGGACCCGCATGATTTCCCGAAAGCGCCGGCAGGGGATGATGTACAGCGTGGCTTCCGTGACGGCGTCCACGCTGGCCCGACTGGGGCTGCCGTCAATCGCAGGGACAAGGTTGAACGGTTCGCCGCGCCCGACGTAGCCCAGCACGTGCTCGCGGCCTTCCAGAGACATCCGGCGGGCGCGGACCAGACCCTGGGCGACGAAGTACACCGCCTGGCAAGGCTCGCCTTCCAGGATGATCACCTGGCCAGGCGAGTACGTGCGTTTGTGGAGGATGAGCGCCATCTTGCGCAAGGTGTCGTCGCCGAGTTTGGCAAAGAACGACAGTTGACGCAGGGTCTCAATCGTAGCAGACATTAGTACACGTTACCTGCTAATCTCTATGGTGAGTTTTCAGATATCTTCAACCCACGTTCCGCTCTCGGAGCTGCGAATAATGGCCTCGATCACGATCATGTTGCCCACGGCATCTTCGAGTGGCGTAGGCACCTCGGTATCGCAAAGCACCGCCAGGGAGAACAGATCGCCCTGGATCGTGTACTGGTCGCAGATATCGAGAAGGATCTCCTCGATCTTTCCGTCACGCTCATGCCATATCTTGCATGGCCGGTCGGAAGGGGCATTGAAGGGAATCTCGATCTCCACTCGCCCCTCGGTGCCGAAGATGTTGACTCGCTGATAAGGCAACAATTGTGTCGAGCAGGTCCAGGTCGAGGTGCCGCGGCCAAAGTCCAGTATGCTGGAGGTCAAGCGGTCGGTCTTGAACACCGGATCATATTCGATGTTGCCCAACACCCGCTGCGGCTCAGCCCCGAAGATGAAGCGCGAGAGCGAAATGCAGTAACAGCCGATGTCCATCAGTCCGCCGCCGCCGATGTCAGCCCTGTTGCGGATGTTGTTCGGATCCACGAGGTAATAGGAGAAGAAGGTCTGGATTGTGCGCAGATCGCCGATCTTGCCCTCGGTGACCAGTTGCTTTGCTTTCCGCCACTGCGGATGATGGCGGTACATGAACGCTTCCATCACTTTCAGTTGCGGATGTTTGCAGGCAACATCCAGCAGTTCCTGGGCTTCGGCAACGCTCAAGCCGATGGGCTTTTCGCACAACACGTGCTTGCCCGCCTCCAGCGCCTTGATGGACCAGGGAACGTGCAAGTGGTTGGGCAGTGGGATGTAGACCGCGTCGATGTCGGGATCGGCCAGCAGTTCCTCGTAGGAGCCGTAGGCCTTGGGAATGCCCAGTAGCTTCGCCGCCGCCTGTGCCTTGTCCAGATCACGCGAGGCAATGCCCACCACGTCGCAGTACCGGCCCTGCTGCATGGCGGGGATGACCTTGTACAGGCCGATCTCTGCGGTGCTCAAGATGCCCCAACGAACTTTGCTCATGCCGCTACTCCTCTGACGTCTGAACCAATGCTCTCCCTTGCAGCCTGCATTCCTGAGTGGCTTCCTGCGTGGGACAACACAAGCGTGCATATCGGGGTGGACCACGACGATCAGTCTTGCGGCCGATCCCGGCACGATCTCTACCTACCCCGGACTCCAATACCCCTGTGTTATCAACCAGACGAAGCTCACCAGGTACAGAATCCTTTGGACCACGCCTTGTCCTATCCCCACAACCCCGTTCTCCGATAGCCCAAATAGCATGGAACTCCCGACAATCGCCACCAGGAACCCGGCGTGGAACATCCTCTCGTCGCCCCCAGAAGACACCAACAGGCGCAATAGAACCGCCAAGCTGAAGCTCACTCCGGCCACGGATGCGAAGAATGAGTGCAAGCCCGCTTCCCGGGCTGAGTGAGTGATTGATGCATCAGCCGGGGCCGCACAGAAGATGCCCGACAGGAGAATGGCGACACCGTACACCATTAGCAGAACGTCAGGATAGTTCACTCTCCCTGTGGCGGCGAACTTCACCAGGATGCCAGCATTCAGAAGTGCTCCGAATCCGATGAAGCCAGCCTGCATGATCCACTTGTGCCTGTGTCCCTGGGGCGCCAACTCGCTCACCGTGTTCTGCGCCTAGTGGTACCCTGGTGGCGCGAAGAAGTGAGCAAGAACAATGACTGCCACAAAGCAGACCACTGATACAACTACCATCGTCCTGCCGTTTTCACGTTCCTGCAATGGTTAAGTGGACCCAAGACATGTTCATTGGTGACTCCTTTCACCGTAGATGGAGTGCTCCAACGTAGTCTGTAGCAAGGTAATACATTGCGCTCTCAGAACCCCTCCGACTCGTCGTGCTCCCTGTTGCCCTTCTCTTCTCGCACGGCAGAGCCAGCAGGGTAAAGCCGTTACTCAGTCAAGCACGAACGGCCTCGAATTCGTTGATTGGCAGTCTTGGCACCGCTTCGGCGCATCCCACCCGCGTGCCTTGAAGTCTCGCTGTTGCTCATAGCTCCAGATGAGCTTCCTGCCACATTCCACGCATTCTATGGTGGTGCCGCTCACGGGGTGAACCTGTGCATCTATGCTCTATTTCAGCTTACCTACCTGCTCCAATGCCTGCATGATCCTGGGATCGGATCTGGGATCTGCTCCCCGAAACGCTTCCGGTGTCGGATAGCCAAGGCTGATCCGTATGACACGTTTGTCCGTCTCGAAGGGCTGCACGATGATCACACCCTCGAAGATCAACGAAGATGCCATCGTCCAGAACGCGCCGGCGTAGATACGATCATCTCCGACACACACGACGAAGGGCATCCCGTCTACATCCACCCGCAGGGTGTAGAGCCCTTGCACACGCTCGTAGGCTGCTGCCGTCAGCTCGATCTCATGCATCTCCTTGGCGTAGGCTACGATGTCATCGGTGGCGATGATCGGCTGCTCCTCCAGTTCGAGGTTGCTCAGATCATCCCAAGGTATGTCTGCTGTGCGCACATCTTCGGCCAGCAAGTAGATGGCGAACCCACCGGCTTTCGGAGGTGCGCAACCACTCAAAGCCAAGGCCATCACAACCAGCAATACCCAGTACCTAATACCCAATACCCAATACCCAGTACTCCTTGCCTGTTGTCCCATCGCCTCGTTGCCCTCCCTTGAACGCCACCACCCCAAACGCCCGCGGCCGGCGAACGATCCGCGAGAAGCCCGCTTCCTTCAGACGGCGAATCACGCCGCGGGTGATGTTGCGGCCTGATCTGGTCTCGGGGTTGCCAATGTAGTGAAACAGACGGCCCCTGCTCTGCAGCACGCGGTACAGCTCAGCGTAGAACTCGCTGGCATAGAGATGCCCCGCCAGGGCGAACGCCGGCGGATCGTGGATGATGCGCGTGAACGTCTCGTTTTCGAGTTCGGCGACGACATCGCTGCTGTCGCCGATGCGTTGACTGATCTTTGGGTTATCGAACAGGGCCTGTGACCAGGGATTCAGTCGGGCGATCTCCAGCACCGCCGGCTCGAGTTCGATGGTGATGACCTGATCGGCGGTCTTGGCCGCTTCGATGGCCGTGTAGCCCAGGCCGGTGGCCGTGTCCAGCACCTGGCCCACGACGGGTTTGACCGTTCTGATCTTCTCTAGGGTGTCGTGGTATGGATCGGTCCCCTTGATGCGATGCATAGGTATGCCTGAGACCAGCATCGTCGGCGCCCTGCGCGTGGGCATCAGGCTATACAGCCGGTTCGTGAGCTCGGAGAAGAGCAGGATCTTGTGCGCCTCGCCATCCTCAATAATGACGAAGCAGTTGTTCGGCGACGCGCTGATCTCGTTGATGGCTTCCCAGCTCATCGACCGACCGTCTGGGAAGCTCACTCCTCGCTGTTCGATGGTCACTTCGACGGTTGTGAGCCCGAGGTCAGCGGACACCTCAACTTGCTGTCCAACGCTGCTGCGTTTTTCCAAGACAGCTTGGGTCTGAAAGTGTGAGACAACAATCAGGGATGGCATGGTGCTGCTTGGATCTCCTCTTCTCTAGCTTGCCAGGACGGCATCGCGTTCCCCCAGACCATCTGTCGCTAGAAGAACAGCTTGGTCAGCAGCGCCGTGAGGTCTACTTCGATTCCGTCTCTCTTGCTCCCGTCCACCCCAAGTTCTATGTCCTGCACTCTTACCTCTCGACGGAGGGCAGCTCCCCGATCGCGACCAGGCGCATTGACGGCTCGCTCGAGTTCGCCATAGTCCAGCCAGAGAACATTGCAGGGCACGCAGGAATCGATTACGAAGGTCCCAGGCCCGTAGTACAGGTGGGTTTCCATCACGTTTTCGCACAGAGGACACCGAACCTGACGCTCGAGGTGCGCACGGTCAACAGATCCTTGTGGCTCAGGAGGTTCGGTAGCCCACGCCCGGCGCGAGGCGAGGGTCTCCACAAACGCCTCTCGGCCCAGCAGGATTCCTTTGCACTTTTCACAGAAGTACCCGCGGTGTTTGCCGTCGAACGAGGCGATGAGTAGCGGGATGCTACAGACCGGACACTGAATCTCCTCCGGAGCCTTGCCTAGCAGCCTGACTCCGTCTGGGGACTCTGACGGGAAGTAATAGGACTTGCAGTACTCACAGAAGAAGTAGCCTCGTTCTGGGAACAACGTCATTGGGGCGCCACAGTTCTGGCAATTCATGGTTCCTCCATCCGCCTGGAAGCACACTGCGAGCCTGCTTCCGCTTCCTCATGAGTCGGCGAGATCCGCCTCTGAATCGAACTGCCACGCCCAATAGCCGGCCAACCAGCGAATGGGAGGCCGGCTCGTGCTCGCCGCCGCGCAGGTATTCCATGCCCTCGGCGCTCTCCAGGACAGCCAGAGCGTGCCGACAGCCTGCATTCTCAACCCAGAGCGACGTCCAGCGTCATCATGACCGCGAACCCCAACATCGCACCCACGGTCGCCACGTCGGTGTTCGTCTCCTGTTGCGACTCGGGTATCAACTCTTCCACGACCACGAAGATCATGGCGCCGGCAGCGAAGGCCAGGGCGTAGGGCAGAATGGGGCGCATGGCTATCACCGCCAATGCCCCGAGCACACCGGCGATGGGCTCAACAACTCCAGACAACTGCCCATACCAGAAGCTCTTCAGACGACTCATGCCCTCTCGGCGGAGAGGTATCGAAACGGCTGCACCCTCGGGGAAGTTCTGAATGCCGATACCCAATGCCAAGGCGATGGCCCCCGCCAGGGAAGCGGCAGGCAAGCCCGCAGCCACGGCGCCAAATGCCACTCCCACCGCCAGCCCTTCTGGTACGTTGTGCAACGTTATCGCCAGTACCAGAAGGATGCTTCTATGCCAGCTTGTCTTGATGCCCTCAGCCTCTTCTATGGGCAATCCCAGATGCAGGTGGGGCAGTATCTTGTCCACGAGCCAGAGGAACGCGCCGCCCAGCAGGAATCCCGCTGTGGCCGGAACCCATGCTGGCAGAGCGGATGCCTCGGCCATCTCTATGGCCGGTGCCAGGAGTGACCAGAAGCTGGCGGCGATCATGACCCCGGCAGCAAACCCCAGCATACCATTGAGGACTTTCCTGTCAATACTCCTGAAGAAGAAGACTAACGCAGCCCCCAGCGCAGTGACGAACCAGGTGAAACCTGTGGCCACCAGTGCCTGCACTATTGGGCTAAGGTTCTCAAGCCATATCACCATACTAATCTCCTTGTCAAGTACTGCTCAGTGGACAGGGCCGCCTAATGCTTGCCGCCGCGCAGGTGCTCCACTCCCTCACCGCTCTCCAACCGGGCTCGGGGATGGCGACGGCCCGTGGGAACGATCAGCACCCGCGTTGCTGCTCAGGCCAGCGCGCCGGTGTCCTCGTCCACCTCTTGCACCGGCAGTTTCACCGGGTTGCTGCCCTGTACCTTGGCAGAGCGCCCATAGTGCTCGTGCCCTTGGCCGATGGGCATGGCCACCACGTCCTCTCGAATGCCGCGATGGGTACAAGATGGTACCCTCACCTGGGCGATCTCTTCAGGGATCGCTATCCTGCTCTTGCTGCGGGCAAAAGACTGCTCATTCGTCTGGTCAGACACTATTGGGGATACGTCTCTGCCAGGTATTGGATAACCGCTGTCTGTTCTTTCTGGCTGAGTTGGGCGCCCATTTTCACCATGCGCTCCACTGTCGCTTTCCACTCTGCTTTCGCCTTCTTGGCACGTTCCACGCGCCCCAGGTTATGGCATTCCGTGCATCGTTCTTGAACCAAAGCCTGGCCGTCAAGAGCGGGCAGAAGTTCCTCGGTGGCGGGAGCCTCTGTTGGCATTGGCGCTTGGGTGTCTGGAGTGTCCACCTGTTGTTGACCCGTAGCGCAAGCGGCGATGAGTGATCCCCCTAGCAGAATCAGCAAAGCCACGGTCAGTCCGGCAGGCATACCTTTGCTCATTTCATCCCTCCTCAATCATCTGTAGGTCGAAAGGCATGGGGGCAAACGCCGCACGTGGAGCAGCCTTTCCAGGCTGCTTGGCAGGCTCGAAAGCCTGCCCCACGTGTCACTTCTGCCGTAGTGCGTCGAAAGCCCCGATCAGGCCATTTCAACGAAGTACCACAGAGCGCTGGCGACGAACGTGCCCAGGATCAGCAAGCCCGCTGCTGTCCCCAAAGCCAGCGTGAAGCGCAGGTGGCGACGGAATCGATTCGTGATCACGGCTTTCAGAAGCAAAGCCAGGATCGCCAGCCCGCCCATCGCTGCGTGGGCCAGCACGCGCGGCGGGTAGTACGCGTATCTCTCACCGAAGACGCAAATCAGCGCCACACCCGACGCCAAGACCAGCGCGGCGATGCCACCCCAGCGGTGCCACTGTCGCAGCCGCTTCTTGTCAATGGGCAACAGACGCACATAGCCCCGCACCTGCGCCATGCCGAACGCTTGTACCACGGCCAAGGCCAAGATCACGGTGGTCACGAGCGATTTCAACATCTCCAGTGACATTTCGAGTCTCTCCAATCTGCCCCTCTCAATTCTCAATGCGTCGCACAGGCGATGCAGGGATCGAAGGCCCGCACAACCCGTCCCACAGCGCGCTCCAGCTCCATGTCCACTCGCTCGGCGGTGACGTAGCGCCTGGCCGCGACGCGCAATGCCCGCTCGATGGCCAGCGTGTTATGTACTGTGGGGATGATAAACTTCGCCTCGGCAATGAGGCCCTTCTCGATGCGGTAGTGGTGGATCAGGGGGCCGCGGGGCGCTTCTACCAGGCCGTATCCTTCCCCATCGCGCGGGGTATAGGGGATGGCGGTGTCTTCCCGGTCGAGCGGTTCGGCCAGGATCTCCATCGCCCGCTCCAGTGCGTAGACCAGTTCAATGCCCCGCGCCAGGTCGAAGAGCATGATAGCGTGGGCCGGCTGTCCAAACGCTTCGTGGAAGCGCTCCAGATACTCGTCGGCGAGCGGGGTGCCCATACAGTGCGCCATGTTCGCGCGCGCCAGGCTGTTAGCCCGCATCACCTCCCCCTCATAACTCGTCTGACCTGCGTAGCTGTAGTCGGTTTCCTGATAGGTGAGGTGGGCACGGAAATCGCGGGCGGGGAAGCGGGCGCGCACGATACCGGCAGGACACATCACACGGATGACGTCGCCATAGTAGTTGGGGCGGCAATCGGCGACGGCGGCGATGTAACAGGCCGGCGCGTCGTCGCCCCAGGTACCGATACGCTCCCCCATCGCCATCGACATCTCCCAGTAATAATCGAATAGCTCGCAGGCGATGGGCAACGCCTCAGCCAGTTCCGCGCCCATGGCCGCGGCCTGCTCTGGCCCAACGCCGCTGGTCACCCCGCCGACGACCGCTTTGACGGGGTGGATGAACTGCCCGCCCGCCGTGGTGATCAGATCGGTGCCTGCCTTGCGCACCCGCAGCGCCCGCATGGCGATCTTTGCATTGACCTGCTCTGAGCCTTCCTCGGCGAGCGGGAAGATACTGGCGAGACCGAGGCGGTCCGGCATGGTGAAGATGAACAACGATGTGGCCTGGTTCTGGACGATCTGGCCGAGCAACAGCAGTTCGCGGATCTTGAGCGCCAACGGAGGCGGCGTGATGCCGTAGGCATCCTCCAGGGCCTTGACGGCCGCCACGTGATGCGCCGTGGAGCAGACGCCGCAGATGCGTGGCGTGATCACCGGCATCTGCTCTGCTGGCGCACCCTGCACGAAGTACTCGAAGCCACGGAACTCCATTGCCTCGAAGCGGGCGGAGACTACTTTCCCGGCCCGCACTTCGATGACCACCTGGGCATGCCCTTCGATGCGGCTGAGCGGGAAGGTCAAGGTTGGCATCTCACAACACTTTCTCTTTCGGCCTGGGCGGTCGCCCCGTGCCAGCGTAGTCGGCGAACTGGAAGAGGAAGAGTGCCAGTTGTGGGGAACGCAGCGCAGCCTGGATCTCCTCAGCCGGGATGTCGGTCATCGCGGCGAAGACGCGTTGGATGCTGGTCAACCATTTGCTCGACGCCTTCTCGATAAAGGCGTCCGATGGCCCGCGGCAACCCACGCACGGATGCCCGGCGCGGGTGCAGGGGGCTCGGCAGCCGCCGCGGGTCGAGGAGCCGACGCAGAGATAACCCTGGTTGATGAGGCAGATGTCGGGCAGAACCTCTCCCCGCTGGAAGCCGATCAGGCCGGTGGGGCGCATATCCTTGAGCTTCTTGCGGCCGCACTCTTGGCAGACGGTCTTGCTGGCTTTGAAGTCGGAGGGATCGAGGAGCACGGCCATAAAGAGTTCCGGCGTCGGCGGGCAGCCCGGCAGATAGCGGTCGACGGTCACCACACTGTCCACAGGACGGACCTTGGGCAGCAGCCGAGGCAAGTGACGCCGCTCTGCCGCGGCGAGAAAAAGCTCGCGCACCTCGTCGCGGTCGCCCAGGTTGGCCACGCCGCCGGAGATGGCGCAGGTCCCGACGGCGACCACCTGCCGCGCCCGCTCGCCTGCCCGCCGCAGGTTGTAGAGGTCCTCATCGGTGCGCACGCCGCCGCTCACCAGCAGCACGTCCACCTCCGGCACGTCGTAGGCAGAGACGACCAGTGGCATGTAGACCAGCCTGTAGCGGTCCAGCCATGCTTCGGCGTTGAGGAGCGATACCTCGCAGCCGGCGCACCCTGAAAGCTGCAGCACGGCAAACCGGATCATCTCTTTCTCTGGCATGGCATTCAATCAGTCGGGGTTATTTGAGCTCCGCTTGCAGCTCCTCTATCTGCTCCGGTCGCAGCTTCTCCAGAGTCTGCTTCACCAGCGGGCCGGCTTGCAGTGCCGGCACCTGCTCCTCGTACGTGGACACGCCCTCCACACGATAGAAAACCCCGATGGGAATGCGCTCTCCCCACTCGTAGGCCTTCTCCCAGGCGGCGGTCTTGTCCGTCACGTTGTGATCGGTCTCTCCCAACTTGTACACACGTGGCTTGTAGAAATCGTAACCGCTGGCCCGGTTGAAGGTCACGCAGGGCTGGAGCACGTCCACCAGTGCATAGCCTTCATGGTGTAGGGCCTCGCCGATGAGCCAGGCCAGATGACGCAACTCGCCGGGATAGCCACGGGCGACGAAGGTAGCGCCGGCGGCGATAGCCAGCCCAAGAGGCGGCACCGCTCGGTCAATGGCTCCTTCTGGTGATGTGGGGGTGCGCATGCCGATATCGCTGGTGGGGGAGTATTGCCCCTTGGTCAACCCGTAGACCCGGTTGTTCTGCACGATGTCCACGAAGCCGATGTTGCGGCGGATGGCGTGCATCATGTGGCCCAGGCCCATGCCGTAGCCGTCGCCGTCGCCGTGCACGGTCATGATCTTGATCCCGTGGTTGGCCAGCCTGGCTCCGGTGGCCACCGGCAGGGAGCGTCCGTGAATGGTGTGGAACCCGTTCACCTTCATGTAGTGCGGCAATTTGCTCCCACAGCCAATGCCGGTGAAGATGACGATTTCATGGGGCGCGATGCCCCGCTCTGCCAAGGCCATCTTGATACCGTTCAAAACGCCGTGATTGCCACAACCGGTGCACCAGGTGGGTTCCGCTCCTCCGGCAAAGTCTTTGCGAGTGACCATCGTGTCATACCTCCGTTCGGGCTTGGAGCTTGGAGTTTGGAGTTCTGGGTTTTGGGTTTCGAGTTGGCTCGCAACCCAAAACTACTTGTACTTCGCTCCTTTGATGGGCGATTTCCGCAAGTAGGCGATGAAGCCGCCGATGAGACGCATTGTCTCGTCGCACAGTTTGTAACCCTTGTCGAATTGCTCTGGCGCAATGTACTCTTGGTCAAGGGCAATATACAACTGGGATTGCACTTCGCCGGCTGACGATTTGGCGATGGAGAGAAACTGAACAAACTCGGCCCGTCCACCTCGCTCGAAGCCCTCGGCGATGTTGGACATGACTGAGACGGCGGCTCTACGGATCTGGTTCTTCAGACCGGAATCGCGGGCAAATGGCTTCTGTCTGGTGAGAGCGTAGACGAAGTTCGTCAGCTCTCGCGCCTTCTGCCAGCCCTGAATGTCCTCGTACCGCTCAATAGTAGCCATCGGTCCTCCTGGACAATGGAGTGCAGAGTCTGGCGTTTTTGGTTTCGAGTTGGCTCGCAACTCAGAGCTCGAAACTCACGATGTATTCGGGCGTGAAGGGTCGGCCATCGTACTTCAGGATCGCGCCATCCATCTGGCGTCCGGTCTGGCTCCGAATGAGCGTGCCCAGTTGCGCTGTGGCATTGTTCTCCACCGCGACGAGCCGTCGGGCGGGCTCGAAGGCTTTCATCACCGCCTCCGTTGGGAAGGGCCACAGGTCTGCGAAATGCAGGAAGTTGGCACGGCCTGGCTGCTCGGCGTTTAGCACATCCACGGCCTCCCGCAGCGGCCCGTAGGTGGAGCCCCAACTGACGAAGGTGACCTCCGCGTCCTCAGGGCCGTATCGCGATGGGCCAGACATCTCCTCAGCCATGCCGACCATCTTGCGCTGACGTTTCTGCACCTGAGCGTTGCGCACTTCCGGCTCCTCGCTGATGGCCCCCGATTCCTCGTGCTCGTTGCCGCTGGCGACGTAGATCGCCTGGGGATGCCCGGGCAGCGCTCGCGGCGAGACGCCCGAATCGGTGACCCGATAGCGCAGGTACTCTTCCTCGAGAGCGTCCAGATCCGCGTCGCTCAGCAGCTTTCCGCGATCAATCTCTGTCGCCTCGAAATCGAAAGCATCAAGCTCCAGCGTTCGAACGGCCACGGCCAGGTAGTGGTCGCTGAGCACCATGGCTGGCGTCTGGTACTTCTCCGCCAGGTTGAAGGCCCGCCAGCCGGCCACGAACAACTCTTCGTGGGTCGCCGGAGCCAGCAGGAAGCGAGGAAACTCCCCCTGCGAGGCGTGTAGCATGAAGAGCAGGTCGGCTTGCTCTTGGCGGGTGGGCAAACCGGTGCTGGGGCCTGGTCGCTGGGCGTTGTAGATGACCAGCGGCGTCTCCGTGATGCCAGCCAGTCCCAGCGCCTCCACCATCAGGGCGAAGCCGCCGCCCGAGGTCGGCGCCAGCGCTCGCGCCCCCATGTGGGCCGCCCCGATGGCCATGCAGATGGCTGCGATCTCATCCTCGGTGTGCTTGATCACCACGCCGTAGCGGGCCGCGTGGGCCGCCATCCAGTGCAGCACCGGCGAGCCCGGTGTCATGGGGTAGCCGGAGGTGAAGCGGCAGCCTCCCGCCAGTGCGCCCAGGGAGAAGGCCTGCGTGCCGTTGACCACCATCCGCGGCGGTGCACTCTGGTTCGTGCGAAGCTTGAAGGGGAAATCGCTGGCGTGCCTTTGCCCCTCCTTGTAGCCTGCTTCGATGGCTGCCAGATTGGCATCTACCACTGTCTGGCCCTTGCGGGCAAAGTTCTGGCGGAGGACGCTTTCCATGGGGGTGAGGTCCAGGCCCGTCAGCCCGGCGGCGACGCCCAAGGCCACGGTGTTTCGAGCCAGCACGATGCCAGCCTTTTCCTTGGCGATGTCGCTCAGGGGGATCGGCAAGAACTGGATGTCATTCCCTTCCAAGTCTTCCGGCGGCACCTTGAGACTGGAGTCGTAGACGATGGCTCCGCCTTCCACGATCTTGTCCCGGTGGCGGGGGATCGTCTCCTCGGTGAGCGCCAGCAGCAGGTGCACCGGCTCCGTGTGAGAGTAGAGGGGCCGGTCGCTCACGCGGATGGAATACCAGTTGTGCCCCCCGCGCACGCGGGAGTAGTAATCGGGCAAGCCAAACACGTGCAGCCCGCCTCGGCCCAGGGCTTTGCAGAATCCGCCGCCACTCGATTCCACGCCGTCGCCCGCGGCCCCGCCGATTCTGATGGTCATGTTATTGATGGTCATACTTCACTCCTCGCACACGCTATCCGAGGGGACGAAGAGCCGGCGCCTGGGAGGGCGTATTGCGTGTTCCGTCGCGCAACACGCAGCACATGGCACGTTTCGCTCATCACGTCAGAGCATCACGATTCTGTCCCCCACTTCGACCGCACCTTACCGTCGCACCTTACCGCGGGTAGCCGAAGCGTGATTCGTAGCGCAGCATTAGGGTATTGAAGTGCTGCCGCTCGGCAGAGGCGAGTCCCTGGAACAGCTTGCGCGCCGCGGCGTTGTCCACTTCTTTGGCGTTCTGCGAGTACAGTTCGAAGCTGCTCATCTCCACGCCGAGGGCAAACAGCAGCGCGTGTTCGTCGCTAGCGTCCTCTGGCAACACATCGAGGGCAAAGACACCCGTGGGGAAGATGGGCGCTTCCACATCAGCGGCTTCCACCTTATCGAGTTCGGGGATCGGTACCCAGGTCTCGCCGGCGGCGATGGCGTCATACTGGCGTCCGATGTAGTTGTAGTGATCTACCTCATCGGCGGCCAACTGGCGGAACAGTTGGGCTGTCTCGGGATCGTCGCTGCGCTCGGCAGCCTCCAGGTAGAACTCCAGCCCGTCTCTTTCGAGCTTCATGCCTTGCTTTAGTACCGTAAGCTCATCCATTGGTTGATTTCCCTCCTTGACATGAAATGGTTGTATGGCTCAGTGCTATCCTTCGAAGAAGGGCAGCTCCTCGGTATCCCACCAGGTCTGGTTGTTCAGCAGGTAATCGCGGGAGTTCTGCAGAAGCACGTAGTGCCCGTTCTCCTCGCGGGCCAGCATCTCGTAGACTGCTTTGGCGGCCTGGTCGGGCTGTTCCTCGGCAGACGTCTTGTACAGATCGTAGGACATCTGCTCGGTTTCCATGGCGAACTCAAGCGCTGCCAAGTCGTTGTCCAGCGAAGGCACGCGAGCCGCGGCGAAGATCGGCATCGGTTCGGGGTATTCCTCGCCGGGCAGGTCCGGGTCGGCGGGATCGAAGTCCAGTTCCTGTTCGAGCGCCTCATCGGGGTCAAGCCAGCCTTTGCCCGAGTCCAGCGCCTCGTACTCAACCAACAGCAAGTGCAGGTGGTTCGTCTCGTCTGCGGCCAGGCCGCGGAAGACCTCTTTGCCCCTCTCGCTGACGGCCCGTTCAGCCACATCAATGTAGAACCTGTAGCCGTTGCGCTCAATCTGCATGGCGCGCCGAAGGACGCCCAGGGGGCTGTTCCAATCCATTGCTTCTGTTGTCTCCAATGATTGGAGCATGTCGGCCAGTCGCCGCAGATGCGATTTCTCTTCGTTGACGATGCGCGTCAAGATCGTTCTGTCGCCTTCGGACACCATGTCGCGTAGGTCGTAGAAGAACAGCAAGGTCTCTTTCTCGAAGCCCATGGCCATACGCAGGGCTTCCTTCTCGTCGGTGACCTGCTCGGCCAGGGCCAGCGCCTTGTCCTCTCCCTCGAAGAAGACACTTTGGATGGTGGCTTGCAGGTACATCAGGTACTGATTCCATTCGTCCGGCAGCATCAGAGGCTTGTCCCAGACGGTCTTGGACAGCTTCTGAAAAGCAGCGTAGTGCTGCACCTCTTGGTTGGCCAGATCCTCAAAGAGCGTTTGGATCTGGGCTGATTTGACCTTCTTGGCCACGGCGCGGTAGAAGACCTCTCCGCTCTTTTCCAGTTCCAGGGCCATCTCGACGACGTCTG
>Ga0075114_10001068_pt1 | contig 15301 bp, 14 predicted proteins | sample AntAceMetag02UKM_FD_69784 | JGI IMG/M metagenome (GOLD analysis project Ga0075114, IMG submission 69784) | Saline lake microbial communities from Ace Lake, Antarctica - Antarctic Ace Lake Metagenome 02UKM | ecosystem: Environmental > Aquatic > Non-marine Saline and Alkaline > Saline | place... | reverse complement strand
TTAAGATCTTGATAATTTGATGCTCTGTGAATCTTGATTGTTTCATGTGGAATTCTCCTATACTGTTTTTACCAGAAAATTCCACTTTCATTTGGTATTATTTTAGGGGATGGTTACCCCATATTGGTAGGTTTAGGACATATTGAAGGCAGTTACATGCCCCCATTGATTAAGAGTCTATTGTCCGAAATTTACAATTAATGCGATAAATATAGAATTCGAGCCGCCAATCCATTTGATTTGGTGTATGTTCCCTGGTGCAGTTCTGGTGCAATAGCATGGAAAGGATGTTCAGTCATCCCGTCCAATTCGATGTCAAGAGTTTACCCTGAGCGAAACGAAGTGGAGACGAAGGGCCTCCATTGAGCTACGGGTGCGTGGTTAACTAATGATACCGTAGGGGTAATATTAGTCAAATTTAAGGCATATAATATTCATTTTTTACCAGCCCATTTTTTATATAGATCGCTATATTTTCCGCTCTTTTTCTCCACTAAATGGACATCTTCTATGCGCAGGTTATTTTCAGTCGATTTTGCCATAACGTAAATGGTCAAGGCAGCCACAGAAACAGCAGTAAGCGCTTCCATTTCCACATCTGCCTTGGCGCTGGTTTTTATTTCAGCCATGATGACAATTCCGGGAAGATGATCATCAAAATCGAAATCAATATTAATCGAGTTCAGCTGGAGGGGATCGCAAAAAGGGATCAGGTCCGAGGATTTTTTTGCGGCGCTGATGCCGGTGATCTGAGCCACCGTCAGCACATCTCCTTTTTCCATCTCACCAGCTTTGATCAGCTCTAGGGTATCTCTTTGCATGGTTACTTTTCCTCTGGCGACAGCAGTACGCTCTGTGACCGGTTTGTCGCCATTACCCACCATGCTGACATTTCCAGTGGAATCCAAATGTGATTTGTGTTCTTTCTTCATATTAATATTTTGCTCCTCTCAAAATCCACGTAGTTTTCCCAACTCTGATCAGAGTAGATCGTAGTTAAAGTATTTTCATCTGATACTCCTATTAGATACAAAACTATTTCATCTATTTGAGTGAGTGTGAAAATCTCAAAGTTTGTTTACCAATTTTCTTTATCCTTTAATAATTTATATACTTTCCCTGACGTCAATGATTTGTTCAATGTACGGTTCTATAGTTTTCTTCAAAACTTCTGAATTAATTCCACTCACCTTTAACGTAATTTCGCGGTTCTCGCTACTTTGACCCTGGAAAGTGCCAAGAGCGATTATATTGCCGCCCTCATCGAAGATGGCTTTGGTTAACTTTGCTAATTCACCAGGAGTATTTGGGACAAGAGCTGCGATACGGACTCCGGGTTCCCGGGCGCCAAGCATTTCAAGAAATACTCTAAAGAGATCTGTTTCAGTTATGATCCCGACGACTTTTTTGTTGAGCACAACTGGTAAGCCCCCAATTTTATTGTCCGCCATTATTCGGGCAGCTTCCTCAATTGGAGTCTCTTTATCCACCGTGATCACATCAGTTGACATGATATGGCTTATTGTGATCTTACTAAGCAGGTAATTCAATTCATAAATGCTTAAACTTGTAGCATCAGAGGGAGAAGCATGCAATAAATCGCTTTCGGAAACCATCGCGACCAGATTACCTTTCTTGTCCACAACAGGCAATCTTCGAATGTGTTCTTTTTTCATCAGATTTAGTGCATCATGTATTGGCATCTTCGGTCGGATTGTGATTACTGGATGGGTCATTCTTTCACCAACTAACATATCATTTCTCCTTATTGATAAAGCTTTATATTTTTTACAACCAAATATCTTTGCTTTTGATGATCATCTCCTGCTTGGGCGGGGCGGGAGATGATCATCCATTCATATAGTACACAACTTGGCCATGATAGTCATTTGTTGGCTGATGATTTGAGAATCAACAAAATGACGGTTTTTTTAATAAAGCCATTACTTCACATGGTGACCGGATATACAACAAATGATGTAAATCCAGTCTCTGGGGATGCTCAGATTGCGAACTTCTTATGAGAAGGGAAAATGATACAACTAAACCGGACTGACTTGGAGAGTACAAGGCCAGCTGCAATAAAAATCATAACAAGATCATGTCGAAGAGGTTTGTTTTTTCTCGTATTCATCTGCGGGATATTTGTGAAATGTTTCTTGGAAGATGGGCTTATGGATAAAATTTACCCAAATCGCAAGAGATAAACTGATTCTAATTTGTGGGTTAAGTTCAATATCAATTATTCAAACAACTAAAGCTGCATATTTTGTCAGAGAACTAATCAAATAACCTGGTGTTGAAATAAATCTCAGAAAAATTGGATGATATAACCAGCAACAAATGATCCTAGCAACAGTCCATTAAAAGATGAAGGACCTCCATTGATTTAATTCAGTTATATTATAATTGAAATATTAGCTGTTTCTAAGTTACTCCAAGGATCATATCTAGAATGGACCGGATTATGGATCAGGATACAAATGCAAAATTGAATACTACCACGATCGTTGTTACTTATGCAATTGTCGGGGGATTATGGATATTATTCTCAGATAATTTGCTTGTTATGCTTGTCAAGGATCCAGAAACGCTAATCCGGTTTCAGCTCTTCAAAGGTTGGTTTTTTATAATAGTTACAACTATTTTGCTTTGGTTTCTTATCCAGAAGAGCATGAGGGTATTAGGGCTTGAGGAAACAAAAAAAGATAAATTTAAAGGGCGACAAGAAGTGGCCGAATCCCTCTTAGGGGTTTTGGAAATTCTGAACTCAAATACAAAATTACCTGAAATACTTGATTACATCGTTGCTCAGGCGAGTAAGCTTTTGAGAGCTGATGCTGCTGCAATCTATCAACCGCATAAACAGAAAGATCTGCTGATAATCCAAGCTTCTCATGGCTTGAGCGAGGAATATATTGCGCATGTAAATATCCCGTTTGGGCAGTTAATTACAGGACGTGCAACAAAAACGAAAAGGACTATTTTTTTATCTGATCTGAAAACCCAATTGGCTGATAGTGATTTTACAGCTGATGAAAAACGTCTTGATCTGTACAATGAGGTGGCTGAACGCTTCCGGGCTGTAATGGCTGTTCCGTTGGTTTCCAATGGTGATGAAGTTTCCGGATCGCTAACCCTGTATTACGAAGAACCGAGGGAGTTCTCAAAGGAAGATATAGTCCTGGCTGAATCATTTGCCACCCATGTCTCTTTGGGGATAAATAACGCTCTCCTGCGGAGACAAGTGAAAAAAAATGCGATTACAGAAGAGCGCACACGAATAGCGCGCGAGCTTCACGACACGGTTTCTCAATCTATCTACAGCGCCATGCTTTATACTGACGCAACGCGTTTAGCGTTGTCGTCCGGAAAAGAAAACACCGTAAAGGAAAATTTGAATGAGCTTCGGACCACAACTCATAAAGCGATGTTGGATATGCGTCTTTTGATATTTGAGCTGCATCCACCTATCCTCGAAAAGGAAGGTTTGGTTGCGGCCATTCAAACCCGATTGGACTCTGTTGAGGTCCGTTCCGGGGTTCAAGCGACATTGTTAGCAGAGGGCGAAAGCCGCCTACCAACTGAAATCGAATTCGAACTTTACCGAATCATTCAAGAGGCGTTAACGAATATAGTAAAACATGCTGGAGCCAGTGAAGTCGGTGTTAAATTATTATTCACAGATAATGGTGTTCACCTGGAAGTTTGGGATAACGGAGTCGGATTTGAAACCTCGACGGCCAAGGACAGCGGAGGTTTTGGTTTAGGAAATATTTCTGATCGGGCGGCCATGATCAATGGAAAATTATCGGTCCAAAGTTCACCTGGAGCAGGTACTATTTTGTGTCTTGATATTGATGTTTGATACAGGAGGATAATCAATGAGTGAATCTCCAATCCGCGTTCTAATTGTGGACGATCACGCGATTGTTCGCAAGGGAACACAAGCCCTGTTTGCCGAGGTGGCGGACATAGAAGTAGTTGGTGAAGCCGAAGATGGGCAGGCGGCGATCCAACAAACCGAGACTCTAAAACCAGACGTGGTTCTAATGGATCTGGTGATGCCTACGATGAATGGCATTGATGCAACTGCTCAAATAACAAGCAGATTTCCAGAAGTACGCGTTTTGGCTTTGACCAGTTTTGATACCGACGAAAATGTATTCCCTGCCATGAAAGCAGGTGCATTAGGCTATCTGCTTAAAGATACACAACCAGAGAACCTCATCGAGGCAATCCGACAAGTTTACCGTGGAGAACCTTCTCTTCACCCCCGCATTGCGCGCAAAGTATTGAACGAATTAAGTCATCCTTTTCAGGGAGAACCGACACCTGACCCCTTGACAGAGAGAGAGGTAGAAGTCATAGGTCTAGTGGCGAAAGGGCTGAGTAATCAGGATATCGCTGACCAATTGGTCATAGCGGAGGTTACGGTTCGTACCCATGTCAGCAACATCTTAAGCAAGTTGCATCTGGCAAACCGGGTTCAAGCCACGCTGTATGCTTTGCGCAAGGGGTTGACAACCTTGGGGAATAACAAGGAAAATGAAACCATAGATCCCTAAATAGTAACAGTTCTTCCCTACGACAAATGATGTAGAACCAATCAACAATAATCAAAAAAGGCCACCAGCAGGTGGTCTTTTTTGTTGAGAGAATAATCAACATCCCTCGGATGACATTAAGGGAACATCTTTGTATGATAAAGGAACAATGCAGGCAGGAAAAACAATAATACGAAAATGCACCTGCTTAATTGGATTTGAGGAAAAAATGGTGACCTATGAATATAAATGTGAATCCTGCGGTAAGAAATTTACGCGAGAGTTTCATTTCAATGACAATAAGACGAGTGTGAGTTGCCCTTTCTGTCACAGCCGCAAAACTCGTCGCCTTTTCTCAGTACCAGAAATCATTTTTAAAGGACCAGGTTTTTACGTTAATGAGTATAGCTCAGATTCCAACATGAAAAAGGAAAACTCTCAGCCTGAAAACAAATGAGAAATACCAGTAAGCAGAAATAATCACTAAAGTTATTTTATTAGAACTAACTAATGGAGAATAAAAATGAGTAAAGCAATAGGTATAGATTTAGGAACAACAAATTCTGTCGTATCGGTAATGGAGGGTGGCGCTCCTATTGTAATTCCTTCAGCAGAAGGTGGTCATCTACTACCCTCAGTTGTTGCATTCAATAAAAAGGGCGAACAACTGGTTGGTCAGACTGCAAAACGGCAAGCCGTAGTGAATTCTGAAAACACTGTCTATTCTGTGAAGCGGTTGATGGGTCGTGGTATTGATGACCCCGAAACCAAACGCACGATGGAAATGGTGCCTTACGAAATCGTGGCGGGACCTAAAAAAGATGCCCGCATTCATACCCCTGTAAATAATAAGACCTATTCTCCTCAAGAGATTTCTGCAATGATCCTCCAAAAACTAAAGCGAGATGCCGAGGCCTATTTAGGCGAACCTGTTAAACAAGCTGTCATCACGGTGCCAGCATATTTTAATGACAGTCAGCGCCAGGCAACCAAGGATTCCGGGAAAATTGCTGGATTGGAAGTTTTGCGTATTATCAATGAACCAACTGCCGCTGCCCTGGCATACGGTGTGAATCAGAAAGAAGATCAGAATATTTTGGTCTTTGATCTGGGTGGCGGCACGTTTGATGTGTCTGTGCTAGTTGTTGGTGAAGGTGTGATTGAGGTGAAAGCCACGAATGGAGATACACATCTGGGAGGTGATGATTGGGACGAGATCATTGTTAACTGGATCATGGGTGAATTTAAAAAGGAGTATGGGATTGATATAAGTCAAGACCGCCAGGCCTTACAACGTCTTCGAGAGGGGGCTGAAAAAGCGAAAGTTGAATTGTCATCATTGATTGAGACCGAGATCAATCTGCCCTTTATCACTGCCGATGCCAGCGGCCCAAAGCATTTACAGATGAAAATAACCAGGGCCAAGTTTGAACAGCTCACAGAAGAACTGGTTGAGCGCTGCCGCAAGCCTTTTAAAAGTGCGCTGAGCGATTCCGGATTGAGTACGAAAGATCTCGATGAGGTTCTCCTGGTAGGTGGCGCTACACGCATGCCAATGATCCAGGAATTGGTGCAATCCCTTACAGACAAAGCTCCTAACCAAAGTGTGAATCCTGATGAAGTTGTCTCCGAGGGAGCTGCGATTCAGGCTGGCATTCTTACCGGGCAAGTCGAAGATATCCTGTTATTGGATGTCACCCCATTAAGTTTGGGTTTGGAGACCATGGGAGCCGTGATGACCACGTTGATCCCCCGTAATACTACGTTGCCCACCCGAAAGATGGAGACCTTCAGCACAGCAGATGACAATCAAAAAGCAGTAGATATTCACGTGTTGCAAGGGGAGCGACCAATGGCACACGATAACAAAACACTTGGAACTTTCCAGCTGGATGGCATTCCAGCAGCACCACGCGGAGTTCCCCAGATCGACGTCACATTTGACATCGATGCAAATGGCATCCTGCACGTTACTGCCAAAGATAAAGCCACCGGCAAAGAACAAAAGATCGAAATTACTGCTTCAACTAACTTAACCGAAACAGATGTTGAGAATTTGGTACAGGATGCCAAGGAACATGAATCTGAAGATAAACGCCAGCGGGAGTTGGCTGATATTCGGAATCAGGCAGATCAAACCATCTACTCAGTAGAAAAGGCATTAAAAGAACTCGGGGATCGTGTGCCTGACGACGAAAGATCTCGTGTTGAGCAAATGGTTAAGGATGCACAAGAAGCCGTGAAAGAAAATGACGCAAGCCGTATTCGCAACCTGGTTGAACAATTACAACAAGCCAATTACGCTTTCAGTCAACAATCACAGCAACATGATCAAGGGGAGAGTATGCCAGAAGATCCTCAGAATGACAAAGGTGATGATGTGATTGAGGGTGAGTTTAAGGAGCTATAAATCATTTATGAATGGGAGGTTAAGGTAATTGCCTCCCATTCTTTAGGAAATTAATTATGGAAATGTATGATCACGAAGACTCAAGCACATCAGAAGCAACTGCACCGAATCCTACACCTGAACAGTATCTGAAGGCGCTGGATGAAATGGCAATCTGGAAAGATAAATATTTGCGCCTGTATGCGGAGCTCGAGAATAGTAAGAAACGCATGGCACGTTTGTATGCGGATCAAGGAGAAGAACAAAGAAAACAGGTATTTTTGGACATACTTCCAGTGGTCGACAATCTGGAACGCGCCCTTGGGAACACCTCCCTGAATGCGGGGAATGCAGGCCTGTATCAAGGTGTGTCACTTACACTAAAGAGCTTGATTGACACGCTTGAAAAATACACTGTGCAGCCCATTCCCGCCCAGGACCACACGTTCGACCCAGAGCTTCATGAAGCCCTGGGTGTGGAGACTGATTCCAACACGCCTCCTGGTACTGTGGTTCGGGTGGATCAAACTGGCTACACCCTAAAGGATAAATTATTACGGCCTGCTCGCGTGATTGTAGCGAGCGAATAACTCGGCGAGGTATAAAGATGGAGTACAAGGATTATTACCAAACACTTGGGGTTGATAAGGATGCCAGTCAGGACGAGATAAAAAAAACCTATCGCAAACTGGCTCGCAAACACCACCCTGACCTGAATCCGGGGAATGACGCGGCTGAAGAAAGATTTAAGGATATTAATGAGGCATACGAAGTACTATCGAATCCTGAAAAACGTAAAAAATACGACCGTTTTGGAAACCAATGGCAGCAATATGAGCGTACTGGTGGTCAAGAAAAAGATTTTAATTGGTCACCATGGCAGAAGCAATCTTCAGGGAATCAAAATGTAAATAGCCGCTCGGTCAGCCCGGAAGAATTTGCTGAAATATTAGGTGGTCAGGGGAACTTTTCCGACTTCTTTGAAACCCTTTTTGGAGCAAATAGACAAGGCGGCACTTCCCGCGAAAAGGATTATTCACGTCCAAGCCCGGGTAGCGCTCAAGACATCGAGCATACTGTTGAAATCACCCTTGAGGAAGCTTTTCGGGGTATTACCCGCACAATGCAGCGGGAAAACGGTAAAAAAATCGAAGTTGCGATCCCACCAGGAGTCCGTACCGGCTCACGCATCCGCCTCAACGGACAGGGCAGCGGATCACCGGCAGGGGATCTCTTCCTTAAGGTAAATGTGAGTCCCGATACTATCTACCATCGCAAAGGGGATGACCTGAATGTTGAAATACCTGTAGATTTATATACTGCTTTGCTGGGAGGAGAAACAGAAGTTAATTCGATTGATCGTACAGTCAAACTGACAATCCCCCCGGAGACGCCCAAAGGAAAACAATTTCTGTTAAGAGGGCTTGGAATGCCCAAGTTACATAAACCGACTCAACGCGGAGATCTGATTGCGACAATTGATATCCAATTGCCGGGCAGCTTGAATAATGAAGAAAAGAAACTCTACCGCCAGTTGCGTAAGATAAGCAAAGATAAAACAGCGTGACCTTGTGGAGATAAACTGATGCCAAATAATCTCATCCACCATTCAATGAATAAAGAACCTCTTTTTATGCGGATTGTAACTGTCCAGCTTGCGAAAATATCAAATGGGTTTCTCGAACAATGTGAACAGGAAGGGCTCATTAACTACCGGATCATGCCTGGAGGTGTCTCCGGGTATAGAGCAAGTGATATAAGGCGCCTGGCACTCATTCGACGTTTGCATGATGACCTGGAGTTAGATTTGCCTGCGATCGAGGTAGTGCTTAATTTGCGTCGTCAGCTGATGGATTTAATAGATCATAACAAGAAAATGGAACAACAAATGACAGACCGCGAACAGCAGCTGCTGGCCGAGATTCAACGGTTACGTCGTCACTTTTCTGAGTAAATGCAAAGGTAGCAGCAAATTATAAAAAGGTGTCACATGTTTAGGAGAATACATAATGCGCATCGATAAATTTACACAAAAGGGACAAGAAGCGGTAGTGGAAGCCCAAAATTTGGCCCAAGAATACGGTCATCCCGCGGTCGAACCAGAGCATCTCCTCAAAGCATTATTGGAACAGGAAGACGGCGTAGTTCCATCAATTATAAAACGCATCGGCGTTGATGGAAAACAGGTCCTACAGGAGATCGAAAAAAATCTCACTACAATGTCTCGAGTAAGCGGAGCCAGTATTCAAACTGGCATGAGCAACACATTAGTCAAAATCCTTGAAGAGGCCGAGCTAATTGCCAAGGATATGAAAGATGAATACACGTCCACAGAGCATCTTTTATTGGCGATGGTCCAACCAAAAACGGGTTCCATTCGGGAGATGCTGAAGCAGTTCGGTATTGATTACAACAGTGTCCTGCAGGCGCTCGCAGGCATCCGTGGGTCTCAACGTGTGACCAGCCAGAGTCCAGAATCTCAATATGAAGCCCTTGTCAAGTACGGACGCGACCTCACAGCAGAAGCCGAGAAGGGAAAATTGGATCCTGTGATCGGGCGGGATGATGAGATCCGCCGCGTTATCCAGATACTCAACCGCCGTACTAAAAATAACCCTGTGCTGATCGGTGAACCGGGTGTTGGAAAAACGGCCATCGCTGAAGGACTGGCTCAGCGGATCGTGCATGGGGATGTCCCATCTGGACTAAAAGAAAAACGCCTTGTGGTCCTGGATCTGGGGGCCCTGGTAGCAGGGGCCAAATTCCGGGGAGAGTTTGAAGAACGGCTGAAGGCTGTTTTATTGGAAATTAAACAAGCAGAAGGGCAGATCATCCTTTTCATTGACGAGATGCATACTCTGGTGGGTATCGGAGCAGCCGAAGGTTCAATGGATGCAAGCAATATGCTAAAACCGATGCTAGCACGCGGTGAATTGCATGCCATTGGCGCAACCACTTTGGATGAATATCGGAAATATATTGAGAAGGACGCTGCTCTCGAACGGCGATTCCAGCCTGTTTTTGTAGATGAACCGAGCGTTGAGGATACCATCAGTATTTTGCGTGGATTAAAAGAACGCTATGAAGTCCATCATGGTGTGCGGATAACGGATGCTGCAGTGATTGCTGCAGCTACCTTGAGTCACCGTTACATCGCTGATCGGTTCCTGCCAGATAAAGCGATTGACCTGATTGACGAATCTGGAAGTAGACTCCGCCTTCAGATTGACAGCAAACCAACTGAGCTGGATGAAATTGATCGCGAGATCATGCAATTGGAGATCGAACGTGAAGCATTAAAGAAAGAAAAGGACAAAGCAAGTAAGGAACGGATTGAAAACCTTGAGAAGGAACTGGCTGATCTAAAAGAGAAAAGCATACAATTAACCGCTCGTTGGCAATCAGAAAAAGAGGCCATTCAGAAGGTGCGCGGCATTAAAGAGCAGATTGACCAGGTACGGCAACAAATTGAACAGGCAGAGCGTGATGTCGATTTGGAAAAGGCCGCTGAGCTGCGGTACAGTCGCTTAGTAGAGTTGAATCAAAGCCTTGCAGAGGCCGAACGGAAACTTAATGAACTACAACATGAAGGTGCCCTGCTTAAGGAAGAAGTGGATGCCGAAGATATAGCGCACATTATCAGCCAATGGACAGGGATCCCGGTTAGTAAGCTGTTAGAGGGCGAAAGTGAAAAATTGATTCATATGGAAGACCATTTACACCAGCGAGTTGTCGGGCAAGATAAAGCAATTAAAGCGGTAGCTGCGGCAGTGCGTCGCAGTCGTTCCGGCTTGCAGGATCCTAATCGCCCCATTGGCTCTTTCATTTTTTTGGGACCGACTGGTGTCGGCAAGACAGAATTAGCCCGTGCTCTGGCAGAATTCCTGTTTGATGATGAACATAACCTGATACGGATCGACATGAGTGAATATCAGGAACGCCACACAGTAGCTCGATTGATCGGCGCACCACCAGGATATGTTGGCTATGACGAAGGAGGTCAATTGACTGAAGCAGTTCGACGACGTCCCTACAGTGTTGTGTTATTTGATGAAGTTGAGAAGGCCCATCCTGAAGTATTTAATGTGTTCCTGCAGGTACTAGACGATGGCCGTCTCACTGACGGGCAGGGGCGTACAGTGAATTTCCGAAACACGGTCATTATTATGACCAGCAACATCGGTAGTCAGCACATTCTTGAGGTTGATGATCCTGAATTGATGGAAAAGCAGGTTATGGCTGCCTTGCATAATCATTTCCGGCCTGAATTTTTGAATCGTGTTGATGAAGTGGTTGTTTTCCACCGATTGGAAAAAACCGATCTACGACAGATTTCCGAGATCCAACTTGAAGCGGTCCATAAAATGCTGGCCAATCAAGATATACAAATTACGCTTACTAACGCTGCAAAAGAACTATTAGTTGCAGAAGGGTACGATCCGATTTATGGGGCACGACCTCTTAAGCGCGTAATCCAGAAAAGAATCATAGATCCCATTGCCTTACGAATAATTGATGGTGAAGTAAATGCAGGAGATCGGATTGAAGTTGAAGATTCTGGAGGTGAATTTCTTTTTACTACCAAGAAAAGGGAGGGGGGAGAGGAGCTTCAATCTTCATGATTTTGGATAGAAATTGATATCTTCGAAATTGAGATGCTCGGTTTTTACCCCGGCGCTCGTTATCGTTAGAATGAAAAGGAGGTGATTGAAGAAAAAATAAATAAAGGGAGGGTCGCAAGATCCTATACCTACTAATACATAAATAACTTGAGTTTTATAAATATATCAATTAACAAAAAAGGAAAGGAAAGGAAAATGAAAATGCTATCAGAACAGCTTAATGACCTAGCTAGTAAAGTAGCAGGCCTGGAGAAAATGGCTATTGCTGCCCAGGAGGAAACAAGCGAGAAATTGGAAGAGCGTTTAGAAACAGCTAAAGCTGATGCTAAAGTCAGGCAGGATGCTTTTCAATCCAGGATCGATGAAGAACAGAAAACCTTGGCTTCGAACTGGAAAAAACTCCAAGCGAACTTCAGAAACCAAGTCGAGCAAATCAAGAGCAGCATTGATGCAAAACTAGATGAACAAGAGGACAAGCGTGTCATGCGAAGAGCAGACGATACCGAATTTTACGCTGAAGCCGCAATTGAGTTTGCCGCATTGGCACTAGACGAAGCAGAGGTTGCTGCGCTGGAGGCTATTAAAGCACGTACTCTGGCGATTCGCTAGAATAAGCTGAACAAATTTAAGGAATTTGATAAGGAAATTCACATTTATTCAATCAATTTAAAAATTTATTAAAATAGATTTTACACAATTACGGAGGAAAAAATGGCAACTCTATTAAAACAAAGCTGGTGGTCGTTACTACTGAAGGGAATAACCGCTATACTCTTCGGCGTATTGGCTATAATCTGGCCGGGACTAACCATGGTGACACTGGTTATTTTGTTTGGCAGTTATGCCCTGGTAGATGGCATCTTTAGTGTGGTTGGCTCGTTGGTTAACATGAAGGAAAATGAAGACTGGTGGCTGATGCTGCTTGGAGGTCTGGTAAGCATCGCAGCCGGGATTCTAACCTTTATCATGCCAGGCATCACGGCCTTATCCTTGCTTTTCCTGATTGCGGCATGGGCTATCGCTACTGGAGTCCTGGGCATCGTCGCCGCTGTTCAATTGCGCAAGGAAATCGAGGGTGAATGGATGATGATCTTAAGCGGGATTGTTTCAATGTTTTTTGGTTTCTATGTTTTTGCTCTACCCGGCGCTGGAGCCTTGTCGGTGATCTGGCTGATCTCGACTTACTCTATCTTCACTGGTGTTTTATTCTTGTTCCTTGCCTTTAAAGTACGAGGTTGGGGCAAGCGGGTTGAGTTGATTGAAGCAATATGATTTCGAACTCGTCAGATAGGGCGGTTCGTTTACCGCCCTATCTTTTGTTTTAGAAGACCGTGTAGTGAAGTGCAGAAATTACTGATTACATCTTTGACGTTGATCGAAGAAGGAGGCATTACACTCCTGGTTGAATAATAAATTAATAGAAGGAGGTTTTATAAATGATACCAATACATGACAATATCCGAGCGCGTCATTTCCCTCTGGTGAATACCGTTCTAATTATAATAAATTTGATATTTGTTTTTTTTGAAGCATCGATCGGGACTGAGAGTTTGCAAAACTTAATCGTAAACAACGGCCTAGTACCGTCTGACTTCTGATCCGACGGAGCAGTTCATTGGTTAACCATATTCACGTCCATGTTTCTGCATGGAAGTTGGATCAATGTGATCTCGAACAGGCTGGTGCTGTATATTTTTGGGAACAATGTGGAGGATCGGTTGAGCCATGGTTGTTACCTGGCATTCTATCTGATGGGAGGCGTTATTGCCGGATTGGCACACATGTGGGCGTATCCGACATCTTAAGCACGTGATTCAGGAAAGGATTTTAGATCCCAATGCCTTGCGAATAATTGAGGGTGAAGTAAAAACAGGAGACCGGATTGATATTAAGAATACTGGAGGTGAATTTGTTTTTTCTGTCAAGAAAATTTCTTGATCTAAAGATACCCGAGAAGGAGTTCTTTAAATTATGTGATGTTGCACTAGAAACCTGAATCCAGGATTACCAATAAACCCTGGAGAGAAACTTATTTAGGGGATTTTATTGGTGTGTCTATCAAATTTGGACCTGACTATCCCTCTAAATATCCTGGCTCATTTCAAATGGGATTTCTCGTACTCTGTTCCAAGGTTTTGCAGTTCATCTCAAAAGACGAGATTGGATCTTCAAACCCAAGTGTGTAACATAATTTTGACAACAGTGTGTGAAAGTAATACAATGGTTTTGAAATATCATTAGATAACTGGGATCGATAAATAACGCGGAGCCCTTACCTCTGTAGGGAGAACCGGGGAAAATGGATCGAGGCTTCAGATAGGAGAATGGATGACAAAAGAAAAGGGATTAGATGGTAAAAGAATCGGGATCTTTGGAAAGGGAGGAGCAGGGAAGAGCACCTTTACTGCTATCTTTTCCCGCTTTTTATCCAATTTGGGATATCAAGTTTGTATCCTGGATGCTGATTCTACAAATGTGGGATTTTCCCACGCCTTAGGATTACAAAATCCAGAGAAATCTATGTTGGATTACTTCGGGGGTATGGTTTTCAGCGGCGGTGCAGTTACCTGTCCGGTTGATGATCCCACACCTTTACAAGACCGGGAAATAGTAGTGGATGACTTATCTCCTGAGTATTTTGTCCAGGATGAAACCGGGATCAAAGTATTTACTGCAGGGAAAATAAGCCATCAAGGTGCTGGGGCTGGCTGTGATGGTCCGGTATCAAAGATAGCTCGAGATCTAATCTTGCATCAGCGAGAAAGAGAACCAGTAACCCTGATTGATTTTAAGGCTGGTTTTGAGGATTCGGCTCGAGGGGCGGTCACTGGTTTGGATTTTGCTATTGTGATCATAGATCCTACAATCGCATCCATTGAAATGGCTACAAGTATGCAAACCATGTTTGATCAGCTTCAGGAGCACAGGTTACCTGCTACATCGCACATAGAAAATCCTGACTTGGTCGCGATTGCCAATGAGATCTACGCTAACTCAAAAATGAAAGCTATCTTCTTTGTATTAAATAAAGTTCCGGACCAAGAAACGAAAATTTATCTGCAGGACCAATTAGCCCAGAAAGGCATTAAAGCGATCGCCTGCATTCAGAACGATCCAGGAATCCCTGTGGCTGGCTGAAAGGGTCCCCAGTCCCTCCAATTGAAAAACCAAGTGATCTCCAAAGGATCGTAGGAAGTTTAGAAGAAGAATGCAATGGACGTTTGTAAGATCTTATTCTACTCGGAACGCGAAAAAAAGCGTCTTCAAAAGAGTAGCCCAGTCGAGAAAGGATCAATCGACACATTGAATACCATTTAGCCTGACCAGGTTCACCTTTTGCAGCCCACTCGTCCTCCTATGGAGACATGGGTACAGCCCCCTGATGAAGAAGGACTGCTTCGCGCTCAAGCAATCCTGGGAGATGTTGCAGAAATCATACATCCGGCAAAAGGTTTTTTTGATCTTGGAAAATTTAGCTCCCTGACAGAAGCTGTCCTCGGGATCTTTACCCGTCATCCCATGAGGGAAAAAGAATTAATCGAAACACTGACGAAATGGAAACCTGAGGAAATCAATCAAACCTTGCAGTCCCTCAAAGATGGTGGAGGTGTGAAAATCATAGAAAGATATGGGGTACGTTTTTGGAGCGCGGCTTCATCTCATTACCCAGAGAGCAATCAAAGCGAGAAAACGGACCCCCGGAACCCGATCCAAACTCTAGCTATGCTTCATCCCCACCATGA
>Ga0075114_10001060_pt1 | contig 15439 bp, 16 predicted proteins | sample AntAceMetag02UKM_FD_69784 | JGI IMG/M metagenome (GOLD analysis project Ga0075114, IMG submission 69784) | Saline lake microbial communities from Ace Lake, Antarctica - Antarctic Ace Lake Metagenome 02UKM | ecosystem: Environmental > Aquatic > Non-marine Saline and Alkaline > Saline | place... | reverse complement strand
TTGCTGTCATTATTATGCTGACCTCCTGGTATCTCAGGCCAGTCTACAACGATCCAACCGATCTTCCTAGTGGGCATTTCTAATTGTCGTCAATGGGTAATTATAATTGTCGTTGGACAGACGCACTGATAAACAGTACAAAACAGTACACCGGACGCCCTGATAAACAGGGTAGGAACAGGGTGGGCCGGGCATAGGCTACAGGATTTTACAAAAGGGGTAGACGGCCAAAGCGACAAAACTACAAAACTACAAAGGGGTAAGGGGGCATGAGCTGGCCCATGCCGTCTAAACGGTGAAGAAACGGGCACCTGATAGCAGGCAGGAAACAGGCGAGACACTATAACAAAACCTAAGACGCCCACCGACATTTGAAACCATTTGTTTATCAATCGATCCCCTGAGCCTAGCAAGTGTAGGTTACTACAGGTAGGGCAGAGATGGGCAAAGATGGGCAAGGAAAGGCCCGAAAAGGCCCAGGTGTGCGACGTGGGCGCAAAGGAGGGATACCTAAAGCGCGTGTAACGGCGCTTAGAAGCGACTACAGAGGCGTTTCCGGGCAATCTGGCAGGATATGGCGGTACGGGGCAGTGCGAGAGCATGACAGCGGCTCCTGGGCAGGTTAGAGCGTCGCTGGGGTGATCCCCTCGGGGGCCTGATAAACAGGCGGAAACAGGGTGCGGGGTGCTTTGTAGAGTGAATACTTGGGAGAATATTCGGTGCGCGGGTTGCACCTGGCCAGACCAGGCGGTATAATCAGGGCTAGGCGGTGGTCAAGGGATTGTCAGCTGGCGACCGTCATAGTACACTTGCGGCAATGGCAAGGATACTCAGAGAACGAGAAGCGGGGGAAGGCACTTAGAGACAATCACATAGAAAAGGAGAGAACATGTCAAGAACCATAGTGAAGATAGTTGCCAATAACTTTGGCCTGCAGGAAGGAACGGCCGTGCTTATTCACGAACGGGACAAGACCCGACTGGCCACGTTGATTCCAGGGAAGCTGAAGTATCAGTACGTGGATATCACGGCTGACCTAGAAAGCCTGGAGCCATTGACCGAGGAGGTCATACAGAAGCTGAGGTCCATCACTGGTTGGGAAAAGGTGGGTAACGTGCTATATGGCCCGGTCGGATTGATTGCTGGATTTCTAGGGGGCAAGAAGAAAAAGTATACTTTCGTGATCCACCTGAGCGGCGAGAGGAAGGTGATACTGACAGTTAAGAAAAAGGTCTACGAGATTCTCCAACGTATCGCATTGAGTGTAGACATAGCAGCCAGGGTAGAGCCAAACACGGTGATTGTAAGCTATGTGGCAAAAGCGAAGTGCTTCAAGTGTGGCGCGACTGTGAGAGCCATTAGGGCCCAGGCCGATGGATCGTGGACAGCGACATGCCCCAAATGTGGCACCAAGTTTGAGACGACAGAGGCATGGGACATCGAGGAGGAAACTAACAAATAACGATATGGGTAGAGTAGAGAGAGCTCACTCTTTTTATGCGGTGCTGTAGTATAGACAGCGTGTCCTTTCTGGAAGCACTGGCCACGATCCCGGCGGCGCTTGCGTTGGGAGCGGCTGTGCTGGTGTTCAGATGGGTAACGGGCGGATGAACATCATGAGGCTGAACACCTCGGGGGTGGTCAAATCTGCGAAATTGAGAAGGGGTAAAGGGGGGCCTCGGGCAGCAATTCTAAATTTGCCCTAGAGGCAAAGGGGAGAGGCTATAGTAATCTGTCGCAAGCACAGTCAAACAGAGATGGGGGCAGTCCAAGAGATCACTAGGGGGTGGGCTGTGCCGAACTGTTTGTAAAAAGGCACAGAAGGTGGCATATCGGAGTCAGGAACTCCGGTTTTGGGCAGGGGGCAACGCCTAGCTGTTTGTGAGCAGGTGCAACACGACATCAATGATCAAAGGTCAGTGCCTCAAGTAGGCGCGGGGCCTATTTCGAGCCCTTGATACATGAAGTTGAGCAATGTCTGCCAACCGAGGAAGTAGAGGTAACGAGTCAGCGCTCGCAAGTCGTTGAAAAAGGTACGGCGAGCACCCAGTTCACGGCGCACGGCCTGGTACGTCAGACAACTGAGGTCCAGAGCGGTATGGAAAAGAAAGGCTAGCAGCAAGAGCGTCAACAGCACTGTCGAGAGGTACTGTTTACCGTCTCCGAAGTTGTGTTCAAAGTTGTAGCCTCGATTCTTGAGCACATTGATGCCCTCGTTCTCCACCTTCCAACGGCTGCGACCGTCCCTAGCAACCTCCACGACCGTCTCCTCGTTCAGGACATGATCCGTGGCCCAGGCGTTGTGGTACAATTGCTTGCCGCTATCTTCTCGGGACACCCTCAAAGCACACCAGTTGACCCTCAACGCCTTGGGCCCCCTCCGCAACGGTACTTGTTCTGCCCAACGATAGACCCATCGTTCGTGATAGCGCCCATTCCATCGGCGCACGGTCTTGGTCGAAATCGCACCCTCTACTCGTTCCAGAAGCCGCAGTTCTTCATATAGCGTCGAATGGGACTCCGGCTTACATGTGAGAATGAAATGCAGATTGTGCTTCAGCAGCAACTCGCAGGTAGGCTGGTGACAATGCAGATCATCGGTTAGGATCGTCACGCTCCACGGCTCAAAACGCCTGGCATTGCGCTCCACCCAGCGCTTGATCGCTTGCTGCTCACAGTCCTGTTTCTTGTGTCCATCTTGAGGCGTGATAAACTCCGGGTCCAGACACACCACATGAGCTTGCTCCGCCGCACACAAGACCGCCAGGAGCACTTGGTGCGCATAATGCTTCTCCTCATCCTTGACTGTCACCCGGCAATTGTCGCAATGAACCTTCTGAGATGAGAAGTATTGGGTCCCGTCCAGCGAGATCAGGCGTGTCTCCGCAACACCCTGATAGTTGTCCAGATACCCTCCTGCAGCCAGTTCCGCATATATCCCCCAGAACACCGTCGCCATTTCCCCGCATCCAGAGGGTCCAGTAAGTTGCGAATCTGCCCATCGCTCGGTATGTCTTTCACCCCAAACAAACCGCTGGCATTGTTCTCACCTTTCCGTCGTTGCATGTCCCGCTGGTGTGCCAGAAACGACGGCGATTGCATGAAGAACACCCCGAACGACGACAAACCAGCATCTGTGATCTCGTAGCTTGTGTTCTCGCCCTGGCGATGCTCTGGTACTCCCGCCAGACTCTCTTTCAGCATGCTCAACATGGTACGAAACCGCAATCTGTCCCCTCCCTACTCCCTCACTTACATGTCTATCCTCCTATTCTACCATCTCTTTGCCATATTGAGAATTGCTGACCAGACCGCAAGCCACTTGACGGCCTTGGCGAGTTGTGCTATAATATATCGAATGGTTATAATGGAAATGCATATGAGGCAATGTGCTATGGCTAGCGCAGTGAGTATTCGTCACTTGATCCTAGGCTTGCTGACCCAGCAGCGCATGTCCGGCTATGACATCAAGCGTTTTTTCAAGAGCCTGAGTTGGCTGATTGATAGCCCTAGCTTCGGCAGCCTCTACCCTGCCTTACACGCTTTGCTGAAAGATGGCCTGGTGACCATGGAGGTGGCCCCCCGCCAGGGTAGGCCACCTCGGAAGATCTACACAGTCACGGAGGCAGGCAGGCAAGCACTGCGAAAGTGGATGGACCAGCCGGTCGCACCGGGGGCTTCCTTGAAGGCTTTCTTGATGCGCTTAATCCTGGCCAGCAGCTTCTCGCATACCGGATTGATTTCTCACCTGCAGCAACGACGCTCATACATTGCAGTCCATCAGGCCGCCCTGGAACCAATTGCCGAGGCGCTGGACGGGACGATGGACTTGGGGCAACATCTGGCCTTTGACTATGGGTTGACTCTGGCCACCGCGGAGTTAGCCTGGCTGGACAGCACACTGGAGCAGTTATCTCAACAACCGTACCCGTGGAGGTCGAAGAGTACGACGGCGTCACTCTGACTATCTGAGGCGCACGCCCAGCGGATCGTTTCTACATTCCGTCTGATTCTGTCTACGATTTTCCATAGCTCGGATCCAGGAGCACTGTAGACCTGGTTGATGCCGAGACCCGTGGTAGGGGTTGCGGCCAGCCAGGTCTATATTATTGGCAGAGGAGCGGACCGTGGAAGAGAGAGCTGTAACCTCGCATCGTGAACTGGACGAACTGCAGCTCAGATCACCGCGCTGCAGAGAACCCTCGAAGACAAGCCCGACTATGGGCTTGGCAAGGGAGCTCCTGCGGTCACGCAATGGGAACTTGATTAGGCCGTGTTGCAGCAGTTCAAAGAACGGGCTGCGAGCATCGAGCGCGAGTTATCACAAATGATCGAAGGTACGTGTGGAGTTTGCGAGCAGTATGGAAGGCCAATCCACCCTGACCGCCTGAAGGTTTTGCCGGATGTCAGGGATATGCGTTCATTGTGCAAGGGCTGGCGAGCGCAAGAGAGCCAGCTAATAGTCAGTACCCAACCGTGGTGAACGGCCACCGGTTGAATTGGGGCTGGGTTTCAACCACAATAGGGGGAAGGCGGTGTTTATGGGTTAGAAGGTTGGTTTATTGTCCAATTGCGAATGCGTGAAAAGGAGGAGATAGAACGATGCAAGTTATGTTGGATCAAATCATCCGATTGGTGGGAGCTTACATCCCTAATCTTGTCGGGGCTCTGGCTATCCTGATTATCGGGTGGCTGGTTGCCCTGGTGGTATCTGCCATCGTACGTGCGTCGCTCCGGCGCACGACCCTGGACGACCGTCTAGCTCACTGGATCGTCGGGGAAGAGAAGGCCAAAGCCGTCGAAGTGGAGCGGTGGATCGCGAAGGGCGTATATTACCTTATTATGCTGTTCGTGTTGATCTCCTTCTTCCAGACCCTGGGCCTCACGATCATCACCCAGCCGCTCAACCAGCTCCTGGTGCAGGTGTTCCAGTACGCCCCACGGCTACTCGGTGCGGGGCTCTTGATGTTGCTGGCCTGGATCGTGGCTAGCGGGCTGAGATTCCTTGTCTCGCGGGTGCTGAGGGCCGCCAAGCTCGATGAGCGCCTTGGCCACCAGGCCGGCCTCGAGGAAGAGGAGCGCATTCCCTTGAGTCAAACACTCGCCCATGCCATGTACTGGCTGGTCTTCCTGCTCTTTCTGCCAGCCGCATTGAACGCCTTGGCTCTGCAGGGGCTCCTCGAGCCGGTTCAGGGGATGCTCACCAAGATGCTCAGTTTCCTGCCCGACATCTTTGCCGCTGGCTTGATGCTGATGATCGGCTGGGTCATCGCCCGCGTCGTGCAGCGGATTGTGACTAACCTGCTGGCCGCCGTTGGCGCTGATCGGCTCAGTGAGCAGGTGGGGCTGGCTTCAGTGCTGGGGAAGCAGCGGCTATCCGGACTACTGGGCCTGGTGGTCTACGTCTTGATCCTCGTCCCAGCGCTGATTGCTACCCTCAACGCCCTGGCGCTGGACGCCATCACCCAGCCAGCTGCCAACATGCTGAACGCGATCCTAATGGCACTCCCAGCCATCTTTGGCGCCACCGTGATGGTAACGATTGCCTACGTAGTGGGGCGAATGGTGGCCGGGCTGATCACCAACTTGCTGACGGGCACCGGCTTCAACGCTATCCTGACCCGACTGGGTCTCGGCAAGGAGCCTGCCGAAGGGGAGCGGACGCCCTCAGAGATCGTGGGGTACCTGGTGCTCGTGGCGATCATGCTCTTCGCTAGCATCGAGGCGCTCCGGATGCTGGGCTTCGTGTTGTTGGCCGATCTGGTAGCTGAATTCACGGTCTTTGCTGGCCAGGTGATCTTGGGGTTGATCGTTTTCTCCATCGGCCTCTATCTCGCGAACCTGGCGGCCAAGACAGTGCGGGCCAGCGGGATAGCTCAAGCTGGGCTACTGGCCCTGGCCGCGCGGATCTCCATCTTGGTACTGGCGGGTGCCATGAGCTTGCGACAGATGGGCCTAGCTAACGAGATCATCAATCTGGCCTTTGGTTTGCTGCTGGGAGCTATCGCCGTGGCAGTGGCTCTGGCCTTTGGCCTTGGCGGAAGGGAAGTCGCCGCGCGCGAGCTAGAGGAATGGCTGCAGTCACTAAGGTCCAAGAGTTCGTGAAGGTGAGAGACTCGAGCATGCGTCTCTTTCCTCATCTGCACGGGTTGATACGGCGTAACGCGGACTGACCGGCTTTGCCCAGATTCGTAGCTTTGTTGTGTTCAGGGCATCGTCGCCGGCGAAGTACCCCAAACTCGAAATGGGCTTTGCTGGCGACGATGCCAACTTCGGATAGCCCGATCACCTTGAGGCGGCACGCTACTTGCCATGTAGTCTGCCGTGCTATCGAGACGTCACTACAAAAAGGGAATAACGAAGATGCGCATTATGATGATCAACCGCCCCTCCGCTCTCTCGATATATGGCGGTGACACTACTCAGATGCTGAAAACAAAGGAATACCTGGAGCGTGTGGGGGTGGAGGTCGATATATGTCTAAAGTATCCTCCCTCTCCGTCACATGGGAGATATGACCTTGTTCATGTCTTTAACCTCCAGACTGTGAGTCATACGCTGAATCAGGTGAAATGGGCCAAAGGATACGGATATCCTGTCGTTCTGTCACCTATCTTTTGGGATTTTGAGCAACAGAGATGGCGACAAGACAGACTGCGTTATGATCACGAGCTTCGCCCTATTATCCAGGAACTCGGTTCTCTGGGCGCACAACTTCACTTAGAGCACGAGCTTTTGCGCAATCGAAGGACGCAATTGCGTATACTTAATCTCGTAGATTGGATACTACCGAACGCGCGGAGCGAACTTCAAATCCTTGTTGATACTTTTCACTTCGAACTTGAACAGAAGACCACCATAGTCCCCAATGGGATTGATGCCTCCGTTTTTGACCCTGACTGCGCATCGCCTGGTGAGGCTGCCAGGATACTGGGAATGTCCGACTACATTCTTGAATGTGCTCGTGTCGAGCCCTGCAAAGGGCAACTGGCCCTTCTTGAGGCCTCAAGCGAGGCCACGTGGCCCGTTGTCTTCATAGGTAGCATCGCGAATCCCGGTTATTATCAAGAGTGTCGAGATCATGTACGTAATCGGAGAAATGCAGTCTTCTTGAATGCGGTGCCACACAAGGATTTGCCCAAATTCTACTCGGCAGCCAAAGTACACGCACTGCCGAGTTATCGCGAGACACCTGGACTTGCTAGTCTGGAGGCTGGGGCGATGGGGTGCAACATTGTCACAACTATGGTTGGCTCTGCCCACGAGTACTTTGGAGATGACGCCTGGTACTGCGATCCTGGAGACATTAGCTCTATAAGATCCGCGGTATGTGCAGCCCATGATGCTCCCAAGAGCGATAACCTGCAAAAGAGGATTCTCAGCCAGTATACCTGGCAAGAAGCAGCCCGCGAGACCAGACTCGCCTACGAGGAGGTCCTCTCGCGTACATGAACGTTCTGCTAATCTTCGGCACCCGGCCTGAGGCGATCAAGCTTGCCCCAGTAATCCAGGAGCTACGAACCCGTCCGGGGACAAAGCCGGTCATATGTGTCACCGCTCAACATCGCCAGATGCTGGACCAGGTCCTTGCCCTGTTCAAGATCCAGCCTCACTATGACCTCAATATCATGCAGGCCAATCAGAGCCTTATCGATATAACAGAGCAAGGGTTATCCAGTATAGAAACGGTGCTGAGGGACGAAAAACCAGACTTCGTGCTAGTGCAAGGCGACACTACTTCAGCCTTTGTCGGCGCACTGGCCTCCTTCTATCACCAGATCCCAGTGGGCCATGTGGAGGCTGGGCTTCGCAGCCATAAGAAATACAGCCCCTTTCCTGAGGAGATGAATCGCGTACTCATCGATCATCTCGCCGACCTTTGCTTTGTGCCAACGGAGAAAGCCAGACAGAACCTACTGAGCGAAAGGGTGGCAAAAGAGGGAATCTTTGTGACTGGTAATACTGTGATTGATGCCCTGTTGTGGGCTGTGCAGCATTTGCCATCCTCTATTCCCTCAGAGTTGGAGGCTTTATCGAGCAGGAGTGTGAAGTCACCTAACCACAGGCTCATCCTCGTCACTGGACACCGGCGTGAGAGCTTTGGAGATGGCTTGGAGAACATCTGCGGAGCATTGTGCGAGATCGTCAAGAGAAACAGTGATGTGGAGATAGTCTACCCCGTGCACCCCAACCCCAATGTCCGTGAACCGGTGTTCAGAATCTTGGGGAACGTGCCACGGATTCATCTTACCGAGCCACTGGGGTATCTGGCGTTTGTGCAACTCATGAGGCTTGCCTATCTCATCCTAACCGATTCCGGTGGAATACAAGAAGAGGCACCAGCACTTGGAAAACCGGTACTGGTACTGCGCAACGTTACGGAGCGTCCTGAGGCGATTGAGGCGGGGACAGCCAGGCTTGTGGGGACCAACGTTGCAGCTATTGTTGACGCGGCGCAGCAGTTGCTTGATGATAGACACGAATACACGCGAATGGCCAAACCAGCCAGTCCCTACGGGGATGGTAAGGCAGCAGAGCGCATCGTTGATATACTGTTGGGATCGACTGGATGAGTGTTAGTGAAAGCTCGCATAGATTGTAAGAAAACTCTTGCCTGGAAGCCAATTGTCGGCTCGGAGCGGTCAAGTGAGATCGCCGAGGAGGACGATGATGAACAGCTTGCCCTTCGCATCACTTGTGATAGTGAACTGGAACGGCCGTCTTTACTTGCAAGACTGCTTGAAATCGCTTTTGGCGTCGGATTACCCTGACTACGAAGTGCTTCTCGTAGACAATTGTTCCACTGATGATTCGGTTGGTTTTGTTCAGAGCACCTTTCCTCAGGTCAAGGTGCATCACGCTCACCGCAATCTGGGGTTTGCGGCGGGGAGTAACGCCGGCATTCGCCTGTCCGAGGGTGAACTCATTGTGCTCCTGAACCCTGACGTCATCGTGCGGCCGGACTGGTTACCCAACCTAATTGAAAGCATGTTTACTGACGAAACCGTGGGGATTGGTGGCGGCAAAGCCTACTACCCCGGTGGGCGTACCCTGCAACATGCAGGTGGATTCATCCAGGCGCCCATGGCGATCGGGAATCAATATGGTAGAGGGGAGATAGACAAAGGGCAATACGATAGGCAGCGTGAAGTTGACTACGTGATGGGTGCCGCCTTGGGCATCAAGCGCTCGGTGCTGGATCAGATTGGATTGCTGGATGAAGGCTATTTTCTGTACTATGAGGAAACCGATCTCTGCTTCCGTGCCCGGCGAGCGGGCTACAGAGTACTTTATATCCCGGACGCCATTCTGACCCACGTGGAAGGAGGCACCAGCAGCCAAGGCGATTACGCTCAATTTCATGTTTCTCACACCAGCCGGTGGCGCTTCGTCTTAAAGCACTATGACGTTTCACGGCTTCTTAGCGAATTGCCGGGCGAGTACGCGTATTTGGCCGGGGGTCTCTGCCGTGATGAAAGACGGGGGCTGAGTACAGCCTATAAGACCATACTGCGCACCTTGCCAGAAATCCTGGAGGCGAGAGTCAGGGATGGTGCCAACATGGTAAGCGATAAGGACCAGGAAAACATTGCCCGGGCATTGTCGATTCTGCGTCGCAGGGTTATGGGGGATGGCAGGCGGGTGATCCGGGCCAACCGGGGGAGGAAATAGAATGGGAAGCGCACCGACAGCAGGCAGCACGCCGCAGGATTCCGGTCTGGAAGAAAGCCTGCACCATCGCTTCCAGGCCTTGCAAGCAGATTTCTTCTCCAACCGAGCGTTGATTATCGCCGCGAACCGAGGACCGGGGACCTTTGAGACAACCAAAGACGGCCATACACGGTTTCACCGTGGAGAAGGTGGACTGGTCACTGCGCTCATCGATGTGTGCCGCCATGCCGATGCCACCTGGATCGCCTGCGCGCGAACCGAAGCCGACGCCACCTGGGGAGAAGGGAGCGTGCCGCTGGCGGACGATGGCAGCGATGTTCGGGTGCAGTTTCTCTTACCAGAACCCTCGGCCTATGAAGGCTACTACAATGTCATCGCCAACCCGCTGTTGTGGTTCTTGCAACATTCTATGTGGGACGTCCCACGGGCGCCGGTTATTGACCGCGATACCTGGCAAGCTTGGGAGCACGGCTATGTAGTCATCAATCGCCTCTTTGCCGACGCCATCGCAAAGCAGGTTCTTGCCACGTCCCGCCCCACGCTGGTCATGCTGCAGGACTACCATCTCTATTTGGCAGCACGGTTTGTGCGCGAGAGGTTGCGGCCGCGCGAGCGACCAACGATGCTGCACTTCATCCACATCCCCTGGCCGGGTCCGGAGTATTGGCGCATTCTGCCACCTGCTATGCGACGGGCTATCCTAGACGGGCTCTGCGCGGTGGACGTCCTGGGCTTTCAGACAAGCGAGGATGGAGTCAACTTCATCCGGACTTGCGAGTCACACCTCCCCCGCGCGCGTGTGAACTTCAAGCGTGGCCGGGTATGGTATCGAAATCATGCCACGCACGTGCGCGACTTTCCGATTTCCATCGACCTACCGGCACTAAGGCAACTGGCGGAGTCGCAAGAAGTTGCCGAGTACCGGCCCGAAGTCCATGAACTCGTAGGCGACCGACGAATGATCTTGCGCATTGACCGCGCAGAGCCAAGTAAGAACATCATACGCGGCTTTCAGGCCTTCGAGGAAATGCTGGAACTTTATCCTGAACATATCCAACAAGTGACGTTTCTGGCACTGTTGGTGCCGTCGCGCATAGAGGTGGACGAATACAAAGACTACCTTGGCGAACTCATGGCCGCCGCTGGGCGCGTCAACGCGAAGTATAGCACCAGTGACTGGGAGCCGGTGCGGGTTCTCGTGGGCGAGAACTATCCCCGGGCTGTGGCGGCCTTGCAGCTATATGACGTGTTGCTGGTAAACTCCATCGCCGATGGCATGAACCTGGTTGCCAAAGAAGGCCCGGTCGTAAATCAACGTCACGGCGTGCTCGTCCTTTCCGAACGAACAGGCGCCCGCCAGCAACTCGAACCGGGAGCAATCATCATTTCGCCGTGCGACGTATACGCCACGGCCAAGGCACTCCATCAGGCGGTCATCATGCCACCTGAGGACCGCCGGGAGCGCGCCGAACTGCTGCACTTGCTGATCGAGCGCGAAGATATTTCCGTTTGGCTGGGCCGCCAACTGGAAACCATCGCCAAGTTGAATCTGTAGGGAAGGTCACGAACGACGTATGAAACGACCAGAAACTGCCGTCTTGCACTACACCTCCCCGCCTGTCGTCGGTGGCGTGGAGGCCGTAATCCAGGCTCATGCGCAAGCATTCATCGATGCTGGATACCCGATCACCATCATTGCCGGCCGGGGTGAGCAGACGGCGCTTCCTTCGGGCACGGATTTTGTCCGGATCCCGGAGATGGACTCGCAGTACCAGCAGGTACTGCAAGCGAACATGGTGCTGGAACGAGGCCAGGTGCCTCCTAGCTTTGCTGACCTGGTCAATCGGTTGAGAGAGGCGCTGACGTCGGTCCTGGACCCATTCGACAATGTGATCGTTCACAACGTGCTTACCAAGCACTTCAATCTGTCCCTTACAGCAGCCCTTCACTATTTGTTGGACACAGGCACCATCCACCGTTGCATTGCCTGGTGCCACGATTTCACCTGGACCAGTCCTCACTCTCGGCCCAAGGTCCACCCAGGCTACCCTTGGGACTTGCTGCGTACCTATCGCCCGGACGTGACCTATGTCGTTGTGTCACAGCGCAGACAGCGCGCGCTGGCGGCGCTTCTTGGCTGCCCGCAGGAGCGTATCCACGTGATCTATAACGGGGTGGATCCAAGAGTGCTGCTGGGCCTATCCGACGAAGGTTATGCGTTGGCAACCCGGTTGGGCCTCCTGGACAGCGACCTGATCTTGCTGATGCCGGTGCGCGTCACCCAGGCCAAGAACATCGAATGTGCGCTGCGCGTGGTGTCAGCGTTGAAAGCACGCGGCTGCCGCCCCAAACTGGTCGTAACTGGTCCGCCCGACCCGCACGAAGAGCAGAGCATGGCCTATTTCCAGTCATTGCGAGCGCTGCGACGCCAGTTGGGTGTCGAAGAGGAGATGCGCTTCGTCTTTGAGTCGGGCCCTGATCCGGACCAGCCCTTCACTATTGATGCACAGGTGGTGGGAGACCTATTTCGCGTGAGTGACTTAGTGTTCATGCCCAGCCACAGGGAGGGCTTCGGCATGCCAGTGTTGGAGGCAGGGCTGCTTGGCGTGCCAGTCATGTGCACGGACGTCCCTGCGGCTGAGGAAATTGGCGGCACTAACGTGATCCTGCTTAAAGCCTACGACGATCCAGTGCACGTGGCTGATCAGATTTTAGCTTGGGCTAGGCAGAGCCCAGTACATCGCCTGCGTCGCCAGGTTCGGCAAGACTACACCTGGCATGCAATCTTCCACCAATATATCAAGCCTCTTCTTGAAAGCCAAGAGGGCGCATGATGCTGTACACACACAAACAGATCAATGAACGTCTGACCCAGGCCGAGCATCTGTGGTTGTTCCTGGATTACGACGGTACGTTGGCCGACTTCGCGCCAACGCCGGAGCACGTTAACCCCGACCCAGAGATCATCGATCTGCTTACCGGCCTAGCTCATCACGCTCGCGTCCGCATAGCTGTGATCAGTGGCCGGCGATTGAACCACGTTCAGGCGTTGGTTCCGGTGCCGGATGTTCTACTGGCAGGCACCTATGGCGTCGAGCTGCAGATACCAGACGGGAAGCGAGTCAATCGTGTGGACTATGATGCCATCCGTCCAGCGCTCGATATTCTTAAGCCACGATGGGCGCATCTAATCGCCAATCGTGAAGGCTTCTTCCTGGAGGACAAGGGCTGGGCGTTGGCGCTCCATGCTCGGTTTGCCGATGACGTCGAGATGGAGGTGGTGTTGTCCGCAGCGCGCCGCATGGCCACCAAGGTAGCCTCTTCTGGATTGTTCCGTGTGCTGAGTGGGCACAAATTCCTGGAGGTAGCTCCAAGCTTGGCAGACAAAGGTCAAACGGTGGGCTATCTACTGGACCGTTACCCCTGGCCTGGCGCTTTGCCCATCTACCTGGGTGATGACGAAAAGGACGAGGAGGCGTTTAGTGTGATCAAGGCACGCGAGGGCATCGCTATTCTGGTTGCCGGGGAACCACGCAAGACAAAGGCCGATTGTCGCCTGGAATCACCGCAGGCCGCGCGCCGGTGGCTGGGAACTGCTCTCGCAAGGTCAGCAGTTAACAGTACTCGGCGCTCCTGGGATCCACTGTGATGTTGAGGCAAAGGGCTCCGAGGTGAGGAGTTGGTCCACTCGCAGGCCCTCAACCGGCGGCAAGTCGGTCAACGCCACAATCTGATTCTTGGCGGTTTACCGCATCACGATAAACTCATTCTCCTTCAGCCCTGGCCGTCAGGACGGGACGTACCGGAGTCATGAGATTGCCTACCCGACTCCCCAGGGCCCGGTGCATGTCTTCAGGACGCTAGATCACGCGCAGGAGGTTCTTTCCGCCCAGGGTCAGCCGAGATAGATTGTGCGTCTTGGCGATGGGCACACTGATCAGCGCGTCGGTGTCGATGAACTTCACCGGGATCATCACTTCCATCTGGTCTACTTATTTGGGGTCAATTTAGATGCTTGATTGAAAGGATGAAAAATGCTAGTTGCCTTAATTAAATCGTATACTGAGAAGCCTTGGCGCAGCCTGGAAACATACCAATTGATAGAAGATAGCTTAAGGGAAAAATGGCGTGTTAAGTCTATCAGCAGTGAGAACCCTGAAACTGTATGCGGTTTCTTGGCCAGGCTGAAGCAGGAGTATGGCGAAAGTGTTTTTGCTTTTAATATAGCTGAATACCTTGATGAAAAAAACAAGGAGGGTTTTCTCCCTGCCTTGCTAGAAGAATGGAACGTACCCCATCTTGGTTCCAGTGCTGAAACTATCGCTATTGGATTAGACAAAGCAAGAACAAAAGAGTTGTTGAACGAGAAACAAATCCCCACTCCCCGGTATTTCATTGCCAATAGAGAAGGTTCTGCCATCAAGTATCCTGCGGAAAGAATAGGTTACCCTTTAATTGTCAAGCCAATCAGGGAAGGAGGACATATTGGAATAAGGGAAGATTCCATCGTTTACGACGACGCCAGCCTAGACAAAGCCGTTAATCGCATCTTTGATAATCATAATCAACCCGCTCTTGTCGAAGAGTATATCACGGGAGCAGAGATGCGAGAGTTCAGTGTGGGTATCATTGACAGTGAGATCAGACTCCTTACACCGGTGGAAATCGACTACGAATCCATGGATGTCAGAAAGGCAATTCTCAGCTATGAAACGGCACAAAAGGATCTGGAGAGAATAAAGCTTATACAGGACGGAAGAACACGTGATGAGATTGTTGACCTATCAGAAAGAACCTTCGCTGCTGTTGGCGCCCACGATTACAGTAGAGTGGACTTAAGGATGAATCGTACAGGCTGTTACGTGTTAGAAATCAACATTATGCCCGGGCTGGGACCACATAGTTTCCTGCCGGAAGCAGCAAAAGATCTTTATGCTCTTGACTATAATCAACTAATCCAAAAGCTGGCTGAAGATTCTATGAAGAGACAGAAAAACGGAAGACGAGGAGGTGCTATGGCGTGACGTCGTGCGGTACTGGCTCCACACACAAGAATCAGCGCGTTCTCGGTGCGACAGCACTGATCTGCTCTGGAAAGAAGTCCAGATTGAGAATTGCTGGACCCACACACAACAATGTTGACAAAAACGCCCTTTTGGATATAATCGTGGGTAAGTGGCGCGTTGCCTTGGACATATCCAATCCGGAGGATGTAGTAGAGCCAGTGAGTATACAGGAGCGGTTCATAGGCAGCGACAATCGAGGGTTCCTTGCTACCCTACGCACTGCCTACAACTCTGGTTGCACCTGTATTACAGCCATCTAAGCGCTGTGGACATGTGTGGTAGACTAGATGGCTAATCGAGTGTGATGCAGCGCAAGCCTGATGCCTGTTGTAGGTGTTGCTATCCGGTGCAATCACAACCCGCTGTCATTTACGGCTAGCTTCCCCAGGTGTCACTATATCCATGGGGGGATAGCCGTTTCACTTTATGTCAGTTGATCGGCACGATTGGTTCGGAGGTACGAGAGAAAGAGTGGAAGTCGGAACTGTTCGACGAGTCAACATTGAGAGACAAATGAAGACGGCCTATCTGGACTATGCCATGAGCGTCATCACTGCTCGGGCATTGCCAGATGTGCGCGATGGAATGAAGCCTGTTCAACGGCGCATCCTGTATGCGATGTATGGTATGGGGATGTTCTCGGATCGCCCTTACCGGAAGAGCGCTCGGATTGTCGGAGAGGTGTTGGGGAAATACCATCC
>Ga0075114_10001055_pt1 | contig 15484 bp, 10 predicted proteins | sample AntAceMetag02UKM_FD_69784 | JGI IMG/M metagenome (GOLD analysis project Ga0075114, IMG submission 69784) | Saline lake microbial communities from Ace Lake, Antarctica - Antarctic Ace Lake Metagenome 02UKM | ecosystem: Environmental > Aquatic > Non-marine Saline and Alkaline > Saline | place... | reverse complement strand
TCCTTTCCTGCCATAATACCCCCTTTCGAATTTAGGTATTATAGCACATTGGAAATGTTACATTTTTAAATCGGCATGATGTTACATTATCATATCTGGATTACAGGGAAATTATAATCAAACCTTTATTATAAAATAGGCTAATAATTCCTGCGTACGGCATAATTAAAATGATCAAAATATTTACGCCATAGAACCTCTGAGGAAGAAAACTGATTTAAACCATAGAAATAATCGATAATAGCTTCGCGTAAACGTGCAAATTCTTTAATACGCGGAAAAGTCCTGGAAAGATCCATGCTTAGGTCAATTAGCTCCAATGCCCTTGCAACAGCATTACTGCAAAACTGCTTCTTCTCTTTTTTCTGCCAATTGAGCGCCCGGCTCACTTCACTGCCTATATTTGCCATTTGTTCACAAACTGACATCTGCTGCCATGCCCCGGCAGCTAAATTTACATGTTTAATATTTATCTCTCTTTTATCCATTTATGTACAATTTCTATTATTTTTTTTCGGGTTTTATCATTATCTACACCACGGCTCATGTTCCCCTGGGATGGCCTCATATTAATCATAGAATCAAACTCAACAAAGTCATCTTCTCCCAGGCCAGGATAAAAATTAATACCCCATAAATCTTTTTGCTTCGATCCGTTTCCAATAAGTATGGCCTCTAGATCAGAATGCAATTCTGCATCAATAGCAATTAACCCTCTTTCCACATCTACAACAGCTTTTACTAAATCGCCAAAGGTGGCAGTTGCTATTTTTTTTAATCCATCTTTAGAAATAATTTTATTCAGTATTTCCATAGCCTCTCCAAAAGTAGCCTTATTTTACCTTAAATGGAAATCTTCCGCAAGAATATTCACCGCTGTAGGGTAATCGGTGAGTTACGGTGAGGCAATTAATGTAGGGGCTTGATTTATCAAGCCCTTTCTCGAGGAGGGTTCGATAAATCGAACCCCTACAATTAAAAATATTCCCCCGATAACTCACCAATTACGCTGTAGGAATTTCTGCCCATGAAATTCTTGCCGTATTTTCTTGATCCTGAGGAGGCTAACTATTACGATGTTCTTCTTCAGAAACGACCGAAGGGAGTCCCTGACCCTCACTTCGGCTTTGCTTATAACTATGCCGCTTCTTGAATTGCCGCTAAGGTTTTTGTCGATGCATCATATACAAAAGGTTCAATCGCGCCTGTACCATTTATTAACTGGCCTTCTTCTGTTTTCGTTGAAATAAAAATAAATCGCCGCAGTTCTGTATCAAATAAAACTTTATGGGTTTTAAAGCCTCCCGCTGCACAAATTCTACCCATTTTTGTTGTGGAAAAATCCCAGGTGGAAGTAGGCAAGTCAGCACGGGGTTTATGTTGCCAAATAAGCTGCGATTGGCTATCAATATTATTCAAGATTCCCACACACCTTGTGCCAGCTGGAATTACGCTTCCGATAAGATTGAGTACAATACTTGCAATGCCCCTGCCCTGATAATCGATACCTCCAAAACGCCTTGTATCGAATATCGTAAAATTGTTAAGTCCACCTCTATATACATCAACAACACTAACAGCCTGTTGCTGCAACATTGCAGCAACATCTTGCTTTTTCTCCGACGTAAACAGGAAAAAATAAAAACCACCAGCAACGATGTTTTCTCTTTTCGGATCCTTTATCAGCATGTGTATTCTCCATGCATTTGGAAAATGTTCATATTGCGCTACAACCTCTTCTATCTTCAGCACTTGAACGATATATTGATTTCCGCGTTTATCTCTAATCAACACCCCATCAAGTGCCATGAAAGCATCTTTATTAAAGCTTTGAGGGGGGGAATAGCTTTACCTCTACCATTTCCTTCCGCCGCGGGCCGCAGGGCGGAAGCTGCTATTGCTGCTGTGGTTTGTTGCTGCGGAGTAATTTTTTGCGCTGGCATGGATTTGACACGATTATCAGCTCTTGCACCTGTTACTATAAAATAATCAAGGTCTTCGGTTACGCCATACAGTGTTCTATCAGCTACAGTTTCTGTTTCAAAACCCGCTCTTTTTAAATAATCTATTACAAGTTTGAGCTGCCCTTTTGCACGGCTCTCAGGGCTTTCATTTTCACAAAAACCATATTTTTCAGGATGCTGCCATATGTCTACTGCCTGATGAGGCGCATATTTATTTGTGCTACATAAAATAATCAGCTTGCCTCCGGGCTTTAACAAATTATTTACAGCGTTTAATACTTCGAGGGGTTTTCTAAGATAAGGGATACCCAGTGTTATTATTACAGCATCAAATTTTCTATCTACTGCTATGCCTGTTTCTGTATTTATATCTGCTGCTTCATTATGGCTTGTAAGAACTTCATTTTCCGCCAAAGAATCCTCTACCAGGCCGATACCATGAACAAACCTACCCGGCTTCACTTCTATTAAAGAATGCCTGCCGCACATAAGGTCAAGAATATCTGCACATCCTGGCGGCAGCAACCCTTCTATAAGAAGGGTTAAATTATGCCTTGCTTCTTCACAATAATACTCACCATTACAGCTAGACTCCAGCATGCTCCAGAAAATTGCAGAGTCGCTAAAAGGATTTACAAATTTTCTCACACCACTTGGGCCTGTAATAAAGCCCCCTTTTAATTCAAAAGCATCTTCTCCATATACACTTTTGCTAGAAGGCACTCTCGGCCTTTTAAATGTACCGACGCAGCTGCAAAAGAATGTGAATTTTGTAAATCCTGTACCTCTCCCTGAAAACTCATCTGCAAATTTATGGCCCTTGCCGTTAAGGTCGAACTGGGCATATCGTTGGCTTCCTGTAACCAAATTCCATAACTGAATATATGCTTTTACTGACCATGATTTTTGCAAATACCCTTCAGCCCATCTCCTCATTGGCTCTTCTACTGCCGCAGGATTCTGGTACGTACCCATCGCTGTTTTTGGGTCTGAAAGAAAAGCTTGAAATTCGTCATATATCTTAATGCATTCTGCATCATGCTCTGAGAGTGTGCTTTTAAACCAGTCAATGGCCTCCTTTGTTAATTCAACTAAATCAAGATGTTCAATCCCTTCATCATAATCTAATACAGCTATTTTATATAAATAATCTTTATCATGTTGATAAAAGGTAGGGTCTATTATCAGAACCTTTTCCCCGTCAACTACTAAAGCCAGCCAGTAGTGCAGAAATTCTTTGTCTTTATATATTCCCGGCACAAGCTCAAGGTGTATTCTGTCTTTTTTATCTAACGAAACACCCAATACGTCGGATAATAAAAAAGCCAACGCTTCGGCGCCAACTATATCAAGCTCTGCGTCCTCTTCATCTCTATTAACATATTCTAATTCTTGCGCGCGCCTTAAAGTAACTACAAAATCCCGTTGAATTGCATTTATAAACTGCCTAATTTTATCGGTTGTCTCTGCAGTAGCTTGCTTAAATATATCTCCCTTGGCACTTGCTGCTGCTATGCGCTCATCGGTATTAGCATTCGCTGTCGGCCGAAGGGCAAATGAAGGCGCTTGGGGAAGAATTAACAAAACAAGTATTATAAATATAATTATCTTTTTCATGATTTAGTGTAATAAAAAGTGTTTATAAGTTAAGACTTTATAAAAGTTAATAATATTATACCAAAAAAAGAGAAAATGTCAAGTATATTATTAAACAAACAAAAGCCCTAAACCACGTTGGGTTCAGGGCTTAAATTTTACTTATAAATTAGGGCAACCTTCAAGTTGCCCTAATTTATGTAAAATAAAAGCCAGCAGCGACCTACTCTCCCGTACCTGAAAGGTAAAGTACCATCAGCGATGAGGGGCTTAACTTCCGTATTCGGAATGGGAACGGGTGTGTCCCCCTCTCTATAACCACTGGCAATTTCATAAATTTAATAACAACTACATAGTCAAGTTCACCACAATAATAAGTCTGTAATAATATTAAGTGGCCAAATCTCTCGAGACATTAGTACCCTTCAGCTAAAATCCTTGCAAATCTTACACCTAGGGCCTATCAACCTTGTAGTCTTCAAGGTCTCTTCGTCCTGGTTTAACCCAGGAGGGATATCTATTCTTGAAGGAGGCTTGGCGCTTATATGCCTTCAGCGCTTATCCTTTCCGGACATAGCTACCCTGCTTTTGCGCCTGGCGGCACAACAGGAACACTAGAGGTCCGTCATTCCCGGTCCTCTCGTACTAGGGAATGTTCTCCTCAAATATCCTTGCGCCCACGACAGATAGAGACCGAACTGTCTTACGACGTTCTGAACCCAGCTCACGTACCACTTTAACCGGCGAACAGCCGGACCCTTGGGATCTTCTCCAACCCCAGGATGTGATGAGCCGACATCGAGGTGCCAAACCGAGCCGTCGATATGAACTCTCGGGCCCGATAAGCCTGTTATCCCCGGAGTACCTATTATCCGTTGAGCGATGGCACTTCCATTCGTTACCACCGGATCACTAAGGCCTGCTTTCGCATCTGTTCGACTTGTAGGTCTCACAGTTAAGCTCTCTTATGCCTTTACACTCAACGCGCGATTGCCAACCGCGCTGAGAGAACCTTTGCACTCCTCCGTTACTCTTTTGGAGGAAACCGCCCCAGTCAAACTGCCCACCTGGCATTGTTTCCTGCCTAGTTTCATAGGTCAGGATTAGAATTCTAATACAAAAAGGGTGGTATTTCAAGGATGGCTCCATCCCGGCTAGCGCCAGGACTTCAAAGCCTCCCACCTATCCTACACAGGTCGGATCAAAATTCAGTACCAGGATACAGTAAAGGTTCCGGGGTCTTTTCGTCTGGTCGTGGGTAGGCGGCATCTTCACCGCCACTACAATTTCGCCGAACCTCTCGTTGAGACAGCAGCCAGACCGTTACACCATTCGTGCGGGTCGGAACTTACCCGACAAGGAATTTCGCTACCTTAGGACCGTTATAGTTACGGCCGCCGTTTACTGGGGCTTCAGATTGCAGCTTCTTCCCGAAGGAATAACCGCGCCTCTTAACCTTCCAGCACCGGGCAGGTGTCAGTCCCTATACATCATCTTATCGATTTAGCAGAGACATGTGTTTTTGCTAAACAGTCGCCTGGCTCTCTTTAGTGTCATCCCGAACAGCTCCCCTCGCAGGAGGTTCACCATCTGGGACACCCCTTCTTCCGAAGTTACGGGGCCATTTTGCCGAGTTCCTTAACGAGAGTTCTTTCGAGCGCCTTAGGATATTCTCCTCGCCTACCTGTGTCGGTTTACGGTACGGTCACCCATTAAACTCACTAAGATGGCTTTTCTCGACAGCATGGAATTAGCTCGTTCGCCATCACCGTAGATCAGGCTCCACATAACCTCTCACCCCGAAGGGCTACGGGCTTGTCCCCGGACATCCAACACCGGGGGAAACTTATCCTTCTGTGTCACATCTCGATCTGTAACGTTTAATAGGTGGTATCTGAATATTCAACAGATTGTCCATCGCTTACGCCTTTCGGCCTCAGCTTAGGCCCGACTAACCCTGGGTGGATTAACCTTCCCCAGGAAACCTTGGGCTTGCGGCGAATCCGTTTCTCGCGGATTTATTCGCTACTCATTCCGGCATAATCTCTCCTGTTCTGTCCAGAGCTCCTCACGGTACTCCTTCAACCTGAAACAGGATGCTCCCCTACCACGTTTCTTACCCGAAGGTAAAAAACATTTGCAGCTTCGGTGATAAACTTAAGCCCCGATCATTGTCGGCGCAAAACCACATTGACCGGTGAGCTGTTACGCACTCTTTAAATGATGGCTGCCTCTGAGCCAACATCCCGGTTGTCTATGTAGCCTCACATCCTTTACCACTTAGTTTATTCTTTGGGACCTTAACTGGCAATCTGGGCTGTTTCCCTTTCGACCACGAAGCTTATCCCTCGTAGTCTCACTCCCATGATAAGGATAATGGTATTCGGAGTTTAATTGGGTTCAGAAGACGGGTAAGTCCCTTAGCCCATTTAGTGCTCTACCCCCATTATCTATAACAAAAGGCTGCCCCTAAAGGCATTTCGGGGAGAACCAGCTATTTCCGAGTTTGATTAGTCTTTCGCTCCGATTCACAGCTCATCCCCCAACTTTTCAACGCTGGTGGGTTCGGACCTCCACGACCTGTTACGGTCGCTTCATCCTGGCCATGAATAGATCACTCGGTTTCGGGTTCACTCAGCACAACTAAAACGCCCTTTTAAGACTCGCTTTCGCTACGGCTCACTCCCAGTAATTGGGATTAACCTTGCTGCACTTAGTAACTCGCCGGATCATTATGCAAAAGGCACGCAGTCAACCATTCCCACCTAGGGTGGGCATAGGTCTACTACCGCTTTGTAGGCATATGGTTTCAGGTACTATTTCACTCGCCTTGCCGGCGTGCTTTTCAACTTTCATTCACACTACTTATGCGCTATCGGTCATCAGATAGTATTTAGCCTTGGCCTATGGTCAGGCCGGATTTCTGCAGGGTTTCACGTGTCCTACAGTATTTGGGTATTTAGCCTACCTTGTTTGTTTTAATTTAACCTACAGGACTTTCACCTTCTCTGGTTGGCATTTCCATACCATTTAGCTATTAAAACAATTTGTAATCAAGGCCAGCAGTCCATACACTGCTGCAGCTAAAACCCGCAACCTCTTAGCGAAAACAGATATGGCTTATCACGCCGCTAAGATTTGGGCTCTTCCCCGTTCGCTCGCCGCTACTTAGGGAATAGACCCGCCATAAGGCGGGAATGTCTTTTTCTCTTCCTCAGGGTACTGAGATGTTTCAGTTCTCCTGGTATTGCTTCCTGAATCATATTTATTCTGTTTCAGGATTCTATGATATTACTCGTAGAGGGTTCCCCCATTCGGAAATCTCCGGATCAAAGCTTGTTTGCGGCTCCCCGAAGCATATCGCTGCTTACCGCGTCCTTCATCGCCTTCTGATGCCAAGTCATCCACCATACGCCCTTTGTAACTTGACCACAAAAAAACACTCGCCCCGAACATTCGCCAAAGGCAAATGATTCAGGGTTGGTTCTCGTTATTTCGGACTTGTAAATTGTAGTAAAACTTGACTATGTAATTGTCAAAGAGCTTCAGATGCGTCCTCTTTTGTTGAGGACGTCGAAAGTCTTTATGGATTAGGTCCTTCATTTCACTATGAAGCTCCTCTTCGTCGCTTTATTACGCTCATTCAGGACCAAACTTTCTTTGAAAGTTTGGTGGAGATGGGGAGGATCGAACTCCCGACCTCATGCTTGCAAAGCACGCGCTCTCCCAGCTGAGCTACACCCCCAATTTGGTGGGCCCAGTAGGTTTCGAACCTACCACCCCAGCGTTATCAGCACTGTGCTCTACCAACTGAGCTATGGGCCCTCGTAGAGCAAAAATATATGAAAACCAAAAGCTAGTGAATAAATACCACTTTGCTTCTTTGTTACTCCTTAGAAAGGAGGTGATCCAGCCACACCTTCCGGTACGGCTGCCTTGTTACGACTTAGTCCCCCTTACCAATCACACCTTCGACGCCCCCCTCCCATAGGGTTGGGTTAGCGGCTTCGGGTGCAAGTGACTCGGGTGGCTTGACGGGCGGTGTGTACAAGACCTGGGAACGTATTCAGCGCAGCGTGGCTGATCTGCGCTTACTAGCGATTCCAGCTTCATGAAGGCGAATTGCAGCCTTCAATCCGAACTGACCCTACTTTTTTGGGATTAGCTTAACCTCGCGGTTTTGCGACCCTTTGTCATAGGGATTGTAGCACGTGTGTAGCCCAGGGCGTAAGGGCCGTACTGACTTGACGTCATCCTCACCTTCCTCCTCGTTATCCGAGGCAGTCCCCTTAGAGATTCTCCTTGCGGAGACAACTAAGGATAAGGGTTGCGCTCGTTGCGAGACTTAACTCAACACCTCACGGCACGAGCTGACGACAGCCATGCAACACCTGTTCTTGCGTCCCAAAGGGAGGCCCCGACTTTCATCGGGCTTTCGCAAGAATGTCAAGCCCTGGTAAGGTTCCAGGCGTAGTGTCCTATTAAACCACATGCTCCACCGCTTGTGCAGGTCCCCGTCAATTCCTTTGAGTTTCATCGTTGCCGACGTACTCCCCAGGTGGGGTACTTAATGCGTTAGCTGCGGCACTCCCGTCGAAGACGGAAACACCTAGTACCCATCGTTTACGGCGTGGACTACCAGGGTATCTAATCCTGTTTGCTCCCCACGCTTTCGTGTCTCAGTGTCAGTAACATGCCAGAGAGGCGCCTTCGCCGCTGGTGTTCCTCTCGATATCTACAGATTTCACCCTTACACCGAGAATTCCCCTCTCCTCTCATATACTCAAGCCAAGCAGTTTCAAATGCAGTTCCACGGTTGAGCCGTGGGATTTCACACCTGACTTATTTGGCCACCTACACACCCTTTACACCCAGTAAATCCGAACAACGCTTGCCACCTCCGTATTACCGCGGCTGCTGGCACGGAGTTAGCCGTGGCTTCCTCTAACCGTACTGTCAATTCAGCACTTTGTTAAAACGCTGAAGTTTCATCCGGTTTGACAGAGCTTTACGACCCGAAGGCCTTCATCGCTCACGCGGCGTCGCATAGTCACCCTTTCGGGCATTGCTAAAGATTCTCGACTGCAGCCTCCCGTAGGAGTCTGGGCAGTGTCTCAGTCCCAGTGTGGCTGACCATCCTCTCAGACCAGCTACCCGTCAAATGCCTTGGTAGGCCATTACCCTACCAACAAGCTGATAGGACGCGAGCTCGTCCACAAGTGGCAGGTCCCGAAGGATCCCCGCCTTTAACCTCATCCTGAACGTATCAGGTTGTGGTCTTATCGCGTATTAGCCCCGTTTTCACAAGGTTATCCGCGTCTTGAGGGTTGATTACTCACGCATTACTCACCCTTTTGCCACTCAGTCATTTCAGTCTTTTGAACCGAAGTCCAAAAGTCCGAAAGCTTCGTACGACTTGCATGCCTAAACCACGCCGCCAGCGTTCGTTCTGAGCCAGGATCAAACTCTCCAATAAAAATGTAGAGTTTTGTGCATAATGCACAATTAGTGGTATTTACATACTAGCTTTTGGTTTTTCAAAGAACAGATTTTTTAAAGATCCTTCGGCCTTTGGCCTTAGGACCCATAATTTTCGAACATCTAAGCACGAACATTATGGGCAAAAAAAAGACGCCGAGACGACGTCTATAAATTACACCCTCTCTTATTCCACCATATTTTAAATTTTCTCAAACAACTTCTGCAAGAAGCTCCTCCTTGTAAGCTTGGCGGTAATAACGGCTATGCCTTCCGCCTATATTGCAAACTCTCTTCTTTTGAGGTATATACTTATAACATGTATGTATATACTTGTCAAGTATTTTTTAGCTTTATTTTTAGGAATCTTCTCTTGCCTGCCTGGATAATTGAGCCGTCTTTTGGAGTGAATTTTAAATTCTCATTAGATATCTTTTCCCCGTCTATCTTCACAGCGCCTTGCTTTATCAATCGCCTGGCCTCACTACGAGATGAAACGAGGCTACTCTTCTGAAGTAACTCTACTATCCATATTTCTGCGTCTTTTTCTATGTTATAAATCTTTATATCTTCTGGTACACCGCCTCGTTTAAAGACCTTTTCAAATTCCTTCTCTGCGTACTCTGCTTCCTTCTTTGAATGATAAAAACCAATGACCTCTTTTGCTAATCCTACCTTAGCATCTTTTGGATTTAATTCGCCAGATTGGGCTTTTGTTTTCATATTTTCTATATCTAGCATCGAAACATCAGTAAGTAGTTCATAGTACTTCCACATAAGCTCATCTGAAATAGACATAATTTTACCGAACATATCTTCAGCAGGTTCATTTATACCAATATAGTTGCCATAACTTTTTGACATCTTCCGTACACCGTCAGTACCCTCAAGAAGCGGGGTAGTTATCACTACCTGCTCAGGCTGATTATATCTACGCTGTATTGTACGGCCCATAAGTAGGTTAAATTTTTGATCCGTACCGCCTAATTCTACATCAGCTTTTAAAACTACAGAATCATAAGCCTGTAAAAGAGGATATATAAATTCTAAAAGGCTTATGTCTTTACCTTGTTTGTATCTTTGATAAAAATCCGCTCTTTCTAATACGCGGGCAACAGTCTGGCGAGACGCCAATTCCAAAAAGTTCGCCAATGACATATTCCTAAGCCACTTGCTATTGAATACTACGTCGCATTTTTTTATATCAAGTATCTTAGAAACTTGCTTTTTGTATGTTCTAGCGTTTTCCTTTACTTCTTTTTCAGTAAGACGATTGCGTACTTCAGAACGGCCTGAAGGATCTCCTATCATAGCTGTAAAATCACCTATCAAAAATACAACCTTATGACCCAGTTTTTGGAAATGAGCCAATTTCCTTAAGAGCACTGTATGCCCTAAGTGTATATCTGGAGTACTCGGATCAAATCCAGCTTTTACAATAAGAGAGCGTTTCTTTTGCAGTTTTTCTTTAAGTTGCCGCTCTTCTATTATTTCAACAGTCCCACGCTTAATCAGTTTGATTTGTTCTTCGGGCTTCATTTTAAGGCTAATCCTATCTTTCTTTGCTCATTGTCAACCTTGATAACTTTTACTTCGAGTTTATCGCCAACCTTGTAATTAGCGTCTAGAGGTTGCTTTTTTTCTTCAGGTATTTCAGAGATATGAATGAGCCCTTCCAGATCCTTGTTTATCTGAACAAACAAGCCAAAATTAGCTATCTTAGTTATTGGGCCTTTGAGTTCTGTGTTAACAGGGAATTTCTTCACAAGTTCCGGCCATGGGTCTTCGCTTAGTTGTTTTAAACCCAAGGCTATCTTCATGTTTTCTTGATCAACTGAAACCACTATTGCCTCTACCTTCTCCGCTTTTTTTAAGACTTCAGAAGGATGGTTTATTTTTTTTGTCCAGGATATATCAGAGATGTGGATAAGCCCGTCTATGTTATCATCGAGCTCAATAAAAGCCCCATAATCTGTAAGATTTTTTACCTTACCCTTCACCTTACTGCCAACAGGGTATTTTGTAGCTACCTCAAGCCAAGGATTAGGATCCATTTGTTTAATGCCAAGAGATATCTTCTGCTGTCCCTTTTCCGAGTTTAGCACCACAGCCTCTACTGTGTCTCCTATAGCTAAAACCTCTGAGGGGCTATTTACTCTCTTTGTCCAGGAAAGCTCAGAAATATGCACAAGTGCCTCTACGCCTTTTTCTAATTCTATGAAAGCACCATAGGGTACTATGTTTACCACCTTGCCTTTAACCTTCGAACCTGTAGGGTATTTTGTATCAATATCTTCCCAAGGGTTGGTCTCTTTTTGCTTCAAGCCTAAGGATACCCTCATGCTATCTTTATCAAAATTAAGCACAACAACTTCTACTTCATCGCCAACTGCCAGCACCTCAGATGGATGGCTTATTCTGCCCCAGCTCATATCAGTTATATGCAGAAGCCCGTCCATGCCACCTAAATTAATAAATGCACCAAAGTCGGTTATATTTTTAACCTTACCTTTTATGCGCTGGCCTTTTTCTAAATTGCTGAGCAGTTCTTGTTTTTTAATTTTCACTTCTTCATTTAACACATCTTTTCTTGAAACTACGATATTTCTCCTGGATTTGTTTATCTTGATTATTTTATAATCCAGTTCTTTTCCTACAAGGCTGTTTAAATCTATTGGCGGCCTAAGTGTTGATTGGCTAGCAGGCAAAAATGCTTCCACACCTATACCAACCATTAAACCACCTTTAACCTTACGTATGCCTTTTCCTTTAATAATGTCACCTTCCTTGTAGTTGGTAATAATTCTTTCCCAACCCATAATTTTCTCGGCCTTGTTCTTGGAAAGAACAATCATCCCATCATCATTTTCCAGCTTTACTATTAGCACCTCTATCTCATCACCAATTTTAAGGCTTTCTTTATCCGGGAATTCGTCCAGTAAGATTATGCCTTCTGACTTAAAGCCAACGTCCACAATAAGCTCTTTCTTGGTAATGCTTATTATTGTGCCTTTTACAATTTGGCCTTGTTTAAGGACCTTCACGCTGTCAAAATACGCGTGCTTCTGATCAACCTCCTGTTCCATTTCATCATCTTCGATGTGCATCTTCTCGCTATTTAACATGTTAAACTACCTCCCTATTAAGATTTTTGTATCTTTTCTATTACTCTATTCACAACCCAATCAGGCGTGGAAGAACCACTTAAAACTGCCACTGACTTTACGTTCCTAAACCATGTCTTCTTAAGACCTTGCTCTGATTCCAAGTGATAGGTTTTTACACCTTCTAACTTACAAAGTTGCACTAACCTTTTTGTATTGGCACTCATTTTACCGCCAACTACCAGCATCAAATCCGCGCTCTTGCGCAGGTTTATTGCTTCATGCTGCCTTTTAGCAACATCTTTGCAGAGTGTATCAAATACCCTTAACTCGCATGGGTTTTTGCGTAAAACACCCAGAACAACTTTTTCAAATAAAGGCCTTGTTAAAGTGCTTTGCGCTAAGAGGGCGACTCTTTTATTTTTTAAATTAAGTCTGCCAACACCTTTAACATCAATTACAACCTTTTTCTTATCCCCTGCTGCTTCTGCCAGTGCCTTTACTTCCGGGTGGTTCTTTTCACCTACTATAATTATATAATAACCTTGTTTCTTTAAATCATTAACAATGCAATGCGATCTCTCAACAAAAGGACAGGTCGCATCTATTATTTTTATTTTTTTTGCTTTTATTTTCTTCCTAGCGCTTGGTTCTATACCGTGCGAACGTATTAATATTGTACCTCCATGAGCCTGCCCGATATCAGATATAACCTTTAAGCCTTTTTCTGAAAGCTCCTTAACAACTAATGGGTTATGTATTATTGGCCCAAGCGAATAAATTTTATGTTTTCTTTTTAATGCGTCCTCAGCTATATTAATAGCGCGTCTTACGCCAAAGCAAAAACCAGAGGGTTTGGCTTTCTTTATCCTAATCATTCAAAAGTTCTTGTTTAAGCGCTTTTATTTGTAACATTACCTTTTGCGCGAATTCATAATACTCAAGTTTCTTATTGTTTTCATTCACAACTGGCGGTGAAAGAGGCTTTGCAAAGGAAATAGTTAATTTTGCTCTTTGTAGAGAACTCCTGTTACTTGGCCATGCCTCATATGTCCCACCTATGTAACATGGTATAACCGAGGCATTGGTAAGAAATGATAAAACCGAAACCCCTACCTTAGGTTCTTTCATATTGCCATCATCTGTCCTTGAACCTTCAGGGAAAACTCCAATGCCACAGCCTGCCTTAAGCCTTCTTAGAGTTTCTCTCATAGCCCTGCTATCGTTAGTCGCTCTTTTTAAAGGAAAGATACTAAGTTTGCGTAAGTACCATGCAAAAAACTTATTTTTAAAAAGTTCCTCTTTTGCCATAAAATGAATCCTTCCTTTATAGACGCCTCCTATTATTATAGGATCTAAGTTGCTTGCATGATTACTTGCGATTATAAAGGGACCTTTTTTAGGCACATTTTCGAGGCCTTTTACTTGTAAGGAAAAAAATATTTTAAAGAGCAAATATGCTGTGGATTTTGTAATAAAGTAAATCATTTAATATAAGAACAAACTTTATCAACCACCTCTTCTATGCTTAACTCGGTGGTATCTATATAAAGCGCATCATCGGCCCTGCGCAATGGACCAGCCTGTCTTGTTTTATCATGGTGATCTCTTATTGCTATATCTTTCTCAACATCTTCAAGCATCACATCTTTAAGATCTTTATGCCGCCTTTTTGCGCGTTCTTTAAGATTTGCATCAAGATAAAACTTATATTTAGCTTGCGGAAACACAACTGTTGTTATATCTCTTCCTTCAAATATGCATTTGCCGCGCTTGCCTATTCTTTGTTGTAAATGAACCATTTCCTTGCGTACATCTTTTACTCTGGCTATATAAGCAACTTTGGCTGTTAGCTCTGGAGTTCTTATAAGCCCTGTCACATCTTCATTGTTCAGGAAGACTTTTAATTCTCCTTTTTTGTCATTGGTAATATCTAGCTCCACATGCTGTGCGAGAGCAATAAGTGCACTCTCATCTTCTAAATTAATGCTTTCCCTTATGGCTTTTAATGTAACAGCTCTATACATAGCACCTGTATCTACATAGGTAAAAGATAATTTTCTGGCTGCTAATTTGGCCACAGTACTTTTGCCTGAGCCGGCAGGCCCATCTATAGCAACTATATCATCCAATGCTGTCCCTCTTGCGCTTTGCAATGCTTAGATTCTTCAGTAGATTTTTTTTCTTGTTTTTGGCTACACAAGATTCTAGTAATTTTAAGCTTTTGTCAAATACCTTCTTTACCTTTAATATATTTGTTTTATTTTGAATAAAAATTTCTCCCCACATTGCAGGATCACTTTTAGCTATTCTGGTTAAATCCTTAAATCCACCCCCTGCCAAAATAAGATCTTTAGAGGGAACACAGGCACAAAGCCCATAAGCTAACAAATGCGGCAGATGGCTTATATTTGCTACAGCAAGATCGTGCTTTGAAGCGGACATAATTACTGTATTTGCGCCTAAGGCTTTCCAAAAACGCTTTATTTTCATAAGTGCTATTTTGTTAGTACCTTTAGAAGGCGTTATTATACATATTGAATTACTGAATAAATTCGGCCTTGCTACCATAACGCCACTTTCTTCAGAACCAGCCATAGGATGCGTACCTATAAAAGATATGTTTTTTTTATTCTTAACAATTTTATCAGCTTGCTTAACTATCTTCTCTTTTATGCTGGTTACATCTATGATTATGGCTTTAGAATTTGCATTCTTTACGCATTCTTTTAACTTCTTAAGCACTATATTTACCGGGGTAGCCACAATTATTAAATCGCTCTGGCTTATTCCCTGTTTCAGATTAAGTGTCCCCTGATCAATCGCTTTGCACCTTAAAGCCTTGTTGATTGAAGAGCGGCGACGGCCGACACCAACAACCTGCTTAGCTATTTTCTTCTTGTGGCAGGCCATGCCTATTGAACCACCAATTAATCCGACGCCTATTATTGATATTTTACGAAACATCATGACTAGTTTTCAGTTTTCAGTTTTCAGTTTTCAATCAACGATGACTGATTACTAATAACTGAGAACTGCCTTATATTGTTCTTCCAACTGCCTTTGTTATTTTTGTAACCTCTTGCATAAATATTTTAAAGTTAGCTGGTAGAAGTGATTGTGCGCCATCAGATAATGCCTCCTCCGGATTAGTATGCACCTCTACTATCAGGCCATCTGTCCCAGCAGCTACAGCTGCAGCTGCCACAGGAGCAACTAAGCCCCATTTACCTGTAGCATGGCTAGGGTCTGCTACAACCGGCAAATGACTTAACTTCTTTATTATTGCTGCCGCAGTAATATCAAAAGTAAAACGCGTAGCTTTCTCAAATGTCCTTATAC